>Ga0136611_10001457_pt1 | contig 16451 bp, 13 predicted proteins | sample AntDrymUQ2232306_2_FD_106645 | JGI IMG/M metagenome (GOLD analysis project Ga0136611, IMG submission 106645) | Polar desert sand microbial communities from Dry Valleys, Antarctica - metaG UQ223 (23.06) | ecosystem: Environmental > Terrestrial > Soil > Desert | place: Antarctica: Dry Valley...
CCCCACTGCGGGATCACCGTAGAGGAGGAGCGTCGGCGAGCGGATGGTGGCGAGGTCGCGGAACCGCTCGACCGTCCCCGCCCGCTCGGGGCTACGCTTCGCCAGCGGCGACAGCTCGACCGGATAGTCGATCAGAAACGTCGGCTGAATCAGTTTCGGCCGCACGAACGTCTTCATCAGCTCGTCGACGATCCTCGGCCAGACCGTTGTCGGCTCGACATCCGCACCCGCCTCCTTCGCCAGCCGGTAAAGCTCGGGCTGGTCACGTACCTGCTCGTAGTCGATCCCTGTCGCCTCGAAGACCGCCTCGGCCATCGACAGCCGCTTCCACGGTGGGCTGAGATCGATCTCGTTCACGTCCCAGGTGATCGTCGTCTTCCCCAGCACCTCGCCGGTCACCGTCGACAGCATTCGCTCCGTCAGTTCCATGACATCACGGTAGTCCGCGTACGCCATGTAGAACTCGAGTTGCGTAAACTCCGGATTATGTCGCGTGTCGATCCCTTCGTTGCGGAAGTCCTTGCAGATCTCGTAGACGCGCTCATAGCCACCAACGATCAGCCGCTTCAGATACAGCTCGTCCGCGATGCGCAGATACAGCGTCTGGTCGAGCGCGTTGTGATAGGTCGTGAATGGCCGCGCCGCCGCCCCTCCGTAGATCGGCTGTAGCGTCGGCGTCTCGACCTCCAGGAACCCTTCGCTGTCCAGAAAGCGGCGCAACCCTGTGATGATCTTCGCGCGTGTGACGAAAATCTCGCGCACCTCCGGGTTGGACAGCAGATCGGCGTAGCGCTGCCGGTAACGCTGCTCGATATCGGTCAGTCCATGCCACTTCTCCGGCGGTGGTGTCACCGCCTTCGCCAGCATCGCCCACTCGCTGACTTCGACCGTGACCTCCCCCGTCCGGGTTCGGAACAGCGTCCCGCTTGCCTGAACGAAATCCCCCAGATCGATCCGGTGCGCGACCGCTTCGTACGATTCCACACCGATCACGTTGGCCCGCAAGTAGAGTTGAATCCGGCCGTACCCATCCTCAACATGGATGAACGATGACTTCCCCATGTCACGAAAGGCGACGACCCGTCCGACGACCGTGACCTGCTGGGTATCACGGCCATCTACGAGCGTGTCCTCAAGCTCCGCGTAGCGCGCTAGCGTCTCCACCGATGTGTGAGAGCGCGCGGCCCGTGGAGGGTATGGCTCGATCCCGGCTTCGCGCATCGCCTGGACCTTCTCCAGCCTGACCTGTTGTTGCTCGTTGAGATCCATTCGATCGTTCCCATCGTTTGGTTCGGCAATGCTCCTCAGAAAACAGAAACCGCGGGGCCGTCGCCGGCGCCCGCGGTACAAGTCTGCATGACCTTCGATTCGGACGCTACGTCACGTCCTTGATCGTGAAGACCGTCGCGCCTCCCGGCGTTTCAACGCGAACGTTGTCACCGATCCGTTTACCGATCAACGCCGCACCGACCGGAGAGACATTCGAGATCTTCCCGAGTCGCGGGTTCGATTCCTGCGGACCAACGATCGTCCAGACTTCCTCAAACTGCTCACCATCGACGATCGTCACCGTCGACCCGAACGAGACAACGCCACCCGAATCGCGCGCCTCAACGATCTCGGCATCCTGGAGGATGTTCTCGATGTCACGAATACGCGACTCGATAATGACAAGCTCTTCCTTGACATCCTCGTACTCGCTGTTGTCGGAGACATCACCTTCAGAGCTGAGCTCCTGGATGATCGCCAACTGCTCTGGACGCTTCACCTCGCGCAGCAAATCGCGCTCGCGCTCAAGCTCGCGCTTGCCATCGGGTGTCAATTGAATTCGACGTTGAATCGCCATTTGTACGTTTCACTCTCCGCATTCTCGCAGGACGAGCAATGCGACGCATGCGACAAACGGCCACATATGTGGCCGCCGCAGTGGGCACGACTGGACTCGAACCAGTGACCTCACGGATGTGAACCGTGCGCTCTAACCAACTGAGCTACGCGCCCTGATCCATCCAATCATACCACGAGAACGGAACATTTCAGCCGCTCCACTCTCTCGATTGTGACCGATCGTCACCGGCCCGACGCCGCCTCCAACGTCGCCGTCGCAGCCCGCACACCCGCACGCACACGGTTCAATTCACGCCGCAGCGCGTGGGTCGCACCCCACAGCTCATCATCGCTCATCGCTACCAGCGGCTTCGACGGACGCAGGCCCGCCAGCGGCGGGACATCCAGCGCGAGGTCATGCCCGAACTCACCGGCCATTGTGTAGTTCACCGGGACGAGCGCCTTACAAGCACCAACAATCGCAGCAGAAACCCGCTCTGCATCTGAATCCGTCGCCTCGCCGCTTAGCCGCGCCATGACCGTGTCCGCAACGTCACGCGCACGGCGGAGGTCGTCCCGAAGTGCCGTAAAGTTATTGGCGTCGTCGGCTGAATGTCCCGGCTGACCCGCCCAGAGTGGCTCAATCTCCTCGACGGTAGCCAACATCTCTTCTATCGGCCCACGAACATCCAGCGGCACGACCGGCTCGGTCAACAGCCGTCCAACCGTTTCGACGTAGACGCGGATATCGCGGGCAAGATTCTCCGGATCGACCTTGTCGATCGTGTCTTCGGTCGTGTGCCAGAACCAGCCCAGCCCACCGCCCGCCTTCGCGCCACCGAACAGGAACGCCTGGTCCGCCGTCATCTCATTCTCCGCTCCCTGTTCCGAAAGCGACATGAAGAAAGACGACAACCCAACCCCCCAGAACGACTGGTCACCGGCCCGTCCAAAGCGCCGGTACTCAAGCTGCTGGTCAGTCTGCTTACCGATCACCTCGCGCGCCAGCGGATACGCCTCAGCCATCGTGTTCGCGCCAGTCAACAAGGTCGCACCGACCGCGCCTGTCGAATCAACGTTGACATGCGCGACACAACGTTCACGCAAGTCGAACCAGTACCGATCCGCGAACCAGGTCGATCCTGCATAGCGGGCATGTGAATGCCCCGACCAGAACGCGAAGCGGACACCGCGCCGCAACTCCGCGCGATGCTCCGACAGCACGCGCGCCGTCTCAATCATCGTCGCGTTCGCCGAAGCGTTGTCCATCGCCCCGTAGTGCCACGAATCGACGTGGCCGCTGAACAGCGCGTAATCACGCCCTTCGACATCCAGATCAGCAACGAGTTGCGGAATCGGCCGCCAACTGGTGTCTACTGACGAGAAGGCTCGTCCGCGTGCTGGCCCCTCCGCAAGCCGCGCCTTCAGCTTCTCACCAGCCGCCGTGTCGATTGACAGCATCACAACCTTCGGCAGCATCGCCAGACGGTCCGGTGTCGGCGATCCCCACACCGGCGAGACAATCATCTCGTGCAGATGATCGCCGGAGATACTGACAACCGCCAGCGCGCCCGCCTCGGTAGCGGCGTGCGCCTTGTTCGGCGTCCCCAGCCCGTCGGTCAGCGCGATCTTCCCCGTCACCCCGGCTGCCGCAAGCTCCTGAGCCGTCCCACGGCCCGCGTAGATAATCTCGCCCGCCAACCCGCTTTCAGGCGTTGAGAGGGAGAACGAATGCGTGATACACGGCTCCAGGCGCTCCCCGTCGACCTCCAGCGAACCGCAGAGCGGCAGACTGACGAGACAGGTCGGTTCATGGATCGTCGTCGTCAGCCCGTAGCCACCGAGAACCCTCGCGATGTAGTCAAACGCCTTGCGCTCGTCCTCGGAGCCGGACAGCCGCACCCAGCGCGCGATCTCGCGCGTGTGCGCCATCGCCTCGTCCGCCGAAACCTCGTCGATCCATGCCGCCGGATCCGCCATCGTCAGCCTCGCCGTTCTCTAGTCTTCCAACCCGCTCAGCCGCACTCAGCGACGCACTCGACCTCGACATTCGCGCCCGCCGGCAGCCGCGCCGCCTGCACCGTCGAACGCGCTGGCCGGTTCTCCGAGAAGTAACGCCCGTAGACCTCGTTGAACGCCGCGAAGTCGTCGAGGTTCGCCAGGAAGCAGGTAGTCTTCACTACCCGTGTCAGCGACGATCCCGACGCCTCAAGAATCGCCTGCAGGTTCTGCATGACACGCTCGCTCTGCGCCGAGATATCTCCCTCGACCAGCTTGCCAGTCGCCGGGTCGAGCGGTATCTGCCCAGCCGTAAAGACCAGGTTCCCAACCTTGACCGCCTGCGAGTACGGCCCAATCGCCCCCGGCGCCTTATCCGTCGCCACAACCGTCGTCGCCATCGTTCGTCCCTCCCCAGTGCCTCTCATGGCCTGAACCAGCGTCGCATCAATTCATGAACGCCGTCTGCCTTCTACCACCAGAATCCGGTGCGGTCAACGTCGCCGCCCCGGTTGTCAAGGGTCGGGTACACTGTCCCCGCGTTCATGACGGCGCTGAAAAGCGCTTGAGCCACTCCGCCGGAGCCTCGGACAACACTGGGGATGTGATGGTATCCGCTTCCGATCAACCCTGGGACGCTGCCGCGATCCGACGCGCCCTCCGCTTACTCGGCTCGCATTCCCCACGTATCGATGATCCGCAGTCGACTGCTCGCGCCCTCCGCCTCGTCTGGGACATTATTCAGCGACGCGGCACTCGCGCCGAGATCTTCCAGCTCCCAGGAACGATGACGCTCGTCGTCGTTGGTGACGGTCCAATCCTGCTGATCACGCACCTGGATGACCCTCACCCGTTCGCTCAAGTGGATGACAGCGGCCCTCCGTCGATGAATGGCGACACGGTATCCGCCCCCGGCATCACCCGCAAGGGCGGCGTCATGGCCGCCCTCGGGGCGGTGCTCGGTGACGAGTCGACTGCCGAGCGGGTTACGCTCGTCATCGAGTCCGACCGCCACGACGGATCGCAGGCGTTCTCCTCCTGGCTCGACAGCAACCAACGCCAGTACAGCGCCGCACTCTGCGAAATCGCCGACCTTCCGGTGACCGCTCCAGCGCTCTTCCTGGCTGCGACCGGCCTCGTCACGCTCCGGATCATCCTCCGCGACGACAGCGGCCCCGTTGAACGGGTGTATGGCGGCGTGCACCCCGACATCGGACATCAACTCGTCGCCGCGCTGTCAGCGTTGAAATCGGGCGACGGAGAAGTGCTCGTCCCAGGCTTCTACGATGGCGTCGTTACGCCTGAAGCCGAGGGTCTCGCCGCCCTGCAACGCGCCGCCTCATCGGTCGGAGCCTGGCTCACGCGCGGCGCTCCGCCGACCGAGGACCAGCTCTCGTCGAGTCAACTGACCCTGGCCGCGTTTCTCGCGCCATCGATTATCCTCCGCGATCTCTTTCTGGACGGTGCGGGACCGCACATGGCGAGTGGCGCAACCGCCGTCATCGAAGCTCGCATCATGCCCGGCCAGGATGCCGAGACGATCGCCCGCTCAATCTCCGACTTTGTACTGACACGGATTCCCGACGCGACGATCGAGACACTGCTCCTCCAACCGGCTGCAATGGCCGGAGCCTTCGACGCGATTGAACTCTCGAACATCGCGCCGATGTTTCCGGTCGCTGCCGGCAATTCGCCCGCTGAGCTGCTCAATGCCGCCGCCATCCCGACCCTCGGCTTCTCGACCGTCAGTCGCGATCCCGCATCCTTCGACGAGCACGTCTCACTCGCGTCAATCGCGGAACATTCCCGCATGATTCAGGCACTGACCCGTCTGGTTGCGGACGCACAGGACGCCACCGGACCGCCGCGATGATCCCGGTCACCGTCGCGATCGTTAACTACAACGGCGGCTCGACGATTCTGGACTGCCTGCGCGCGCTCGTCGCTCAGATGGCAGCCGAAGATATTCTGATCGTCGACAACGCCTCAGCCGATGGTTCGCTACGTACAATCCACGCCACGTTCCCGGAGATCAACATCCTGCCGCTCCGCCGCAACGTTGGCTTCGCCCGTGCAGTCAATCTCGCCGCCTCCCGCGTCGATCACGACGGTGCACTGATCACATTGAATCCTGACACAGTCCCTGACCCCGCGTTCATTGAATCCCTTGTTCAGCCACTGAACGATGATCCACGGCTCGGATCGACCGCTGGCACACTCGTCTTTTCCTCCAACCCATCGATCGTCGCCTCGGCTGGAATCTGCGTGCACCGCAACGGTGTTGCGCTTGACGACCGCCTCGGTGAACGATTCGACAATAACAGCGCTGCCTTCCGGACAGTCTTTGGACCGAGCGGCGGTGCGGCGGCCTACCGTCTCTCCGCTTTCCGCGATGCTGGCGGCCTTTGCGAAGCGTTCTTCCTCTATCTTGAGGACGTTGACCTGGCCTGGCGCCTTCGCTTGCGTGGCTGGGAATCGGTCAACGTCAGCGCGGCGGTCGCGACCCACGACTATTCGTCATCGGCGGGCGAGGGGTCCGCGTTTAAGCGCAGGCTGCTCGCGCGCAACCGTATCTGGACTCTGGCACGCTGCTTGCCCAACGAGATCTGGATCCGCGACCGTGCCGCTATCATCGCCTTCGACCTGCTTGCCGCCGGCCACGGAACCGTCATGCGCGACACGGCGTCACTCCAGGGACGAGCCGCTGCAATCGCCGGTCTGCCACGTCGGCTGCGTGAACGGAGCGCCATTCATTCAGCATCATCTGTCGAGACTGCCGAGATCGCCAAGTGGATCCAGCCCGCGATCTCGCCCACGCGCCTGCTGCGATTACGCCGTCTAACGGCAACACTCGCTCAACCGCAGACTCACTAGCCGTCACAAAACCAGCAGCGTACACTGTACGTACACAATACCAGCTACCTTCGGCTGGCATACTTTCATCAGCATTACGTCGAGAACCGCAATCAGGAAGGTCACATAGGCCCACAATGTCAGTAATATCAAGACGCCCGCCCGTAGCGATCAACCGTCCGAATGTCGCCGCTCACAGTGCGAGCACTCCGATGCAGCGCATCGCAACGGGGCTGCTGCTGACAGCGGCTGTTCTCTCCGTGCTCGTCATCCTCGGAGCAGGAGCGTTACTCGCCTACGGTCGCGTCGCGCACGCCAATACCATCTTCAGCGGGACGAATTCCGGCGGTATCGAGCTCGGCGGGAAATCCGTCAGCGAGGCTGAAGCCGCCGTTGACGCACGCTTCAGCACATTCTACGACGAACCCATCCCGCTCGTCTTCGACGGCACAACCCTGAACCCGACGCCAGCCGATCTGGGAGTTGACATCAACTCCCGCGCCACCGCCGAAAAGGCGTATGCATTTGGCCGGGAAGACACCATCTGGCGCGAGTCCCGTCGTTGGCTCGATGCTCTGTCCGGAGGGATAACAATCGCGCCGATCGTCTCAGTCGACCGCGACGCCTTCGCTGCCTACATGGCCTCCCACGCCAGCGAACTGGCCGCTGCACCGGATGACGCGAACTTCGTCCGAGATGCCGACGGCGCTGTGACGATCGATGCCGGGTCATCTGGCCTCGCCGTCGATGTCGGCGCCACCTTCGAGCGCTTCCAGCAGCGCGTCGACACGATGTCCAATGAACCGATTGAAATCGCCACGATCGAGCTCGCACAGGCCACGACCGATCCTGACCTGCGCTCCGTCCTCGACGAGGTCAACATCCTGGCGGGCGACCCATTTCACCTCAGCCTCAACGGTGGTGGCTGGGCAATACCAGCCGAGGATCTGATGCGGATGGTCCAGATCGAGCGCGAAGGCGCGACCAGCGTGACCTTCGACGAAGCGGCCTTCGCCGACTACGTTCGTTTGCTTGAGCCTGAAGTCTTCCACCCCGGAACCGATGCATCGATCGCCAACGACGGTGGCCAGTTCATTCTCCAGTCAGCCACCGCCGGTCAAAAGCTCGATGTTCGCACGTCAATCGACACCGCCGTTGCAGCGCTCCGTGCCGGCGATTCCGAGGCGGCGCTCGTCACGACGCCAGTGCAGCCAAACATCACCGACGAGGAGGCCGGCGCGGCCAGCGCCGAGGCTCAGCGGCTCACCTCGCAGCCCGTCACCCTTACCTGGGACGGCGGGAGCGGCACGCTCGACCCCGCCAAGCTGGCTGGCGCACTTCGCTTCGATGTCAACGCGAACCGCAATCCCAACATCGCGATCTCATTCGACGAAGAGGAGATGCGCCAGGCGCTCGCCCTTATCGCCAATGAGGTCGTGGTCGCAGGCAAGGACGCCGAGTTCCGCTGGATCGACGACCAGGTCCAGGTCCGCGCACCGGAGCAGATGGGCCGCGAGCTCGATGTGTCCGCGACAGCCGAGCGCGTCCGAACCGCGCTCACCGATGGCACCAACTCGGTTGCCATCGTCACGAAGGATGTCAAGCCGCAAGTGACCGCCGACATGGCTGGCTCGGTCTACATCCGCGACAGACTGGCCGAGTCGTGGACTGAATACGGCACCTCCGTCGCCAATCGGTTGCACAACGTCGAGCTCGCAACCGGGCGGGCCAACGGGGCAATGGTCGCGCCGGGTGCCATCTTCTCCTTCAACAATGCAGTCGGCGCCGTCACCTACGACAATGGCTACCGTACCGGCTACGGCATCGTCGGCACCAGTAACGGCTCGATCTCAACCATTCCGTCCGTGGGCGGCGGCATCTGCCAGGTGGCGACAACAGTCTTTCAGTCCGTCTTCCGCTCCGGAATGCCAATCGAGGAACGCAGTTGGCATCTCTACTGGATGCCGCGCTACGGCCAGCCACCCAGTGGTATGAAGGGCCTCGACGCGACGGTCGATGACGCCTATGGACTGGATTTCACGTTCAAGAACATGACCAACGACTGGCTCGCAATCAAGTCCTGGACCGACGGCACGAACGTCCACTTCGAGCTTTGGGGAACGAACCCCGGCTGGGAAGTCACGATTGACCAGCCAATCTTCACGAATCACCGCACCGCCAGCCAGGAGATGGTCTTCGAGCAAACCGATCAGCTCCCGTCTGGCCAGAGCGTCTTCGTTGAGCATGCTGAGGATGGCTTCGATGCATCGATCCACCGCGTCGTCCGCAAAGACGGCCAGGTCGTTGATGAGCGAACGTTCATCAGCACCTACGCTCCAGCCCGCAATGTCACACTGGTTGGCACTGGCAATTAGAACGCACCCCGCCGACTGGTCCTGGAAGGAAACTGCATGACTCCGAAATCCAAAGTCGATCCACGCCTGCTTGGGCTAGGCCTGGTGACCGGCGCCGCCGTCGGTGTCTGGGCTGGCCGCCGCGCCCAGGAGTGGACAGCCGACCAGTCAACCGGCGACGGCCTGATCGACTGGGAACGCGCCCGCTCAGTCGCCATCGCGATGAATCGCGACGCCGCCCTGACGATCGGCGAACGGACACGGCTCGACCGCGAATACTACGATCTCGTTCAGCAGACGATCCCGCTCGTCTCGGCCCATAGTGGCGTCTCGCTGCCGCGCCCACTCGACGAGGTCTACGCCTTCGACCGGGTTGACTGGATCAACGCCAACATCGAGGCGTTCCAACGCATGTTCGAGCCGCTCGAAAAGCTCGACATCTTCGGCAATCCGAACGCGCCGCGCGCCGCAAACGTCCTCTGGAGCGGCCTCAATCGGACTGTCGTCAGTGCCGAGCTCGGCCTGCTGCTCGGCTACCTCGCCCGGCGCGTCCTCGGCCAGTACGACCTCGCCCTCCTGGGCCGTGAGCCGATTGAAACCACCGGCAAGCTCTACTTCGTCCAGCCGAACATCCGCAACACCGAACGGACGCTCGGCATCCCGCCCGACCAGTTCCGCCTCTGGCTCGCGCTGCACGAGACGACACACGCCTTCGAGTTCGAAGCATACCCGTGGGTCCGCGAGCACATGAACGCCATGATCCAGGAGTATTTCACCTTCCTGACCGAGGACATTGAGTACCTCAAGCGCGGCATGAGCGGACTCAAGGCGTTCTGGGAACGGGCGCGCAACAACAACAGCGCCGATGGCGCGGCCTGGATCGAACTGGTCATGACGCCAGACCAGCGCCGCCTCTTCGGTCGCATGCAAGCGACGATGGCCGTCGTCGAGGGCTACTCCAACTACATCATGAACGCCGTCGGTCGCGACCTGATGCCGGACTACACCCAGATCGCACGTCGCTTCGAGCAGCGCCAGCGCCAGAAGTCACCCGCCGAGCAGTTCTTCATCAAGCTGACTGGCCTCGATATGAAGATGGAGCAGTATCGCTTGGGTGAGTCGTTCATCAACGAGGTTGTCCGCCTGCGTGGCGACCGCTTCGCCCATCGTGTCTGGGAAGGCCCCGAAATGCTGCCAACGCTGGAAGAGCTCCGCCAGCCAGCCGAGTGGGTCAGACGGATCGAACGCGAACACGTCCTCGAAACCGGATTCACAGCCGAGTGACGCTCGACCTCGCGCGCGTCGTCACCAGCATCTCGGAGATGGTCGCGACCGTCAGTCCTGAGCACGACCGCCACCGCTTCGATGCCTTGCGCCACCTTTGGGAAACGCTCGACAGCAACGATGTCAACGACCGGCTCGATCAGGCCAGCACCAGCTTCCTGCTGGCACGCCAACCTGCCAACTATCGCAGCCGCTTCCCATTGCCCACCGTCCCAGAATCGTATGCGGTCGTTGCCACTGACGGATCGATGATCCTGCCAGATCGCCACAGTCCGGCCCGTTTCTACCTGACCAACATTGGCAAGGTCTATCTGCGCTACGGTGCCGACCCGTTCGCGGACCTCTCGGCAGACCCGGACATGCGCTTTGGCGAAGACGATCTCTGGATCAATGGCGATTCACGACGGGTGCCAGTCAACGAGGTAATTCTCGGCCTGCGTCGCGCGACCGCCGAGCTACTCGCCGCCGTCGAGCTGCTGGAAGGCGAGCCGCTGCCCTCCGTGGCGCTCGTCGATGGAACACTCATCCTCTGGTCGCTTGTCTCGCTCGACCCGGCCATCACCGACAGCATCCTGCCGGACTTCCTGGCCGCCCTACGGATATTCAAGCAGCGCCGCCAGCCAGTCGCTGGTTACATCTCTGCACCGAACGCCGCCGACCTGATGAACACGCTGCGCGTCGCCATCTGCGACTACCCGCAACGCACAGGTCGTGTCGACTGCAATGACTGCTGGCGACGGACGATGACCGAGGGGCACACGCCATTCTGCGACATCCTGCCTGGCGTGCCAGACCGCTACCTGCTGACCGACATCGCCAACCTCTGCCCCGGTGAGCGCTCGCAGGTCTTCGACAGCGACTCAAGCATCCTCAACCGCTACGGGGCCGATCTCCGCATCTGCTTCTTCTACGTCAATACCGGCAGAGAAATCGCGCGTCTTGAAATTCCACGCTGGGTCGCAAACGACGCAGAGCTGCTCGATCGCGTCCACTCCATCGCTTGGGACCAGTCGCAACTCGGACGCGGCTATCCTGTCGCGCTCCAGGAGGCCCACGAACAGGCAGTCCTCAGCCTGGCCGACCGGCGGCTGGTCGAAGAAACCGTCGAGCGTCAGCTCGCCAGCCAGGGCATCGTCTTCACCCGAACCGGAAAGGACGGCAGCAAGCGTGGCCGTTTCGTCTAGCGCCATCTCCAGCCCCCGGCTCGGCGAGGTCATCGAAACCAGCACGACCGGCTTCCTGGCCGAGAGCGACCAACTCCACCGGCTGCCCGAACTCGGCGCACTCGTCTGCGTTGGCGGGCTGGACGATAGCCGCGCCTACTACGGCGTCGTCTCGCACGGCGCAACCGGCGGTCTCGACACCAGCCGCAAGGCCGTCCGGCGTGGCGGAGACCACCTCTCAGACGCCGCGATCTACGACCGCCATCCTGAACTGGAGCTGGTCCTACGGACAGTCTTCAACGTCGCCGTCATCGGCTACCGTGACGGACCACGCTTTCGCCACGCCCTGCCCGCCCTGCCGGTCCCGCTGCACTACAGCGTCCACGGCTGCGATCGCGCAACAATCGCCTCATTCAGCGCCAGCCCGCGCTACCTCGCTTCGCTCCTGAGCTTCCACGGCGAGATCATGCCCGAACAGCTCGTCGCCGCCCACCTGCGCTGGGTCGACAATCAGCTCGACGACCATCACACCTGGCTCACCGACGCCACCCGCCGGCTCGCCCGCCTCATGAAACGCGACTACGACCGCCTCGCCACCATCCTCGAATCCATCGCGCCAGACTGAACCTGTCGTCCCGGGATGTCTATCGCCGATAAGATGGGCAGGTTGGATGCTTGCGAGGGTGACGAATCTTCCCCCTGTCGTCCTGAACCGCAGTGAAGGACCTCTCCGCCTTGACCCGTTGCTGGTCAAACGAGGAGAGGTCCTTCACTGCGGTTCAGGACGACAGCTGACTAATGCCGGAAATGCCGTTCGCCAGTCATCATCATCGTCATGCTGTGCGCGTCCGCGACGGCGACCGTCTCAGGGTCCTTGACAGAGCCGCCCGGCTGGACAATCGCCGTAATCCCGGCTTCCGCCGCTGCCTCAACGCCATCCGGGAACGGGAAGAACGCATCGCTCGCCAGAACGCTCCCGGCCGCTCGTTCTCCTGCGACCCTGACCGCGATCCGGACGCTCTCAACGCGGTTCGGCTGGCCAGCCCCGACGCCAACGACGACGCCCGGCTGTGCCAGAACGATCGCGTTCGACTTCACCCACTTGACACCGCGCCAGGCGAACGCGAGCGTTTCCAACTCCTCTGGCGTCGGCTCGCGCTTCGTGACATTCGTCCATGCCGACGGATCAACCGCTACGCTATCGGCCTCCTGCACAAGCAGGCCTCCGGGGATCGTGCGGAATTCCCATCCGTTGACCGGAGCTGGATTGCCAACGGTGATCGCGCGTAGATTCTTCTTTCGCAGCAGACGCTCTAACGCGACGGGCTCAAAGCCGGAAGCGATCACCACATGAAAGAGATGACGCCCAATCGCCTCAACGACCTCGTCGGTTACAATACGGTTGCAGGCCATGATCCCGCCGAACGCGGAGATTGGGTCGCCGCTCAATGCCCGCTCGTAGGCATGCACAAGATTCTCGCTTGACCCGATCCCGCATGGCAGCGTGTGCTTGACGATCACGACCGTTGGCGCGTCAAAGTCCTGCACACAACCCCAGGCCGCCGTTGCATCCAGATAGTTGTTGTAGGACATCTCGCGTCCGTCGTGCACCTGCCAGGTCGCGACGCCAACCGGTTCGCCGGGAGCCGGGACCGCATAGACCGCCGCGCGCTGGTGCGGATTCTCGCCATAGCGCACCGTGTGCAGGAGCGCCGCTCCGGTCGGCAGGTGGATGGGAAACCCGTCGTCCTCACGCAGATAGGCGGCAACCAGGCTGTCATAGGCGGCAACATGGGCAAACGCCCTGGCCGCGAGCCGCCGCCGCGTTTCCCGCGTCACTCCATCAATGCCGCCACCCTCGATCGACCCGAGCACTTGCTCGTAGTCCTCCGGATCGGTCAGGACGACGACGCCCTCGTGGTTCTTCGCCGCCGCCCGTGTCATCGCCGGGCCACCGATGTCGATGTTCTCGATCGCGTCCTCGTCGCTGACTCCCTCGCGGCGAACCACATCCGCAAATGGGTAGAGGTTCGATACCAGAACATCGATCGTCCGCAGCCCGTGCTGCTCGAGTGTGGCCAGATGCTCAGGCTTGTCGCGTCGGGCCAGCAAGCCAGCATGGATGGCTGGATGGAGCGTCTTGACGCGGCCATCCATGATCTCGGGGAAGCAAGTCACTTCGCTAACATCGACGACCGGCAAGCCCGCGTCCCGCAAGGCACCAGCGGTCCCGCCTGTCGAAAGGATCTCGAATCCGGCTGCCACCAACCGGCTCGCCAGCTCGGTCACGCCGGTCTTATCCCAGACACTGATCAACGCAGTCGGCATCCTCAACCCTTCTCACTGACCCATGGCGTCAGTCCAACGACAACGACGATCCGGACTGGCACGTACGTGAGCGCCGTGAAGCCCCCGGCTGCCTCGCGCAGACGGTCGCGGTCGACCGACGGTTCGGTAGTCGCCGTCACCGTTAGCTCGATATCGTCGTCGCTGGCGCTCGCGCTGACCGATGTAACGACTCCGAGATGACTGGCATCGCAGGCGACCGCAAGACGCACGATCGCACTCAGTCGTCGCGTACGGCGTTGCTCGCTGGTGTCCATCTCGCCGAACCCGGCGTGCTCGATATTCGGCATCGTCCGTCCGTGGTAGCGCGCCGCGCAGGCAGCGATCACCTGATCCTGACGAGACCACCCCGGCAGAATCAGCATGCTGACGATGTCGTACGACTTGCGGTGATGGTCGCGCGGACCGCGCAGATAACCGGCATCGTGCAGCAGCGCCGCGACGACGGCCAGACGCCGGTCGTCGCGAGCCAGTTCCAGCCGAACATGGATACCATCGAACAGCGCGCCCGCAAACGTCGCGCAGCGGATCGCATGGTCACGATCTGGCACGTCAACGCCGAGTTGTTCGAGCAACTGGCGCGGATCATCGAATCTGAGAACTGCTTCCAACGTCACACTCCGTCCACCCGGGTGGACTCCCGGACATGGACAGAGTGTATCGAAGATCGGGAATCCTACAGCTTGTTGACGACCAGCTTGGAGATCGCGCGCAGCGTCTCGAAGACGCCCGTGCCCTGGACAGCCACCGCCTCGAAGCGCGGCACCTTGATCGTGTTCAGATATCGATCGAGGACCGGCGTCGGCAACGCGGTTGGCAGGTCCATCTTGTTGTATTGCATGACCAGCGGAAACTCGAGCAAGCGCTTGCCCTGATTGGTCAGGTTGTGCGCCAGTTCACGCAGACTCTGGAGGTTGTCCGCCAGCCGGTCACGCTGCCCGTCGGCGACGAAGACCACCCCGTCCGCGCCATTGAGAACAGCAACCCGCGTCCGCTCATAGAGGATCTGGCCCGGCACCGTGTAGAGATGAAAGCGGATCGTGAAGCCATGCACTTTGCCGAGATCGAGTGGCAGGAAGTCGAAGAACAACGTCCGCTCCGTCTCGGTGGCAATCGAGAGCAGGTCGCCGCGGCCATTCTCCGGAATCTTCCCGTGAATGAACTGCAAGTTGGTCGTCTTGCCACACAAACCGGGACCGTAGTAGACGATCTTGCCGTGGATCTCTCGCGCGGCAACATTAATCAGGGCCATGGCTTCTTTTCCGTTGTCTGACTCGGGCTGGGAGCCGAGTCGTCGTTGAACAGCAGGTCAATCGTGTCAACGGCGGATTTGCGGACGTGTCCCCGGAACTGGGCCCGCCGTGTTGCATTTTGCTCAATGACTGTCTGCAGGATGCCAGTCAACGACAGGGTGGCTCGCTTGGCCAGCACCTTGACCAGGCCGAGGTGGGCCTGATGATCGAAGACGACCACTAGCAGCCAGCGATCCTCGACCGTCTCGGTAAAGATCTTCTCACGCATGCCTTCCTGGACCAGCACGCGAAACCCGTCCTCCTTCAACAACCGCGCCATTTCTCGCGAAGTCGCGTAGGCACCCGCCAGCAACGCGCCGAGATGCATCATCTCCTGCATGCGGTTCTCACCGCCCTCCCAGGAGATGATCTGGCCGGCCCGGTCGAGCAACATGATGTGCGTCGCGCCGGTCTCGTCCATCAGCCGCTTGAGACAGACAGTGATCGCCTCCGACTCCTCGACGCTGACGATCAGGCTCGTTAATGTCGGGTCGAGCCGGTCAAACATGGACCCATTCTCCAGCCACGGCCAGCGCGAACCCGATCGCCAGCTCGCTGTACCCGCGGCTCACTTCAGTTCCGCCTCATCCTGAACGAGCACAACGCGCCGTTCATCGTTCGCCGAGATGACCTCGCCGATCACGACAGCGTCGGCCGCGATACGTGTGATGGCCGGGAGGTTCTCGGGTGAGCACACCACAACATATCCGATCCCCATGTTGAACGCCCGGTAACACTCGGCCTCCGACACGTGTCCAGCCTCCGCGACGTACGAGAACAGCGCCGGAACCTCCCATGCGCTCGTGTCAATCCGTGCCGACGCTCCGTCCGGAATGATCCTCGATACGTTTCCCGGAAGGCCGCCACCCGTGATATGCGCCATCCCCGCCGGGCGCGCGTCCTCCAGCAGTTGCCGGACGATTGGCAAATACGAGCGGTGCGGCTCAAGCAGGACATCCGCCAACTGGCGAGACGCATCGAACGGAGCCGGAGCCGCGAGTCGTTCGCGTGTCGCGGCACCCTCATTAAGCCCCAGCGCAGCCCGGATCAGGGAGTACCCATTGGTATGAAATCCACTGCTCGGCAGACCGACGATGACATCACCAATCTGGACAGCCGAACCATCGACGATCGCATCGGCCTCGACGATGCCAACGATGGTTCCAACGAGATCGAAGTCGTCCCCGGAATAGACACCGGGCATTTCAGCAGTCTCGCCACCAATCAGCGCGACTCCGGCTGCCTCGCAGGCGCGCGCGATCCCGCCGATAACGGCCACTGCCGTCTCAGGGTTGAGCTTTCCTGTTCCAAAGTAGTCGAGGAAGAAGAGTGGC
>Ga0136611_10001458_pt1 | contig 16448 bp, 15 predicted proteins | sample AntDrymUQ2232306_2_FD_106645 | JGI IMG/M metagenome (GOLD analysis project Ga0136611, IMG submission 106645) | Polar desert sand microbial communities from Dry Valleys, Antarctica - metaG UQ223 (23.06) | ecosystem: Environmental > Terrestrial > Soil > Desert | place: Antarctica: Dry Valley...
AGGTTCACCGGCAGCTCGCCACCCGCGCCGATGGTCTCCGCGACGCCCAGAATGTGCGCGAGGATCTGCCCCTTGTTGTCGGTTGCGCCACGCGCAAAGACGACCCCATCGCGAATCGCCGGCTCGAACGGCGGGCTCTGCCATTCGGTGACCGGATCTTCCGGCTGCACATCGTAGTGCCCGTAGATCAAGACGGTTCGCCGTCCCGCGCGATGCTCGTTTCGCGCAACGAGGATCGGGTGCCCAGGCGTCTGGTGCAGCTCCGCTTTCAAGCCGCTCAGGGTGAGCCGCTCGCGAAGCCAGCGCGCGCACGCCGCCACGAAATCCGCGCGGGCTGGATCGGTGGAGACGCTCGGGAAGCGGAGGAACTCGAGGAGGTGATCGACGTGCGTGGGATTCATCCGGGTGCTACGTCACTGGGTCGCCGCTCGCCCGTGCCCGCTCGATGCGCGCGTAGGCGTTGTGATTGTGAATCGATTCGAAGTTCTCCGCCTCGACGGCATACCACGTTACCTCGGCATGCGCGTCTGCTTTGACCGCGACATTGCGGACGAGGTCCTCGACGAATACGGGGTTATCATAGGCGCGTTCCGTGACCGCTTTTTCGTCCGGGCGTTTCAGGAGGCTATACAGCTCGCTGGAAGCGCTCTCTTCGACCAGACGGACGAGGTCTTCGATCCAGATCGGCGTGCTTGAGCGGACGGAAAACGTCACCTGGCCGCGCTGATTGTGCGCGCCGCGTTCGCTGATCGCGCGGGAGCAAGGGCAGAGCGTTGTGACCGGCACGATCACCGTGACGACGAAATCGACGACGCCTCCTTCGATCGTGGCAGTGAAGCGCACGTTGTAATCGAGCAGCCCGAGCGCGCCCGTCACCGGCGCGGCTTTCTCCATGAAATAGGGGAAGGCGAACTCGACATGGGCGCGCTCGCTTTCCAAACGCTCCACCAACCGCTCGAGGATCACGCGGATATTGTCGACGTGCAGCTCCGGCGCGAATTCGTTGAGCACCTCCACGAAGCGGCTCATGTGGGTGCCTTTGAAATGGTGCGGCAGGTCGACCGTAAGCGCGCAGGTCGCGATGGTGTGCTGGAGCTCCCGTGCTTTGTCGCGAATCTGTAACGGGTAGCGGAGCGCGGTGACGCCGACGCGATCAATGTCGATCCGGCGGTGATCCGGCTCGTTCTGCGTGTCCTTCAACGAATGCGGCATGAGCGCCGCATTGTTGCGCGGCGGAGCATCGGTGCAAGCGCAGCCGCGGTTTCGCGTCGCCTCGGCGCGGCGCTTTCCGCTAAAGACCGCGCGATGCGCGCTTACCTCGACCTTCTCCAGCACGTGCTTGATCACGGGCGGGAAAAAAGCGACCGCACCGGGACCGGAACACTTTCCGTCTTCGGTGCGCAAGCGCGCTACGATCTCACCGCTGGCTTTCCGCTGCTCACGACGAAGAAGCTCCACTTGCGCTCGATTATCCACGAATTGCTCTGGTTCCTTCGCGGCGAGACCAACGTCCGTTCGTTGCGCGACAACGGCGTGACCATCTGGGATGAATGGGCAGACGAGAACGGCGAGCTGGGGCGCGTTTACGGTGCCCAATGGCGCGACTGGCGAACGGCGGATGGCCGCTCCGTCGACCAGATCGCGCAGTTGATCGAGGGGCTCCGGGCGAATCCCGATTCCCGCCGCCATATCGTCACGGCATGGAATCCCGGCGAGCTCCAGACGATGGCCTTGCCGCCGTGTCACGCGCTCTTCCAGTTCTACGTCGCCGACGGGGAACTGAGCTGTCAGCTCTATCAACGCAGTGCCGATCTCTTCCTTGGCGTGCCGTTCAATATCGCCAGTTATGCGCTGCTCACGATGATGGTCGCGCAAGTTTGCGGGCTGCGGGCGCGGGAGTTTGTGCACACGTGTGGCGACCTGCACCTTTATACGAACCACCTCGAGCAAGCGCGCCTTCAGCTCACTCGCGAGCCCCGCTCCCTGCCGATCATGCGCCTCAGCCCCGCACCGCGCGAGATCGGCAGTTTCCGCTACGAAGATTTCTCCCTCGAGAACTACGATCCACACCCGGCGATCAAAGCACCGATTGCAGTTTGAAGGACGAGATTACGCCTCACCAGAGAACGTCGACGCCATACGGTGCGAGCATCGGGTCGCCCGAGATCAGACCAAGCTCTCGCTGTTGCGCTTGAGCAACCAGCATTCGGTCAAATGGGTCGCGGTGATGCAGGGGCAATTCCGCGATCCGGAAAGCATCGGGCGCATCGATTGGCAAATATCGAAATCCTGCTTTCCGCAGGTCTGCCACAAAGTCACCAAGCGGCACGGGCAGGCGCAGCTTGTTGATGCTTTGCTTGATCGCGATCTCCCAAATGCTGGCGAGGGAGAAGAAGACGGCGGTAATCGATGAATCGCCGAGAGCCGCTCGCGCACGAGCGCTGAGTTGCTCCGGTTGATAAGCCAGCCACAGGAGCACGTGAGTGTCGGCAATCCGATTCACATGTAGTCTTTGAAATCTTCCAGTGGGGCATCGAAATCCGGTGCCATCCAGAAGCCATCACCTTTCCCCCAGCCCATTGCGCGGCTCTTCCCATGCGAGGTGATCGGCTTCAATTCCGCGATCGGCTTGCCATGCTTCGTGATGAGGAACGTCTCCCCCTTGCTAACGTGCTCAAGGATCTCAGAAAGGTGGGTTTTCGCCGCGAATGCACCGATCTTCTGCGGCACAGGTTCAGCCAAAGATACATCTTGGACCACGGGGCCCGGAGCGTCTTCCGCCGGCACAACATATTTGATCGCGCCCTTCTTCATATAGACTAGTCTGTCCGACTGGTCTAATCTACGCAAGCTCTTTTTCTCCCCGCCTACCCGATTTCCGGCAGCAACCGTTGCAGCAACTCGCTGATCTTCACGCGTTCCTGACACGCATCATCGCGATAGCGCAAGGTTACCGTGTCTACCATTTCCGGGCCATTCTCCCCTATGGTATCAAAGTCGACGGTCACACCGAACGGGGTGCCGGCTTCGTCCTGGCGCGCATAGCGTCGCCCGATCGACCCGCCCTCGTCGTAATCTGCCGCAAGATGCTTCTTGAGCATCTCGAACACGCTCCGCGCTTTCGCGACGAGTTCAGGCTTGTTCTTGAGCAGCGGAAACACCGCGACCTTGATCGGTGCGACGCGCGGGTGAAAGCGCATGATGGTGACCTTCTCCACGTTCCCTTTCGGGTCTGCCTTTTCGACTTCCGAATAGGCGATGCAGAGGATCGCCAGCGCGAGCCGATCGAGCCCGGCCGAAGGCTCGATGACATGCGGGATATAGATGCCTTTGAAGAGTTTCTCGCAAAACGCGCGAGCTTCGCTGCGAGCGCCTTCCTCCGGATGGTTGTTCTTCGAAGCGCGCGCGGCCCACTCGTCCGCGACTTGGGCAACGAACGATTCCTTCGCGGCATCATCCAGCTTGTTCGCCGCGGCGCGAAGTTCCTCATCAAACACCTCGAGCGACTTGCCGCTGTGCTTCTGATGCTGGGATAAGTCGAAGTTGCCCCGCGCGGCGATGCCTTCGAGCTCATCGGTGCCAAAAGGGAACTTAAAGAGGATGTCAACGCACGCGCGGGCATAGTGCGCCAGCTCCTCAGGCGTCTGCCAGTGGTAGTCGAGCACATCACCGGGCACGCCAATGCTGTGGTAGTAGGCCGTCCGTTGCGCCACCCAGTAGCGATGCCACATTTCCCAGCCCCAATTCGGCTTTGGCTCTGAAAGATCCGCGCTTTCGCTCCACTGCTCGACCGAGCCCTGCGCGATGCGGATCGCCTCGTCCGGCTTGATGAAGAACTCGAGCTCCATCTGTTCGAATTCGCGGGAACGAAAAGTGAAGTTCCGGGGCGTGATCTCGTTGCGGAACGCCTTGCCGATTTGGCAAATCCCGAACGGCACTTTTTGGCGGGAGCTATCGACGACGTTTTTAAACTGGGCGAAGATCGCCTGCGCGGTTTCCGGGCGGAGATAGCAGAGGTTGTCGTCGCTCTCGATCGGCCCGTAGTGCGACTTGAACATCAGGTTAAACGCCCGCGGCTCGGTCTTCTCGCCATGGCAGTCCGCCACCGTCTTGCTCGGCTTTTGAGGGCACGCAATTGAGTGGATGTGATCGGCACGGAATCGGCCTTTGCACGTTTTGCAATCGAGCATCTGATCCGCAAACGTCGAAACATGCCCGGACGCCTTCCAGATCGCCGGATGCATGATGATCGTGGCGTCCAGGCCCGCCACATCTTCACGATCGCGGGTCATTGCCTTCCACCACGTCTCCCGGAGATTGCGTTTCAGCTCGGCGCCAAGCGGGCCGTAATCCCAGAAGCCATTAATCCCGCCGTAGATCTCGGAGCTCGGAAAGATGAAGCCACGCCGCTTGCAGAGCGACACGATCTTCTCCATCAACGGAATCTCTTTTGGCTGGCTCATAAGTCGCGTCGAAAGGGCGGCGAAGGTGGGCTGCAGCGCGTTGCGCTGCAAGGGGCAAAGCCTTTGCGCGCAGCTCTAATCTTCCGGTCCTCCCGCGCGTTGTTCCTTTGCAAAAAAGCTGCCGCGCACTATCTCCACACTTATGGCCCGTTACGCGACGTATCCTTCTGCCAGCCCAACTCCGCTTACCCGGAAGTGGCTTTTTCGGGCATTAATACTCTCGCTGCTGGTGCACCTTGCCTTCTTCGGCTTCGCCTACTGGAAGAAGCTCGAGCGCTTTAGTTTTACGAGTGAAGAGCGCCTCGTGCTTCCGCAGTTCGTGGTGAAGCAGACGACCATCGATCCGAAGCTCCTCGATCAGCCCGAAGAAACGCGCATGACGATGGCGGCGAGTAAGCCAGCCGCCATTGCCGTTCCGATGGAAGTGCCGGAGCCGAAGGAAATCCAGCTCTCACCGACTGTGGCGGACGTGCCAAGCCCGATCCTCGCGGACAGCCCGAAGCCGAAGCCGATCAATTTGGAAGAGCTTGTGAAGACCAACGACATCAGCGCCGGCAGCGACGACAAGAAAACAGGCGATATCGCTGCCGCCATCCTGAAGGAGTCGATCCCGGCAAAGAATCAGCGGACGGTGCAGGTGCCGGTGAAGCGCGGCGGCGACGGTGTCGGCGGCAGCGAAGGCATTCCAGGCCGCGCAACGCTCGACGACGCCCTCGCCCGAACCGGTCCGCTCGCCACCGGCGAGAACGTCGCGCTCCGCGGCGGTGCGCTCTTCGATTATGATAGCGCGGATCTCCGCCGCGACGCCCTCGATGAGATGCAAAAACTCGGAGAGCTCATTCGGCGGAACCCGCGTGCGGTTTTCCGCATTGAAGGTCACACGGACGCGATCGGTTCGCGGGACTACAACCTGGTGCTCTCCCAGCGCCGCGCGGATGAGATGAAGGCATGGCTCGTCGCGAACCTCGGAATCGATCCGTCGCGGATTGAAACGGTGGGGTTCGGCCCGGATAAGCTGATCGTTCCCGCGGACCGCAGCATCGAGGAGCAGCAGCCGAATCGCCGCGTCGAAATTGTGATCAAAACCAACCGCGCGAAGTAGCGCGGGGTCGCGGCGACGGAGTCTCGGATGGTCACGTCTTCGGCGGAAATCGCTCCTGCCGAGGTCGCGGCGCACTACGACGACCTCGATTACTTCTACCGGGACGTCTGGGGTGAGCACGTGCATCACGGCTTGTGGCTGCGTGGAGACGAGTCGCGTGAAGAAGCGGTGCGGCAGCTCGTGCAGCTCGTAGCTGAAGAGGCTCGAGTCGCGCCCGGGGCACGTGTCTGCGATATCGGGTGCGGCTACGGCGCGACCGCACGGATGCTCGCAACGGAATTCCGCGCGGACGTGACGGCGATCACCCTCTCCGAGGCGCAGCACACTTTCGCACTCGCGTCCCACGCGACCGACGCGCATCCCGTGAGCTATCTCCTCGCGGACTGGCTCACGAACGATCTGCCGCCGGAGTCCTTCGACGCGGCCATCGCGATCGAGAGCTCCGAGCACATGCCGGATCTCGCCGCCTTCTTCAGGCAAGCGTATCGCGTGCTCCGACCCGGCGGGCGTCTCGTCGTCTGTGCGTGGCTTTCCGCCAACGCCCCGAGCGCGCGTGCGGAGCGCTGGCTGCTCGAGCCGATTTGCCGTGAAGGACGCATGCCGCAAATGGGCACAGTTGCTGATTACCACCGCATCGGGGCGGCTGCGGGATTTCCAACTCCCAACCACCGAGACCTCACTCCACAGGTCGCGCGCACCTGGCCGACGATCGCGCGCGTCTTCGCGAGAAAGCTCCTGTCGCGACCCGTTTACCTGCGCTTCCTGTTCACTCGACACGCGCGCAATCGCATCTTCGCCCTCACCATTTTCCGGATCTGGCTCGCCTACCGCACCGGAGCGATGCGCTACGGCGTGCTCACTTTCACCAAATAGCTCGCGTCCGTTTACCTCGGACCCGCCGCGTGCGTCTCAGGCGGGCTCCTCCCGCAAAGAAAAGGCCGCCCGTTGCGGGGCGGCCTTTCAATGTAGGACTGAAGCTGTAGAAACCTAAGCCCCGCGGCGGCGGCGGAGGAAAGCCAAGCCGGCCGTGCCGAGCGCGCCGAGCACAAAGGCCGACGGCTCCGGCACCGGGACAATTATTTCCTGGTCGTCATTCGGGATGCCGGTTGTCGTCGAAAAGAGAGATGCTCCAACAGCGTCGCGGAACGTGAGCGTGATGTCGTTGTCACGATCCACACAACAGCCGGTGCGCCCGTAAAGCTGAACGCTGCCCAACGATACGGGACTGCTGAAAGTCAGCGTCCAAGTGTCGATCGTGCCTTGATTGGCATCGCCATCGTGCCAAACCGAGCCGACACCGAAATCTCCGTTTGTGTTACCGTCATTGGCGTCACTCGGGACGCTGCCAAACCCGCTCGAGGTCGCAGTGGCGACGCCTGCAAGGGAGAGATTATTGCCGTCCGGATTGAAACTCGTGAAAGTCAGGACCTCGGCAAGATGGAAGTAATCGAGGTTGTTTTGGGTCACGTCCACGGACGAGACACCGTTGATTTGCGCCTGCGCGGAAGCGCCGGTGACGATGAGCGCTGCGGCCGCGAGGCCGAGGCGAAGAGACTGCGGGAAGGACGGGGTTTGTTTCATTGGATGCGGATGTTCGAGGTAGGATTGTTAACTTGCAGACCCCGCCAATCGCGGAGGGTATCGGCACTGAGCACTTCTGTCCGTTCGGGCCGGAGCACGTCCAGAAATATTTCCAAATATTCACCGCTTCAGAGAATGCGCGGCGCGGAGTTGACGGATCACCGATCACTGATCACTGATCACTCGCCCTCCGTGCGAGGCGCGCCGAACTTTCACCCAACCTACTTTCCACCGATATGGGACGCCAATGGCTCCAGGCAAAACGCGAAGTTGTTAACCAGAAGAAGGGGCAGGTCGTTGGGAAGCTGGTGAAGGAGATCATGGTCGCGGCAAAGCTCGGCGGGGCGGACCCGGAGGGAAATGCGCGGCTCTTTGCGGCAGTGGAAAAGGCGCGGCGCGCTTCGGTAACGCGCGATGTGATCGAGCGGGCGATCAAAAAGGGCGCCGGCGTGGGCGAGGACAAGCTGGTGCTCGAACACGTGGTGTTCGAGGGCTACGCGCCGCACAAGGTGCCGCTGATCGTGGAGATCCTGACGGACAATATGAACCGGACGGCGCCGGAGATGCGGCAGCTTTTCAAGACGGGGCAGCTCGGGGCGCCGGGGAGCAATAAATTCCTTTTCGAGCACGTGGGGCTGGTCGAGGCGCATCATGCGGATGCGAATGCGGACCTGGAGGCGGCGGCAATCGAAGCGGGGGCGAATGAGGTGGAGCCGCTCTCGTCGGAAACGAGCGAGGATATTCCCGCGGAGCGGACGGGGGCGCGGTTCATCACGGGACGCACGGAGCTGCACGAGGTCTCGCAGTGGCTGGCGAAGAACGGCTGGACGGTGGTGATGAGTGAGCTGGGGTATGTGCCGAAGAATTTCCCGGAACTCTCGGAGGAGCATCTTGAGGAAGCGGGGACCTTTCTCCAGGCGATCGAGGATCACGACGATGTGCATCGCGTCTGGGCAGCGATCCGCTAAGCAGCAGGCATGGCGACACTCGCGATCGAAACCAGCACGGCGCACGGAAGCGTGGCGGTGTCGCTGGATAGAGAGGTAATTTTCCACGAGAAGTTTACCTCCGAGCGGCGGCATAGCGCGGCGCTGTTCGCGGCGCTGGAGCGGGCGCGCGGGCAGGTGCCGCGGATTCAGAGAATCGCGGTGGGACTCGGACCAGGCTCTTACGCGGGAGTGCGAATCGCGATCGCGGTGGGACTCGGGATGGAGCTGGCGCTCGGTGCGACTCTGGTTGGGATTCCCTCGATCGCGACGTTGGAGACGAAGGCGCCGGGATATCTTTTCGCGGGCGACGCGCGCCAGGAACGCTTCTATTTTGCGGTCGTGGATAGCGGCGTTTGCATCGAGGGACCGCTGCTCGCGAGCGAAGATGAAGTGCGCTCGGCGGTGGATCGATTCAGCACGTGGCCGTTCTATTCGAATGAGAAACTCGAGGCGTTTCCGACCGGACAGGTCGCGTTGCCTTCCGCGGCGGTGCTTGCGCGGCTGGCATCGGAAGAACGCGGCATCGTGCAAATCGGGGATCTCGAGCCCCTCTACCTGCGGGAGCCGAGCATCACGCACCCCTCGTCCGCACCGCTGAGGCCGCCGACGTTTCGATGATTCGACAGGCGTTCGTGCTGGGCGCGGGCCTCGGCACGCGGCTTCTTCCCCTCACCGCCGAGCGGCCCAAGCCACTGATCCCGGTCGCAAACCGGCCGCTGATTTCCTACGGCTTCGAGCATCTGCTCAGCGCGGGCGTGGAGCGCTTTGTCGTGAATACGCACTGGCGCGCGGAGGCCTACGGGACGGAGTTCCCGGATGCGGCGTTTCGCGGCAGACCCATCGCTTTCTCTCACGAGAAGCCGGAAGTGCTGGAGACTGCGGGCGGATTGAAGAACGCCGAAGGGCTGCTGCGCGGTGAACCGTTCTGGGTCTACAACGGGGACATTCTCACGACACTCCCGCTCGAACCCGCGCGGCGCGCGCACGAAAAGGCGGGCAACGAAGTGACGCTCGTGCTCCGCTCGAGTGGCGGGCCGCTGCAGGTCGCCTTCGATGAAAAGACGCGGCGGATTCTCGATCTCGGGCGCCGCTTGAAAACGCCGCACGAGCCGCGGTTTCTTTTCACCGGCGTGTATCTCGTCGAGCCGGCGTTTCTGGCGCGTGTGCCGGCCGGCAAAAAGGTAAGCGTGATCCCGATCTTCTGCGAAATGATCCGCGCCGGGGCGAAGCTTGGCGGCGTAGTGATTGACACGGGCGAGTGGTGGGATCTCGGCACGCGCGAACAATACCTGGCGGTGCACCAGGCGCTCGCCCGCGGAGCAACCCCGGTCGAGGGCGTGGCACCTTGGGTCGATTCAACCGCGCGGCTGGGGCGTGAAGTCAAGGTGTCGGGCGCCACGGCGATCGGCGCCCATGCGCAGATCGGCGCGGGCGCGCACCTCACCGACTGCATTATTTGGAATCGCGCGCAGGTCGCGCCCGGTGCGCAGCTCGAGCGCTGTGTGGTGGCGGGCGGCGCGATTGCCGAGGGGGAACTCCGCGACTGCGATCTGGTCACGCCGGTGCTCGACTAATCCCAAACGTGTCACGATTCACCAAGCTCTCATCACCATCGCCTGATTCGGTCCTCGTCGCGCCCATCGAGAAGGGTGGCTCGGGGCGAAAATTCTGGCGAATGCACGTCGCCGGCGAGTCGTTGATCCTCGTCCGTTACGGCGAGGATCGGCCGGAAAACCGCCATTACGTGGCCATTGCGCGGTTTCTCGCCGGCGTTGGGGTGCGCGTTCCGACCGTCCACTTTCACGACGAAGCTGAGGGGCTGATCGTGATGGAAGACGCGGGCGATTTGGATCTGTGGAGCTTTCGCGACGCGTCATGGCTTGAACGTCGAGCGCTCTACCAACGAACGCTCGACGAGGCGCTGACGCTGCATACGCGCACCCATCTCGCGCCCGGCGTCGGCTCACTGCAGACGCAGCCGGTGTTCGACGCGGCGTTGTATCGTTGGGAGCAGGATTACTTCGTCGAGCACTGCCTCGGCCGGCATTTCGGCCACACCGGGGACGTCGATCGCACCCGCCTGCACGAAATCGCGGAGGAACTCGCCGCCGAGCCGCGGTGCCTCGTGCATCGAGATTTCCAAAGCCAGAACGTGATCGTCCGCGACGGGGAAGTTTGCCTCATCGACTTCCAGGGTTTGCGCCCCGGTCTTGCACCTTACGACCTCGCGTCGCTGCTGCTCGACCCTTACGTCACGCTCTCCCCCGCGGAGCGCGAAGAGTTGCTCGCCCACTATCTCTCCGGGCTTTTCGGACCAGGCCGGACACAAGATCCGCACTTTCGCCACCTCTACGATCTGTGCGCGATGCAGCGGCTGATGCAGGCGCTCGGGGCCTACGGAAAACTCGGCTACGTCGATGGACGGACCGCGTTCCTCGACCACATCCCCACCGCCGTCCGCCGGCTCGATGAAGTGCTCCCGCGGATTGCAGGAATGGAGTGGTTGCGAACGGTCCTTGCGCACCTCGCCCGCACGGAGCACCGCTAAGCAACCGGGCGCAGGTATGATACCTTCACCCATGTTTCGCCTCGCCCTCATCGCATCAGTCGCGCTCCCCGCGCTGGTTCGGGCGGAGATCGATTTCGCGAAGGATGTGCGACCGGTGCTCGAGACGTATTGCTTCAAATGTCACGGGGGCGAGAAGGCCAAGGCGGGCGTGAAGCTGCACAGCGCCGGGAGCGCGGCGGAGATCTATCGGGACGTCGGCACGTGGGACAAAGCGCTCGAAGAGCTTCGGGATGAGTCGATGCCGCCGGACGACAAGCCGCAGCCGTCGGCCGAGGAACGCGCACGTGTCGTCGCGTGGCTCGAGAAGACGCTCAACGATCCCGATCCCGAAGCGTTCCCGCGCGACCCCGGCCGGCCATTTCTCCATCGGCTGAGCAAACTCGAATACAACAACACCGTCCGCGATCTGCTCGGGATTGACTCCCGCCCGGCCGATGCGTTCCCCCCGGACGGCGGCGGCGGCGGCGGCTTCGACAACAACTCCGCAACCCTCTTTGTGCCGCCGGTGTTGATGGAGAAGTATCTCGCTGCCGCGACGAAGCTGGTCGCGGAAGCAAAGCCGGAGCGGGTCGTGAGCACGCAGCCGAGCGAGGCGCTTTCGAAGTCCGACGCGGCACGAAAATCGATCGCGGATTTCACGACGCGCGCCTTCCGCCGCCCGGCGGAAGCAGAAGAAGTTGAGGCTCTGACAAACCTCTTCGCAGCAGCGGACGGACGCGGTGAACCGTTCCAGGATGCGGTAAAGTTTGCGTTACGCGCGGCGCTGGCGTCGCCGCATTTTCTTTTCCGTGTCGAGCAGTCAGCGGGCACCGAGGCACATCGCGTGAATGGCCACGAGTTGGCCAGCAGGCTTTCGTATTTTCTGTGGGCAACGATGCCGGACGAGGAACTTTTTCGCGTCGCCGGCGAAGGGAAGTTGCACGATCGCGAGGTGTTGGGCGCGCAAGTTCGGCGGATGCTGCAGGATCAAAAAGCCCGCGCTTTCGCCGAGAATTTCGCTGGCCAGTGGCTGCGCGTCCATGAGCTGAAAACCTTCGCGCAGCCCGACGCGAACAAGTTTCCGGAATTCACTCCGGAGGTCCGCGACTCCATGCATGCAGAGCCGATCGAGTTCTTTCACGCCCTGCTGCGGGACGACGGCAACGCTTTGCGCCTGCTCGATGCGGACTACACGTATGCGAACGCGGTCCTGGCGAAATACTACGGCCTTGATCCCGTGGAAGGGGCGGCTTTTCCCCGACATTGCGGGCGTTGCCCACTTAGCGCCAGCCCGTCGCGACGAGCCGACCCCCGGTTTGAGGTTGAACCCGCCAGCCCTGTATCTGAGGGAGCACGGACGCAGCGGGTCGCTCTGCGCGACAAAACCCGCGGTGGAGTGCTGACGATGGGAGCAGTGCTGACGGTGACCTCGTATCCCCGCCGCACCAGCCCGGTGTTGCGCGGCAAATGGGTGCTCGAAGAAATCCTCGGCTCGCCGCCGCCACCACCTCCCCCGCAGATCAAGAGTCTGCCGGATTCCGACAAGGTGCGCGACGGCAAGAGCTTCCGACAGCAGCTCGAGCAGCATCGGGCAGAGGCAAATTGCGCCGGCTGCCACAAGCGCATGGACCCGCTCGGGTTTGGTCTGGAGAACTTCGACGCGATCGGACGTTGGCGCATCGAGGCCGGTGGGCAGCCGGTCGACGCGACGGGCGAAATGGTGACGGGAGAGAAGTTCTCTGGCCCCGCTGAGATGAAAGCGCTCCTCCTAAAAAAGAAGGACGCGTTCGCGCGGAATCTCGCCGCAAAGATGTTCGCCTACGCGCTCAATCGCGGGCTCGAGCATTATGACATCCCAACCGTCCGGCACACGGTGCAAAGGCTCGGAAAAGACGACTACCGGATCAGCACGCTAATCATGGGCATCGTGGAGAGTTATCCCTTTCAGCAGCGCCGCGGCACCGCGCCGGTTGCCACCCGGCCTTAATCGGTCCCACTGCTGCTCAATCCTTCATGAAAACCGCCCCGCTCTCCCGCCGCACTGTTCTCAAGGGACTGGGCGCGACGCTTGCCCTGCCATGGCTCGAAGCGATGCGCCCGCTCCGCGCTGCGAGTGCCGCGGGACCCGTGCGGCTCGGCGTCCTTTACATGCCGAATGGAGTTTGCCCCGGTGCATGGGAGCCGAAGGGCGCGGGTCGGGACTTCGAGTTGTCGCCCATCCTGGAGCCGCTCGCGCCGCATCGCGATGAGTTGCTCGTGCTCCGCGAGTTATGGAACGCCGCGAGCGACACGGGCGACGGGCACTACGTGAAGACCGGCGGCTTTCTCACCGGGACGACGATCACACGCACCACGGGCAGCGATCTGCGCAGCGGTGCGGTTTCGATGGATCAGGTCGCTGCGAAGCGGATCGGGCACATGACGGCGCTGCCTTCGCTGGAACTCGGCATCGACCCGCCGGCAACGGGTATCGATGCGAACGTCGGCTACACGCAGCTTTACGGCGCGCACATCTCGTGGAGCACTCCGCAGACGCCGTTGGCGAAAGAGATCAATCCGCGCGCGGCGTTCGACCGGCTTTTCCGGCCGAAAACGGCGACCGCCGCCACGGACGCCGCGAACGATCGCAGCGTGATCGACCTCGTGCTCGCGGATGCCAAGCGCCTTCAGGGCAAGCTCGGCGGCGAGGATCGGCAGAAGATCGACGAGTATCTCGAGAGCGTGCGCAGTGTCGAAAAGCGCATCGAGTTCGACGCGCGGCGCCAAAGCGAGACCGTCCGCAGCGATCCGCTCGCGGAGCAGGCCGTGAAAGACCTCGGCGCGCGCATCGATGCGTATGCCGATCCTGCACGCGTCTCCGAGCGAAAAGGTGACCACACCGAGCAGGTCCGCCTGATGCTCGACCTGATGGTGCACGCCTTCTGGACCGACTCGACGCGTATCTCCACGTTCATGTTCGGCAACGCCGTGAGCCCGCGGAACTTCTCCTTCCTCGAGGGCGTGAAAGGTGGACACCACCACCTTTCACATCACGAGGGAAAAGCGGAAAAGCTCGAGCAATACCGCCGGATCAACGTCTGGCACCTCGCGCAATTCGGCTACATGATCGAGAAGATGAAGGCGATCCGCGAAGGCGAGCGCTCCCTGCTCGACAACTCGATGCTCCTTTTCGGCGCCGGCATGCACGATGGCAACGCCCACAACCCGCACAACCTCCCCATCGTCCTCGCCGGCCGCGGCGGCGGCACCGTGGCCACCGGCCGCAGCGTCGCCTACGAGAAAAACACCCCGCTCACCAATCTCTACGTCGCCCTGCTCAACCGCATGGGCACGCCCGTCGAACGCTTCTCCGATAGCACCGGCGAGCTGCCGGGGCTAAGCGAGCCAGATTACAAAGGCGTAACCGGCTGACAGGCAAATATATGGTGCCGCTGTTAGGTGGCGCTTCAGCGCTGAAAGTTGCCGGAGGCTAGTAGTGGCGCAAATTTGGTATTACTGATGCCACGAAGTGACTTCACAGACGCACAAAAGGCTCAGCTCTTTGTTCGGGACAGAGCTTTTTGTTCTTATTCCGGACGAAGTCTGTGGCTTCTGGACTACGGAGCCGACGGAGTTTACATGGTCGATTGGGCGGACCACGTTGCGCCTGCGGCCAAAGGAGGCGCTTCTTCGATCGACAATGGCGCATGTGTCTCGTGGCTTTATAACTACGCCAAACGTGACAATTCCCACCCCGGAATTCCGCTCTTTCTCCAAGGCTTTCCTACACGCGATTACTTCTTCATACATCAGGAACTGCCGCACGGCTATCTTGAGCAGACCGTTAGATTCTCATCACTCCACATCTCTGATTGGTATTTTAACCGCTCCATCTTTCGGACAGGTCTGGGATTGAAGTGGCTCCACGACTCTCAGGGAGGTCGCAATCGTCAACGAGACAGCGCCTACTACGCCAAAGCGGCTTTGGGGAGTATCCGACAGTGGCAGAAACTCGTGAGGGGCGAACCGAGCCTTACGTTCGAAGCGCGGGGCCTTGTTCCGAAGTTCTTATACTGCGACCAACTGCGACCATAAGTTGTTTTTGTCCTTACGACAGACGGAGTCAGTTGAAGATGTCCTGCAAGTGATGAACATGCTGTTGCCTACACATTCAGCGAATCTGCAAGCACAAGAAGGGTTCGTCCGACTTTACGAAGGATTCCTCTCCTCCGGCTTCCATCGCCCATCTGTCGACTCGTATCTCCAGGCACTGAGTCAGGATCGAAATGTGACGAGACTCGTGCGCAGGAAGATTCTCAGGAATGTTGAGACCCTGTTTGGTCTTCGCGACGAAGACTAATTAACGCTCACCGCGCACATTTTCTAGGATGTCCCGCGCCAATCGCGCCGATGCGCAGCGTTTCCGCACTCATGTCCGCATCAGCGGGCCGGGCTCCGCGCCTGCGGCGAAAAAGTCGTCCATGCGAAGCTTCAAGAGAGGGAGCGTAGAGGCAGGCTGCCCGCGAACCAGAGCGAAGTCCCGAGCACGGCGGCTCTCCCTGCGCAGGGCGTCGTCGATTAAGCGCCCATCCCGCTATTGCAGCGGCACGCTCGACAGGACGTTTTTCGTCGAGCCGGACGGCGGAATAAGCGCGACCTTCAGCCGGAGGTGGAGCCCCTCAGCGGGCACTTGCGCCGTGAATGAACCGTCTCCGTGGGTGATGACGCTTTCCTGTTTCACGCTCGTCCATGTCGAACCGTCGCTCGAGTATTGGACGCGAACGCGAACGTGCCGGGCGCGGGCCGGATCGGGCTTGTAGTGCACCGAACGGCCGCCCGCGTCACCCGGCGCAGGCTCATCAACGCTCACCGGCAACTGATCCCGGTCGGGCTCCGACGGGTTCAGCGAAAACGCATATTCGACAAGATGCGACATCCCGTCCTCATCGCCGTCATGCTTAAAGCTGCGCTTTGAGACAGTGTAATTCTCAAGCCATTTGAGATACGGCTCGTTCGGGTTAATCCCGAGCAGTTCGAGCGCTTCCGCATCCTTAATCTGCCGGATGTCCGCGCCATAGCCCTGTTTGAAGGCGCGAATAATGAGCCGCGCGATCTCGATCTGTGACGCTGTATTCGGGTGCAATCCGTCGCGCGTAAATTGGTAGTGCGGGTCGTTGTCCTCGTCCTCCGCGTTGATGATCTCGACCGCGCCGAAGAAACGCGGCTCGTTCTGCACCAGCCGCTGGGTCTGCCGGTAGGCATCTGCCACCGCGATCTCCTCTTCCTCCGCGAGCTCCGCGATCCCGGCGTTCGCCGCTTCAATCGCGGCAGTGACGCGTGCGCGCTTCACCGGATCGGGATGCGCTGCCTGCTTGTCGGGCGTCGCGCCGAGGTCCGGAACGTTGACGAGCACAATCTGCAGATGCGGATTTTTCCCCTTCACATACCGGACGATTCGCTTGAGGTCGTCGATCAACCCGTCGATCAAAGATTCGCCGGATTCGCCGTCGTAAAGCCGCCCGTAGTTTCCGCGAAATTCGTTCGCGCCGAGCCAGATCACCACGCGATCCGCCCGCTCGCGCAGTTCTTCGTCGAGTTCTTGCCGAAACGACCAGTAGGCGAAGTTCGAAAGCGCCGTGCTCGTCACGAAGTCCTCGTATTGTCCCGCCGCGATTCCGGGCACCGCCCAATTGCGTTCGAACCCGCTGAATCGGGGGATCGTCCAGTTCGCCGGCAGCTTCCGGTTTTCGCCGAAATCGAAATCATCGCCCCGCAGCTCCGCGAGC
>Ga0136611_10001459_pt1 | contig 16445 bp, 16 predicted proteins | sample AntDrymUQ2232306_2_FD_106645 | JGI IMG/M metagenome (GOLD analysis project Ga0136611, IMG submission 106645) | Polar desert sand microbial communities from Dry Valleys, Antarctica - metaG UQ223 (23.06) | ecosystem: Environmental > Terrestrial > Soil > Desert | place: Antarctica: Dry Valley...
CCCCCGGCCGGCCGGGGGCCTTCAACCACTTCTACAACGAGCAGGACGGCTCCGTCGGCTCGATCTTCTGGTCGCCCGCGACCGGGGCGCACATGCTCCGGGGGCCCATCCGAGAGCGGTGGGCGCAGCTCGGCTGGGAGGCCTCGGCGCTCGGGTTCCCCGCCAAGGACGAGTACCTCCTCGCCGGCGGTGGCCGTCGCTCGGACTTCCAGAACGGCTACATCACCTGGCGGCCGAGCACGGGGGCTGTGGTGCACCTGTCGAGCGCGTCCGGGTAGGACGTTCCGCCGGCGGGTCCGCGCCCGAGGACCCGTTCCGCCTCCCGCCGCATACCGCCGATAATCGACACTATGTCAAGTCGGGACTTCGCATGCCGCCTGCCCCCGCTCTCGGCGTCCCCTCCCACCCTGAGTCTGCTCGCGGGCGGTCGCACGAGTCCGGAGGTCGAAGGTCCGGTCTCGCACCAGCGCCCGAGTCGTACGCTCCACCTGTGCCGGAGTCGAGTCCCCCTGCCACCACGGTGTTCAGCGGTGTTGCCGAGCGGGTCCTCGCCGCGCACCCGGCGGACGAGGAGGGACGCATGCTCCAGTCCCCCGGGCTCAAGACCGCCGGCGCGTTCTACGCCTTCGTGACCGCCGCCGACGTCGTGGTCAAGCTCCCGGCGCAGCGCGTCTCCGCGCTGGTCGACAGCGGTCGTGGTGCGCCGTGCTCGCCACGGCCGGGGCGGCCGATGCGCGAGTGGGTGCGCCTGGCGGACCTGGACGAGCCCACGTGCCTGGCATACGTCCTCGAGGCGCGCGCGTTCGTCAGCGGTGGAGCGTCCCGCGGGCGATGAGCTCGACCGTCGCCACCACCGCGACGGCCTGCACGGCCAGCACGCCGACGAGGATCAGCACCTGCACCGCGCCGGCCTCCACCGGCGTGGCCCCGCCGAGCAGGGTGCCGACGAAGGCGCCGGGCAGCGCGACGAGCCCCACCGTGCGGGTCTGGTCGAGGACGGGTACGAGTGCCTCGGCAGCCACCGGCCGGCACACCATGAGCGACGCGTCCCGGTCGAGGAACCCGAGGGCCTGAGCCGCCTCGACCTCTCCCCTGCGGGCCGTCAGCTCGTCCAGGGCGCGCCGACCGGCGAGGACGGTGGCGGTCATGGCTCCGCCGATGAGGATGCCCGCGACCGGGATGACGGCGACCCCGCGGGCCGGGAGGACGCCGAGCGCCAGCAGGCCGGTGACCACCGGCAGCGGTCCGACGACGATGGCCACCACCAGGGTCCAGCGCTGGTGAGCCGCCCCGACCCGCCTGGCGGCGGTGGCCGTCGCGACCCCCGCCATGGCGATGACGAAGCCGAGGCTCGCCGTCAGGGAGCCGACGATCGCGGCGAGCACGAGGGCGACGAACGCCAGCTGCACCACCGCCCGCAGGGACGCGGTGAGGATGTCCCGTGACTGGCCGAGCTGCCCCCAGTACGACACCGCGAAGCCCAGCAGGACGAGCGCGACGATCGCCACGGCCAGCAGGGGGCCGATCTCGACCAGGGTCGTCACGGGACCACTCGACCACGACGACCCGGAGCTCGCACCGGGAGCCCACCGGGCCCGTCGTTACGCTGCCTCCTGTGATCCCAGGCTCCGTCACGTGACCCGACCCCTGGCGGTGTTCGACGTCGACGGGGTCCTCGCCGACGTGCGGCACCGGCTGCACCACGTCGAGCGCCGACCCAAGGACTGGGACGCGTTCTTCGCGGCCGCGCCGGACGATCCCCCGCTGTCGACGGGGGTCGGCCTCGCTGTGGAAAGCGCCCGCGACTGCGACATCGTCTACGTCACCGGCCGCCCGGAGCGGTGCCGCACCGACACGCTGCGCTGGTTCCGCCGGCACGGGCTGCCCGAGGGCGAGCTGTCGATGCGCTCGGTCCGCGACCGTCGCCCGGCGCGACTGGCCAAGCTCGAGCTGCTGCGACGAGTCGCCGCGGGCCGGGTCGTCGCGGTGGTCGTCGACGACGACGCCCAGGTCTGCCAGGCCTACGAGCGGGCGGGCTACCGGGTGCTGCGGGCGGACTGGATGGCCGCCGAGCCGGCGCTCGAGCAGGCGCAGGAGGCCGACGGCCGTACGTAGGTCGCCTAGGCCGGCCCCGCTGGACCGCCGAGGACGGCGAGCAGCGGCCGCGCCTTCGCGTGGGCCTCTGCGACCTCCTCCGCAGGATCGCTCCCCCAGGTGATGCCGCCCCCCGCCCACAGGTGCACCGAGCCCTCGTCCGCGCCGATCGTGCGGATCGTCAACCCGAGGTCGAGCCCGCCCGGCCACACCAGGCCCATCGCGCCCATCGCCGGACCGCGACCCACCGGCTCCAGGCCGGCCAGGAGCGCGCACGCCGCGTGCTTCGGGGCACCCGTCACGGACCCGCCAGGGAGCAGCGCGCGCAGCACGTCCCAGGTCGTCGCCCCGGCTGCGAGCCGGGCTGAGACCGTCGACGTCGCCTGCCACAGGCCCGACCAGTCCACGAGCTCGAACAGTCCTTCGACCTCGACCGTGCCGGTGCCCGCCACCCGGGACAGGTCGTTGCGCTCCAGGTCGACGATCATCACGTGCTCCGCGCGGTCCTTCTCGCTCGCGAGCAGAGCCTCCCGCGACCCGGGGGCGACGGCGATCGTGCCCTTGATCGGCACGGTCGTGAGGCGGTCGCCGCCGAGCCGGACCAGCTGCTCCGGCGAGGCGCAGCCGACCGCCCAGCCGGGACCTTCCATCACTCCCCCGTAGGTGGCGCCCGGAAGGGCGGCGACCGCCGCGGCCAGGTCCACCGGACGGCTGCGGTGCGGCGCGCGCCGGTGCCCCACGACGTTGGCCTGGTAGAGCTCGCCCCGGGCGATGGCCTGACGCACGACCTCCACCACAGCGGCGTGCTCCCCGTCGGTCCAGGAGGCGGTCCACTCCCCCACGGAGAGCGGCTCTGCCGGCCGGACCCGCGGGCGCGGCGGGCCGGTCCCGGGGCGCACCGCTACGGCCACGACCTCGGGCACCGCCGGCACGGGCGAGCTCGCCCCGGCCGGGAGGCCGGCCAGCCGCGCGGCGCCGACGGCGCCGAGCAGCAGCGCCACGGCGGTCTGGCCCCGCTGCTGTCCCGGCTCGGCGGCCAGCCCGTGCGCCGACAAGAAGGCGGCGAGGCCCTCGTGGGGGTCCCCCGGATCACCCGAACGCCACTCCCACCGCTCCAGCTCGACGTGCGGGCCAGTCCACAGGGGTGGTGCTCCCGGTGGCGGTGTGGTCACGATGGGGTCGACAATATGATCACGGCTTCGCGTGTCGGAGTGTTCAGCCCCGGACCGGGCACGCCGACAATGACAGAGTCACAGACACGCAGCATCCCTTGGACCTGGAGCACGACGATGTGCCTCGACTCGACCCGCCACACCTGCCAGCACTCCCCCGCCTGCCCCGACGCCACCGCTGCTGATCACGACGCGGCGCGCGTGATCTCCCGTCACCCCGAGCAGGGGTGGAGCCTGCTCTGCAACGGCGTCGTCCTGTTCGAGGACACGGGCGAGATCCTGCCTGACCGCCAGACGGTCGCGCCGCACCGCCCCAGCTGTCGGCTGGTCCGCGCCGCCTGAGCGGTCTCCCGCCGACGCACCGGCCGTATGGCCCCGTCCTCAGCTCTCGTAAGCTTCGGGCGACGGGCACGAGCAGACCAGGTTGCGGTCGCCGTAGGCACCGTCGATGCGGCGCACCGGCGGCCAGTACTTCGACGTGCGCGAGACGCCGGGCGGGAAGACCGCCTGCTCGCGGGAGTACGGACGTCCCCACTCCCCCGTGACGCACGACGCGGTGTGCGGGGCGTTGTGCAGGGGGTTGTCGTCCTTGGGCCAGTCGCCCGCCACGACCTGCTCGATCTCCTTGCGGATCTCGATCATCGCGTCGCAGAACCGGTCGAGCTCAGCGAGGTCCTCGCTCTCGGTCGGCTCGATCATGAGCGTCCCGGCGACCGGGAAGCTCATCGTCGGCGCGTGGAAGCCGTAGTCGACGAGGCGCTTCGCGACGTCGTCGACCGTGACACCGGTCGTCTTCGTGATCCCGCGCAGGTCGACGATGCACTCGTGGGCCACCAGTCCGCCCCGTCCGGTGTAGAGCACCGGGAAGTGCGGCTGCAGGCGGTGTGCGACGTAGTTGGCGGACAGGACGGCGACCTGGGTGGCCCGCGTGAGCCCCTCGGCGCCCATGAGCCGGACGTACGCCCAGCTGATCGGCAGGATGCCGGCGCTCCCGTACGGCGCAGCGCTCACCGGTCCGGGTCCCGTCGCCGGGCCGGCAGCCTCGTCGAGCGGGTGGTTCGGCAGGTAGGGGGCCAGGTGGGACCGCACCGCGACCGGCCCGACGCCTGGACCGCCGCCGCCGTGCGGGATGCAGAAGGTCTTGTGGAGGTTGAGATGGCTGACGTCGGCGCCGAAGTGTCCAGGGCGAGCGAGCCCGACGAGCGCGTTGAGGTTGGCGCCGTCGACGTAGACCTGGCCACCGGCCTCGTGGACGCTCGCGCAGACGTCGCTGATGGTGTCCTCGAAGACCCCGTGCGTGCTCGGGTAGGTCACCATGAGCGCAGCCAGGCGCTCGCCGTGCTCGGCGATCTTGGCGTGGAGGTCGTCCACGTCCACGTCACCGCTCGGCGCCGTGGCGACCACGACGACCCGCATCCCGGCCATGACGGCGCTCGCGGCGTTGGTGCCGTGGGCGCTGGCGGGGATCAGGCAGACGTCGCGCTGCTCCTGGCCGTTGGCCCGGTGGAAGCAGCGGATGGCCAGCAGGCCGGCGAACTCGCCCTGGGAGCCGGCGTTGGGCTGAAGGCTGATCGCGTCGTAGCCGGTGATCTCGCAGAGCCACCGCTCGAGGTCGTCGAGCAGGAGCCGGTACCCCGCTGCGTTGGCGGCGGGAGCGAACGGGTGCAGTCCCCCGAACTCGGGCCAGGTGACCGGCTCCATCTCCGTGGTCGCGTTGAGCTTCATCGTGCACGAGCCGAGCGGGATCATCGTCCGGTCGAGCGCGAGGTCACGATCGGCGAGGCGGCGCAGGTAGCGCAGGAGCGCGGTCTCGCTGCGGTGCTCGGCGAAGACCGGGTGGCCGAGGAAGCCGGACTCGCGGAGCAGGTCGGCCGGCAGGGCGTCAGGGGTGGCAGCGTCCAGCTCGTCCCAGTCGACGCGACCGGCACCGAAGGCCGACGCGACCACGTCCAGGTGGGCCCGGGTGGTGGTCTCATCGGTGCTGATCCCGACGGTGTCCTCGTCGACGAGGCGGAGGTCGACGCCCGCTGCGGCGGCGTTGCCGACGACCTCCTGCGCCCGACCCGGGACGCTCACGAGGACCGTGTCGAAGAACGCCCGGTGGACCACCGCGGTACCCGGCTGCGCGTCGACCGCCGCGGCGAGCAGGGCTGCCGTACGGGCCGTGCGGCGGGCGATGTCCCGCAGGCCCTCGGGCCCGTGGTAGACGGCGTACATGCCGGCGATGACGGCCAGCAGGACCTGCGCGGTGCAGATGTTGCTCGTGGCCTTCTCACGACGGATGTGCTGCTCCCGCGTCTGGAGCGCCAGCCGATACGCCGGCGCCCCGTCGGCGTCCACGCTGACGCCGACCAGCCGGCCGGGCATCGTGCGCTCCAGGCCCTTGCGGACGGCGAGGTAGCCGGCGTGCGGCCCGCCGTAGCCGAGCGGGACACCGAAGCGCTGGCTGGTCCCGACGGCAACGTCGGCCCCCAGCTCGCCGGGGCTGCGGAGGAGGGTGAGGGCGAGCAGGTCCGCGGCGACCACGACCAGGGCGCCGACCTCGTGCGCTCGCGTCACGACCTCGCGCGGGTCGGTCAGGGACCCGGTCGCCGCGGGGTACTGCAGCAGGACGCCGAAGACCGCTTCGTCGTCGAAGCTGCTTGTCGACACGTCGACCACGCGTAGGGGGATGCCGAGCGGTTCCGCCCGCGTGCAGACGACAGCGATCGTCTGCGGCAGGCAGCCCGCGTCCACCAGGAAGACCGCATCCCCCGACGTCTTGCTGCTGCGGCGGGCGAGCGTCATCGCCTCGGCCGCGGCCGTCGCCTCGTCGAGCAGGGACGCCCCTGCCACGGGCAGCCCGGTCAGGTCGGTCACGACCGTCTGGAAGTTCAGCAGCGCCTCCAGGCGGCCCTGGCTGATCTCGGGCTGGTAGGGCGTGTAGGCGGTGTACCAGGCCGGGTTCTCCAGCACGTTGCGCAGGATGACCGGCGGAGTGTGGGTGCCCGAGTAGCCGAGCCCGATCATCGGCACGGTGACGCGGTTGGCGTCGGCGTAGGAACGCAGCTCAGCGATCACCTCGGCCTCGGAGCGACCGGCAGGCAGGTCCAGCCCGCTCGTCGCGGCGATCACCTCGGGGACGGCCGCCGCCGTGAGGTCGTCGAGGCTGCCCTGGCCGAGCACCGCGAGCATCTTCGCCTGCTGGTCGGCGTCCGGGCCGATGTGCCGACCGGCGAAGGGCGCCGTGCGCTCCAGGTCACCGAGGGACGGTCGTGCTGCCGCGTCTGAGGGTCGGGGAGGGGTCATCGCCAGGGCTCCAGGCTCCGTGCCGGGACGACGCGCGGGCGCGCGGCGCTGCCCTCCCCGCTCTGTCATGGGACCTGAGAGCTTCACCCCGCGCGGGCGGGGCTTGCACCGTCGGTGGGCCGCTGACCGGACGGATCCGGCTCGCGCACCGCTTTCCAGAGGTGCCTGACCCGCGCGGTCCGGTGGCCTGAGAGGTTGGGATGGGGAGGATTGCTCCTTCGGCGCCCCCCACTGGCGGTGAGGGGACTCTCCCGCGCGGGATCGTCGACCCGCTCAGGCTAGCAGCGCGCAGCCGCTCCGGCCCCTCAGGCGGTGGTGCGTCGGCGACGCCGGCCGGCGAGCTCGTCGGCCGAGTCGTGCGCTGCATCGGTGCTGGCCGGCGTGGCGGTGGCCCGCTCCCCCGGCAGGGCGGCGAGGGTGCCCTCGACCTCACGGACGTGGCGACCCACGGCGATCCCGAACACGGCCTGGTCCCCCTGCAGCAGGTCGACCATCTCGTCGGTGGAGGTGCACTCGTAGACCGACGTGCCGTCGCTCATGAGCGTGATCTCGGCCAGGTCGGCGACGCCGCGCTCGCGCAGCGTGGCGATGGCGGTGCGAATGTTGTGGAGCGAGATGCCGACGTCGAGCAGCTTCTTGACCAGCTTGAGCACAAGGATGTCGCGGAAGGAGTACAGCCGCTGGGTGCCTGAACCGGACGCCTCCCGGACCGTGGGCTCGACGAGCCCGGTGCGGGCCCAGTAGTCGAGCTGGCGGTAGCTGATGCCGGCGACGGCGCACGCGGTCGGACCGCGGTAGCCGATGTCCTGAGCGGTGGCCCCTGGCCGCTCGGCCTCGGGCAGCTCGTCGAACAGCGTGCCCTGCAGTCCTAGCGACGGGGGCCGCGGACCGGGAGCCCCGGGCGCCTGGTTCTCCACCACGTACGGGCTCCTGTCTGCGGTCCTGCGCTGCGTCTCGTGGGTCTGCGCTGTGCGGTCCTGCCCCTGCGGGTCCGGCTGGCGTGCCGTCGAGCGGGCGTCTCCGGCTCGTACCGAGGACCAGGACGCTAGAGCGACCCTCGACCTCGGTCAACGACGCTGCCGCGGCGCGTCGCAACCCTCGACCTGACGTGGAGAGTCAGGACTTGTCGAAGTCCTCGGGCGTGATCGTGTCGAGGAACTCGCGGAACTTCTCCACCTCGTCCTCCTGCTCGTCCGGGATCGCGATGCCGGCCTCGCCGAGCACGGCCTCCTCGCTGCGGATCGTGGCGCCGCTCCGCATCGCCAGGGCGATCGCATCGGACGGGCGGGCGCTGACCGTGACGCCGTCACTGAACCCGAGCTCGGCGTAGAAGACTCCCTCGCGCAGCTCGGTGATCGTGACGGTCTGCAGGGTCCGCTGGAAGGCCTCGAGTAGGTCGCGCATCAGGTCGTGGGTCATGGGACGAGCCGTTACCACGCCCTGCTGGGCGAACGCGATGGCGGTGGCCTCGACCGCGCCGATCCAGATCGGGAGGTAGCGGTCTCCCGCTACCTCCTTGAGCAGCACGATCGGCTGCTGGCTCGGGAGCTCCACGCGCACCCCGACCACGCTCAGCTCGGACAACGAGGTGCTCTCACCGGCGTCGTCCACGGGCTCCTCCTCGACCGACACGGGCGGGGCCTCGTGCCGGCGCCCTCCCTCAGCTCAGGACCGGAGCCTACCCCGGCTGACCGACTGCGGGGCCGGGGGTCGGAGCCTGGTCGGACCTGATCCTCAGCGGCGAAGACCGGGGCCCAGACCGGCGCGCACCAGCGTGGCGTGGAGCTTGACGGACAGGGCAGCCAGCTCGCGCGAGACCTCGTCGGCGCGGGCGCGGGCCTCGGGCCCCCGCTGGCGCACGAGCGGGGTCACGACCTGCTCCACGAGTCCGATCTCCCGCTCCGCAGCGGCCTTGAACGGGCGCAGGTGGCGTGCCTCGATACCGAAGCGGGCCATCTCCGCGACGGTCTTGGCCACGACGAGCGCGTCGCCGTCGTAGTGGCTGCCGCCCTGGCGCGGGCCGAGCAGGCCGTACTGCTCGAGCTGGTCGAGCTGCTCGGGTGTCAGCCCGGCGGCGTCGAGGAGCTCTCGTCGCGACAGCCGGATCTCGCTGACCTCCGGGAGGAAGGCGTCCGGACCGGGCAGGCCCTCCGCCGCGACCAGCGCCCGCGGGACGCGCGGCCCGGCGCCCCCCTGCGCCGGTGGCTCGAGGCCCCGGTCGATCGCGTCCAGGTGGTCCTTGATGACCCGCAGCGGGAGGTAGTGGTCACGCTGCGCCGACAGCACGTAGCGCAGCCGGCTGAGGTCCTCGCGCGAGAACTTGCGGTAGCCCGACGCCGTCCGCTCGGGCTCGACGAGCCCCTCCGCCTCGAGGAAGCGGATCTTGGAGATCGTGATGTCGGCGAACTCCGGGCGGAGCTGACCGAGCACCTCCCCGATGCTCATGAAGGCGCGCGCCGGCACGCCTCCCGCTGCGCCGAGGCCGGCGCTCACGCCTCGCCGCCACGAGGGCCGACGAGGAAGACGAGGCGGTACTTGCCGATCTGCACCTCGTCACCGGCTGCCAGGCCCGCGGCGTCGATGCGCTCACGGTTCAGGTAGGTGCCGTTGAGGCTGCCCACGTCGCGGACGACGTAGCCGCCGCCCTCCCGCACGAACTCGGCGTGGCGCCGGGAGACGGTCACGTCGTCCAGGAAGATGTCGGACTCCGGGTGCCGACCGGCGGTCGTGGTGTCGGCGTCGAGCAGGAACCGGCTTCCCGCGTTGGGGCCGCGCTTGACCACGAGCAGGGCGCTGCCGGGAGGGAGTCCCTCGAGGGCACCGCTGTCCGCGGGGTCCGGCGCAGCGTCGGCAGGCTCAGCCGGAGCGCCGCCCTCGGCCTCGAGCGCTCCCTCCAGAGCAGCGATGGAGATGGTGGAGGTGCTGTCCACCGAGCCCTCCCCGCCTGCGCGGGTGAGCGCCGTGCCGCAGCTCGCGCAGAAGCGACTGCCTTCCGGGTTCTGATGCCCGCAGTGGTTGCAGAACACGGTGTGGCCGCCTCCCGAGGTGGTGGTGCGTCGGCTCGTCGAACCCTCGTGGGCGGCTCGTCGAGAGGCCGACCGTAGTGCGCGCCCGAGTGCAGGGTCAACCGGGAAGTGAGGTGCGGCGACGCCTCATCCTTCACTCGAGGTTGATGCATCGGGAGCCCCAGGGCGACCCCGAGCACCGACTGACTGCTACGAGCCGGTGAGGGCCGTGTACGCCTCGGCGTCCAGCCAGTTGCCGCTCTCCCAGGCCTTCCCCACGCCGTCCGACGGCATCAGCTCGACCAGCCATCCGGCTCCGGTGGGATCGGCGTTGACGAGCTCCGGCGAGGACTCGAGCTGCTCGTTGCGGGCCGACACCTCACCCGAGACCGGGGCGTAGACGTCGGAGACGCTCTTGGTGCTCTCGACCTCGCCGAGGGACTCCCCCGCGCTCACCTGCGTCCCCACGGCGGGGAGGGTGACGAAGACGATGTCGCCGAGCGCCTCCTGCGCGTAGGGGGTGATGCCCATGCGCAGGACCGCTGCGTCGCCGGCACCTACGACCTGGACCCACTCGTGCTCGGCGGTGTAGCGCAGATCGTCAGGCACGGGGAGGGCCTCTCAGGAGGTGGGAGCAGCAGGACTGAGCGGAAGGAACAGACCTGCCGGGAGCGGAACAGCGGTGCAGCAGGACGACTACTCCGCCGGCCGAGCGTAACGAGGCGCGTCGAGCGTGCGCAAGGCGCCGACGAGCACGTCGTCGCTGCGCTCGATCCCGGCCCGGCCACCGCGCTGCTCCACGTCCGCGACCGCCCCCCCGGGGATCCCGAGGGCGGTCGCGATCGTGTCGGGGTCACCGATCACGGAGAAGCGGTACGGCGCTTGCAGCAGCTTGCCGTCCACCTCCACACCGCCCTGGTCACCGTCGACGAAGGACGTGCTCGCCACCACCCGCACGCGGTCCCGCCCGGGGGCGGTGTCGCCGCCCGGCTCGACCGGGCCCTCGAGCTGCACAGCCTCTGCGCCGGCGGCCCGCAGCTCCTCGAGCGCGTTGAGCAGCACGTCCGCGGTCATCCGGTTCTCCGGGTCGGAGATCGTGACCCGCACACCTGGTCCGCGCGCCGGCACCGTCCCGGCCAGGACGCCCAGGAGCTGGGTGCGCCGCCGGGCCTCCTCCAGCGCAACCGCGGACCGGTCGCTGCCGGTGGTGATCTCCCGGCGGGTCTGCTCGAGCGTCGCGATCTCGGAGCGCAGCCGATCGTCGCGGTTCTGCAGCTCGTCGAGGATCTGCACGAGGTCCTCCTGACGCGCCGCTGCCAGGGGGCCCACCTCCTGGGTGGAGCGCACCTGGATGGCGGCCGCGAAGCCGAGGACGGCCAGCAGCACGGCCACGGCCACCTCGACGCGTCGCAGCCGCGGCCGGAGCAGCCGCCGCCACGAGCCGGTACCCACGCCGTCGACCGGAGGGGTCACCGGCCCGGGCGGGTCCTGGTCGCGCAGGTCCCGGTCGGGCAGGTCCTGGTCCGGCCGCTGCTCCTGCTCGGAGCGGACCACGGCGCCTGTCTCGGCGGGCCCGTCGGAGCTCCGGCGCGCGCTCACGCGCGGAAGACCCGACGACGGATGGCCGCGGCGTTGCTGAAGATGCGGATGCCGAGCACGACGACCACTCCGGTCGACAGCTGGCCGCCCACCCCCAGCTGGTCCCCGAGGAAGACGACCAGTGCTGCCACCAGGACGTTGCTGACGAAGGACACGACGAAGACGCGATCGTCGAAGATCCCTTCGAGGTGCGCCCGGATCGCCCCGAAGACGGCGTCCAGCGCCGCGACGACGGCGATCGGCAGGTAGGGCTGGAGGCCGGCCGGCACGGTCGGCTCGAAGACCAGCCCCAGCACGACACCGGCCATCAGCGCGAGGGCGGGGATCACGAGCCGCTCCGCGACGGTCGCGGCGCGGGCGTCGCCGCAGCCGCGGGCCCGCTCGCCGGGGAGGCCGCGCTCAGCTGCGGCGCCGCTGCTCCGGGCAGTGACAGGTCCTCGGCACGGCGCACCTCGACCACGATGCCGTACTCCGACGTCAGGAACGTCAGCCCCCGGCCGGTCGGCCCGTCCATGAAGTCGACCTCGAGGTCCTTCGGGCTGCCGACCGCCTGGATGACGTACGGCGGGCTGAGCGGTCGCAGGTCGACCAGGATCGCGTCGCCGGCGCTGCGGATGGCCGTCAGGGCCGTGAGCCGCTGGCCGTTGATCGCGATCGCCTCCGCGCCCGCCGCCCACAGGCCGTTCACGACGCCCTGCAGGTCCCGGTCCTGGACCGAGCTGCTCGGGGCCGTGCCGGGGCGCAGCGAGTCGGTGGACCCTGTCTCATCCGCCGCGGCGTTGTCGAGCGTCACGACCAGGCCCGGGCCGGTCACCGGGGTGGTGCCCGTGGCGAGCCCGAGGCTCGTCAACCCCTCGGCGAGCCGCCGCCCCGTCGTGTCCGCGCCGAGGGCCAGCACCTGCACCTGCGCCACGTCCTGGCGCAGCGCCTGCGTCCGGGCCTCCAGCTGGTCGCTGGCAGCCGTGCGCTCCCGGACCTCTGCGGCGAGGTCGGCTCGCAGGCCGGTCGACTCCTCCTGGCGCTCCCGCACCTGGGCGACGGCCGTCCCTGTCACGACGCCGAGCAGGACCAGCACCACGACCGGCAGCACGGCGCGACCGCGCCTGGCGCTGGGCTGGAGAGGGTTGGGAGCCGGAGGGGTCCCACGCAGGCGGGCCCGCTCTTCGTACGCCTCGTCCAGCGTATTCGTCATCATGTCGACAAGGAGAGACATGGACTCATCGACTCGTCGCGGCGCCAGGTCGGACGGCGGCGCGGGACGGGCGGTGCTCACCCGTCCATGGTGCCTCAGGACGGGACGAACAGGGACTCGCCGCGCTCAGTCGGGCGCGACGGAGCCGGTGCCCTCCACCACCGCGACCCAGCGCTGCAGGAGCTCGGCGGCGGCAGCCGGTCCGGCGGCCTCGGCCCACAGATGCGTCGCGGCCTCGGCGGGGTCGGGCAGCACCAGCGCCCACGTCTGCCCCTCGAGCACCCGCACACCGTCGGTGGTGTCGACCTCCAGCGGTCCGGCGGCCTCGAGGACGGTCCGCATCACCGCGCCCTTGACCGCCCACGGCGTCGGGACGGTGCGGCTCACCACGTAAGCCCGCGGGATGCGGGCGTCGATCTCCGACAGCGTCAAGCGGGTGCGCGCGACGAGCCCGAGCAGGCGCACGAAGGCGGCGACGGCGTCGAGGGAGGCGGAGAACTCGGGCACCACGAAGCCGCCGCGGCCGTCCCCCGCGAAGACGACGCCGTCCTGCGCCGCGGCACGCGTCAGCTCCGTCGGGGACGTCGACACCCAGAGCACCTCGGTACCGTGGAAGCCCGCCACCTGCTCGGCCACGCGGGTCGTCGTCACCGGCAGCGCCGCCCGCGCACCCCGGCGCTCCGCGGCGACGAGGTCCAGCACCACGAGCAGGGCCCGGTCGTCGGAGACCTGCTGGCCCCGCTCGTCGACCAGGCTGAGCCGTTCCCCCACCGAGTCGAAGCGGACGCCGAAGGCGGCCCGCGAGCTGGAGACCAGCTCCCCGAGCCGGGCAAGGTCCCGCCTCCGCTCTGCGTCCGTCTGCTCGTCGGCGGTCTCGCTGAGGCGGTTGTTGACGGTCAGCACGTCTATGCCGAGGCGACCCAGCAGCGTCGGCAGGACGAGCGCCACGGCGCCGCCGGCCGTGTCGAGGACGACCTTCATCTGCGCCCGTTCGAGCCCCGACACGTCCACCGTGCGCAGCAGCTCCTGCGCGTAGGTCTCCACTGTCCGCGACGGGAACACCAGCTCGGCGATCTCACCCGGGAACGCGCGGCGGAACTCCTGGCGGCTGAACACGCGCTCCAGCCCACGCTGCCGGGCAGGGGCGAGGTCGGCTCCCTGGTCGTCGAGGAACACGATGTCGATGGACTGGGGGTCGCCCGGTGAGGTACGGAGGACGACGCCCCCGACCGCGTCGCTCTCCCGCGTGGCGAACCGCGTGACCGGCAGCGGCGCCACCTCCAGGTCGCGCACGTCGATGGCGCTCGCGGTGAGGGCCGAGATCACCGCCCGCTTGAGCGCCCTGGCCGCGCGAGAGCCGTCGCGCGAGGTCACCACCACGCTGCCCTTCGGGAGCGTGGTGGCGAAGGCAGAGGCAAGCCGGACGACGAAGCCGGGCGTGATCTCCACGTTGACCAGCCCGCAGACCCCGCCCCGGGGGCCGAACAGCGTGGCAGACGCGCGGCTCTCCCAGATCACGCTCTCGCGGACCACGGCGCCGGCGTCGATGGTCTTGAAGGGGTAGACCTGCACGCCGTGAGCGAGGTAGGCCTCCTCCTCGACCACGCACTCGTCGCCGACGACGGCGCTCTCGTCGATCCGGGCGCCGCGCGCGCTGTCGCTGTTCTTGCCGATGACGCAGCCGCGCAGCCCGACCTGCGACCCGATGAAGGCGTTGTCGTGGACGACGGCGCGCTCCAAGACCGCACCTCCCTTCACGACGACGTTGTCGCCCAGCACGGTGAGGGGTTCCAGGCGGGCACCGCCCTCCACCTTCACGTGGTTGCCGAGGCAGAGCGGACCGGTCAGCTCGGCGTCGGGGTCGAGGTCGACTCCCTCACCCACCCAGATACCAGGAGCCATCTCGAAGCCAGGCATCTCGACCTCGACTCGACGGTGAAGCACGTCAGCGTTGGCCCGGACGTACGAGTCGAGGGTGCCGACGTCCTCCCAGTAGCCGTCGGCGACGTGCCCGTACACCGGAGCACCCATCTCCAGCAGAGCCGGGAACACCTCGCGCGACCAGTCGACCGACCGGTCGGCAGCGACGTGGTCGAAGACCTCGGGCTCCATGACGTAGATCCCGGTGCTGACCGTGTCGCTGAACACCTGCCCCCACGTCGGCTTCTCGAGGAAGCGCTCGACGCGACCGTCCTCGGCCTGGATCACGATGCCGAACTCCAGCGGGTCGGGGACGCGGGTGAGGCACACCGTCACCAGGGCGCCGGTCCGGCGGTGGGCCCGCACCAGCTCGGTCAGGTCGATGTCGGTGAGGGCGTCACCGGACATGACGAGGAAGGCGTCGTCGCGCAGCGCCTCACGCGCGTTGCGCACGGAGCCCGCCGTCCCGAGGGGCGTCGCCTCGGTGGCGTAGGTCAGGCGCATGCCGAGGTCCTCGCCGTCACCGAAGTGGGTGCGGACCATGCTGGCGAGGAACTGGACGGTGACGACGGTCTCGTCGAAGCCGTGGCGGCGCAGCAGCCGCAGGCCGTGCTCCATGATCGGCCGGTTCGCCACCGGCAGGAGCGGCTTCGGCTGGTTCGCCGTCATCGGTCGAAGCCGGCTGCCCTCGCCACCGGCCATGACCACGGCCTTCACGTGCGGCCCTCCTCCGAGGCGGCCGCGGCCGCCCTCCTCACCGCTTCGCGCGGACGATGCGGCGCACCTGCACGACGTACAGGACCCCCGCCCACAGGTAGAGGACGCTGCCCCACGTCGCGAACGCCCAACCCATCGGACGGAACACCGTGGCCAGCCATCCCTCGTTGCCGGGGAGGGCGGCCAGCAGCATCGGGAACGCGTACAGCAGGTTGAAGGTCGCCGCCTTGCCCAGGAAGCTGACCTCGAGCGGGCCGTGGCCGGCACGTCGCAGGAACGGCAGGCACGCGGCGAGGACCGCGTCGCGGCTGATGAGCGCGAGCGCCCACCACAGCGGCAGCCCGTCGCGGGCGACGAGCGCGAGGACGGTGGCGAAGATGTAGAGGCGGTCCGCCAGCGGGTCGAGAAGCTGCCCGAGCCTGGTGAAGCTGTGGAAGCGGCGGGCGATGAGCCCGTCGAAGTAGTCGCTGGCGCCCGCCGCCATGAGCAGGAGGATGGCCCGGCCGTCCTGCTCGGTGACCAGCGTCCAGTAGAGGAACAGCGGTACGCCGGCCAGGCGGAGCAAGGACAGGGCGTTCGGGACGGTCCAGACCCGTCGGGACAGATCCTCGCCCGGGGGTTGCGCCAGCCGCTCCGCCATGTCACCTGCCCTCTGCCGGGACGACCCTATCGGTGCAGGCGCCCAGGGGGAGGCGCGCACCGCACGGGGGGGCGTCGGCTGTTCGCCTGACCCGGCCCGACGCCGCATGCGACGGTCCTACGCGACCTCGGCGCCTGTCGCGGCTGGACTCCCTGACGTGGACCGCCGGGCCCAGCGACCGGCGGCGCGCCTTCTACCGCGTACCTCGTGCACGAGGCGGAGGTGCGCGGTGTCCGGGTGCTGGCACCCGACCACCTGTGGTGGGCGCTGGCTGCCTTGACGTACGCGCTGGTGGAGCGGCCGGCCGAACGGGCCCTCGCGGAGCCCCCGCCGCCCGCCTCTCGGCTGCGCCCGCCAGCAGGGACGGAGAGCTGGGCTGAGCGGCGGAAGGCCCCTCCCGGTCGACCGGGAGGGGGCCCTCGACGTTCCTCTGTCGGGCTGACAGGATTTGAACCTGCGACCCCTTGACCCCCAGAAGGAGGCGGGCGCCGTGTCCAGGTAGGGCGTTGACTGTCTGCGCAGGTCAGCGGGCTGTTCAGGACGGTCTGCGATGTTGAGAAAGGCCCAGTACTGACGCTGGTTGTGGTCAGCGTTGTGGTCAAACCGCGCCTCGACGGGTTCCGAGCCGTCGACGGGGGCTCGCAGGTGGCTGGCAGTCGTCCCAGAGCAAGCCCCACGGCTTGCGACACGGCACACGGCCACGTCTGCACTCCGGAGGCGTAGGCGCAGGTTCGGAGTCCTGCCGGGGGCACTCCTAAAAGCCCAGGCAGACGAGGTGCAGTCGCTTCACCGTCAGATCAAGAAGCGCGGTTTCCAAC
>Ga0136611_10001460_pt1 | contig 16441 bp, 15 predicted proteins | sample AntDrymUQ2232306_2_FD_106645 | JGI IMG/M metagenome (GOLD analysis project Ga0136611, IMG submission 106645) | Polar desert sand microbial communities from Dry Valleys, Antarctica - metaG UQ223 (23.06) | ecosystem: Environmental > Terrestrial > Soil > Desert | place: Antarctica: Dry Valley...
GTTTTGGGCTTTTTCGATGATGTCGTCATCAGCAATCCTTTTTTCGCGTCCTTTCAATTTGCCCTTAATAGCAGCTTCTTCTTGAAATCTTCCTGGCTGCATGATTTGTCCAAATGCTGATGGTTTAGTCTTAGTGCTTCTTGACATATGTTTATTCCTTCGTAGTTGTAATGAATGATTGTGTCATTGATATCATTGAATTATTCTCAAGTCCATATGCCTTTTCCTATTCCTCTTCTCGGCTTCGCAAAAATTTCATCGGATAAGTCAAACAGGCCTTTTCGCTCGTTATCGTCAGTCACTGAAACGGACGCTATGATTTGCTCAACAGTCTTGCGAGTACCGCCAATAGCCGTCTCACCCTTGGTATCTTGTGGCATAATACCCAAAGGCTGATTGTTCATGCCAGCTTGGAAATTTGCAACAGTCTGATCTCCATACGTAAAAATTTCTGGCTGACTGCGAGTTTGGAGAACGCAGCATAAATATGGTTCTGCGCCCTCTTCAGGTGGTAACAGTACATCCGGCCCGGCAATAATTAAATCACCATTATCCCTGAGGGTAAAAATGCCAGAAAGTGGCACGGCTCTGCTGCCTATCTGGAGCCTCATATCAGGGTCATCAAAAGGTACAATACCAGAATCGGATGTTTCTTCGTCAAACCCCATACCATTGAACGTACCGCTTTGTCCGTCTTCCGGCCCAATGAGTGCACAGCCATACACTTCAGGTATTGGAACGACTTTGCGCAGTGAAGACACAATCGATGCCGGAGGTAGTGCTGGCCTCTCGGTATCGAAGAACGCCGGTTCGCCTACGACAATAGTATGCCGACCTTTTGCTTTCTCAATCACCGCGAGGCTTTGCAGAAGCAAGCTTCCGTGCGTTGGTACTGAAGTATTTGCAAGCGGGCTATCGGCAAATGAAGGAGTTGCTAATAAGCCTCTCAGCACCGTACTTTCTGGAAGCCTCGCTGAAACACCAATAGCAATAGGTTTCATTTGGACAGGCCTTTTAATCATCTTTTCAGGATCTTCAGGGTCAACCTGAACTTTTGGCTCAGTGAAAAAACTGCCGTGAGCTACGACACCTTCTGATAAGATCAGACCCTGCTGGCCGTCAACTACTACAGGCATAAACACATCTTCCATGCCTAGGAGTCCCAGCTTTATGGCCTGATTAGATCGTAGAAATGTTCTGTAAAATTGGAGGCCCCTAGCTTCATCAATTACAACAGTCTCGACTGCCAATTCAGGTGTTTGCGGTTCGTCTAGGATAGGAGTTATATGTTTTTCGGCAGTTGTCATGTGATTCTAGACCTTTCACGTCGACGCTCGGATCGTTTGTAACGCTTCTCGCTTGGCATCATCGTTATCGAAGATCCAGGGGTATTACGGGCTTTCCAGACATGTACCGCACCATATGCGAAAGTAACGGCTGAATGAGTCGATTGATCTTTGCTAATCATGTTATTGTTGACAACAATCCCAAGTGGTCCGGTGCTTTTTTTGTTGCCTTTCGAAGAACTATCGAGCTGACGTTTGGATATTTTGTCACGACGTCCTACAACTGTTTCGTACAAACTTCTTGGGTACGTGGTCATGCCGCTGCCGTCCGAGGAGGTTACTATTTCCAGCGACGTATTGTGCGGTATTACTGCCTTGATGACTGGTTCGTCTGTTTTAGGATCTAACCCTATTAAAGTCGGTAGCGGATGAACATCAACTTTTTTATGCAGATCGGTCCACCAGATGTTATCTGGAATCTCTTGACCTGGGTAATCTAGTAGGCCCTGGATTGCAAGTGCGAATAGGTACTTGCCCTTTGCTTTCAAAAGGTCTACGACCATGTACCTTTCAGTTTCCCACGGTCTGCTGCCATCTCCAGAAACAAGACCCGACACTAAAGCAGCAATACCTTTTGCAGTATTCATACGCTCACTATGTCCGAAGGATTCTTCTAATCCTTCATGAGGAAATGCTCCATGCCTGCCATCGAACGCCACGCCGTTACCAGGCTCATACGCGTAAGTATCCTGCATAGGACGGTCTTCACCTATGGTGTTAACTACGAGAAGTTTATTACCCCTATTTGGCATGATAAGTAATTCAACGTCCTTCAATGCGGGCTGTCCGAATAACCGGCCCATACTGACGCCTCGTTCTAAAAGTGGATCTTCTACTCCTTCTGTACGCTGCTGTATATCACCTGCTATGGTCTTATCCCAATCAGTGATAAAATCCATACTCCACTGCATAGGATTTTCCGGTTTGTTCCCCGTTCTGGAAGCAATAAGGACTGAGTAATGCAGGAGCATATTGTAGGCATATAACGAAGAAAGATGATCTACAAAACTCTGTCGAAACGCAGATTTGTGTTTTTCGGTATCAGCATTAAATCCGTGTTCCTTGCCATGGGCATAAACACTCAAGTATGCGGAATATGTCTTGAGAGCAGATCTCCAATCCCAGGTGCTTTCTGAGAGGCTCATCATATATTCCCACTGGTATTTATCTACTAATTCTTTGAGATTTCCTTTCAGTGAATCTTTCTCGGCGAGACCGTCATCTTTCTGAGTATCCTTATTCCATTCACGGCCTATTCTGACGACAATGTGATCTATCATTGTTTCAAAATCGACATTATTAGCTTTGCAGTCTGCTTTCATTACAGATTCGTAATTGTTTTCCATGTTACGGGCATATTCGTCGAGGAATGCATGTTTAGTTTCTTCGTCAACAGTTACCCCGTCTTCAGAAATAGTTTCTTGATACACCAAAAGGGGAAGTTTGGTGGATGCATCATTATTCGTAACTATTTTTATGAGCCTGAAATCACCAGGTTCCTGTGGATGTTCCTCGGAGGCCTCAGGATCCGTAACTGGGTGCTTGCCGGTTTCATCGTACTGGAATATAGCGTAAGCCTGGGTGGTTCTTTCGAAAATATCATATGGGTGTTTAGGGTTTTCCTGACGCGCCTTACTTAGCATTTGAAGTGCAATTTCTCCATCTGCTTCACTAGGATCGACAAGTGATAAAACTTCTGTCTTGAATTTAGGTCCTCCAAACCGCTTTCCCGTTTCAGAGGTGACATCAAGCAGCCTTCCAGACATTTCTTCGAAACGGTGTAATTTTGCTTTTTTCCTAGGATCTCTCGGATAATATGGTAAACATTGGGTGCGCTGCAGAGATGGTGCTAATGTCAGGTGTTCCTGAACAATTTGTCTATAAGCGGGATTGTAGCTTCGTGAAGTTTTTAATTCATCATAATCATGCGGGCTATTTACGGCATCATAGGCAACATCTGGATTGTTTAGAGTCTCGATTCGTTGTTGATAAGCCCCAGGCAGGTCGTCTGGATGCGGTGGCATTGGTGGTCTTTGACCTGATTCTCTTCGACTTAATATTCCCATATAATGTTTCCTATTAGGTTATGTACATCTCTTACTTGTTCATACGTGTATATATTATACAATCACATATCAATCAATGCCGCAAGTGCGTATTTCAATAATTATCAAAAATTACTAGTCAGTATCGAGATGAAGATATCTGTAATAGACAGTTACAAACAATTCATTTGACACACGTACCAAGAAATGATTAATATATGTAATAGTTAAAGTTATGGAGAGATAGATATTATGGCTGGTCCTGAAGAAATGAATATCACCTTTGGTACTGGTTCGACTGCACCGGCGCCAGCTCCAGAGATTCTTCGAGAAGTCGAAGATTGTAGTAACGGCGTACCACCAGTTGATCAACGTTCCGCTGGACAACGACTCGCTACCAGCGTATCAGTGGTGACTGAAGGCACGCCGAAGCAGAACGTGAGGCTTAGGGCACTGAGGGGATTTCCTAAAGAACCGCATACTGACGAGGAAATACGTTCTGACCATGATGAGGAATCAGGTGTGATAGAAGGAAGATTAGTCGACAAAGCATCTGTTAAGTCTTTCAGAGTTCCTAAAGTAACAGGTACCAAATCGAAAACCAGAAAGGTGCCTACTGTTATCAGCACTGAAACATCAGAACCTGATACTACAGGAGGGCGTACTTTTGACGTAGTTCAGGGCCTCAGAAGCGCTGCGAGCGTAATCTCGGCTGCGGCAGTCCCAATCGGCCGAAGCCTGACCTCAATCACAGGCAGTGGTGCCAGACACAAGGCAGATCCCGCCAAACCAGTTTCAAGTGAAGAAGCAGTTGAAAAATCAAGTGAGATTATAATTAAAGAAGATGGAGAGGGTATGAGTACAGGAGAGATACAACTTCCTACAACTGGAGATGAATTAGAAGTTACCGCCAAACCAATAGTCAAACCAAGTAAATGGGAACTACGTGACAAGGCATTTGCAGGTACGCCTGATGTAAATTATCACTCCCAGGACATTGCTGACCAAATCGTAGAAGGTACTGGAAGAGTATTAGCCCAAAGCTTGCCGCCTGTTATTGGTAACAGCGCCGTAGGGGGTGTGTTTGAGCAAGCTGCCCGCGGTCATGCAGTGGCACACTATGGAAGCAAACTTAAGGGAGCATTACTGCCACCAACAATTTCCTCTGAAAAGCTCAGAGGACGTACAATGCCGAATAGAGCGCGAAAACTACGAAATGAAAGAGTGGCAGACATTGCAAAAGAAGCGCCGTGGGTAGGCGTGGATAATGTACTTGTAATTCGTCCTGATGCTACTTACGATCCAAATCCAGACGATAAACTTTCGGAGTATGCAAAGCATATGGTTGTAACGGATAAGGTTGCAACCCAAAGGGCCTGCGACACACTCGGCATAAAAGTGTATGAACAACCTGCTGATGGCATAATGGTTGTCAAAGGCGGAGACCTCGCAACAGCCCTCGAAGATACAAGGCAGCCTAACTTATTGGGCCGTAAAAATAAAGTTTTTGGACTACAGCGCGACAATGGCTCAAATGCTGAGGGGGGTCCAGATTATCTGAAGCTTGAATCTTATGAAGTTACTACATTCGTGCAGGATCCTGCCCACCAGTCCCCAGGCAACCAAGTTCCAGCTCATTATCTCGCAACTTTTAAACCTGCAAGCGTTCAATCGCCCGGTGAAAAGCCAGATGTGCGAGTGGCGGTTACAGCTGTAGAAATAACGCCGCTTATGCAATCGCCTGTTTTTGCAGCAATGTTGGCGCGCGATAATGAGTTATCGACTGAACAGATTGGTACTGCCACTCACCGAGTTGGTAGCGCAGATGTTGTATTTAATTTACACGAAGTACATGGCCTGCTCTCAGCTCCTAGGAGGATCGGCCAGTATATTTCCAAAGGAGACGGGTGGATCCATGGCGATAGACTTGCAATTAGATCAAGTCACGCACCGGTAGTGGATGTGGATGTTCAGGAAGCAGAAATCGTTAATCCTGATCAAGCCTAAATTCATTCGGCGCTGAGTAACTGCAGCACACAACTAGTACATAGCTCTCTTGGGGACTCAGGTAACTGAGTCCCTTTTGCTGTTTCGAGTTCGCGATTTGTTGTGGGAGACAGTAATAATTTTATTAAGAAACGGGCATCATTTATGCAAATGTAAGACTAACGTCAGCCATTAAGCAGAATTTCAGCATATAATGATAATCTTGTCCATAAGAGGATAGTCATTACAATGACGTTCTGTCATAATCAAACATATATTGTCCGATCAAACCGGAAAGTACATAAATATGAATCCAGAAAACCAACAAAACTACCAAAACAGCAATGACTTATCACTCCCCCAGCCCGTTCAAAGCGCTCCTGCAGCAACTGATGGCCGGTCGGCATTTCCTCCACTCGGCACTACTCTACCCTCGTATGCTCCGCCGTTATATGGACAGCCGGGAACAAGCTTTGGCCAGCAAACTGCACGACCGGCCGCGGGAGTCCCCCTAAAGAAAGCAGATTGGAAAAAGCGTTTTAAACGACTTTTAATAGTACTGGTAATTATTGGACTACTCGCTGGTGGATATGTAGGCGCGAAGCTACTTATGAATGCCAGCAAGGCACTTGGTGGCAATATTTTGGGCTTATTGCAGAACCAGAAGCTCGACGGCGAAGATTCCGGTTACGTCAACATTTTATTGGCCGGGAACTCATCAGATGACGAGGGGCATTCCGGTGGTGAGTTAACTGATTCAATCATGATTGTCAGTATTGATGTTGCTACAAACCGGGCGGTGCTTTTGAGCGTGCCGCGCGACCTCTGGGTTGATGTGCCAGGTTCAGGCTATAGCAAAATAAATTCAGCGTATGTCTTCGGCAAGGCAGACAAATTCGATGAATCCGGCTATCCGTCTGGTGGGATGGGTACTCTTGAGAAGATTGTCGAGACAAACTTCGGTATTGATATTAATTATTACGCCCTCGTCAACTACACTGCCCTGCGCGACGCCGTCAATGCTGTCGGAGGAATCGACGTTGTCATCAAAAGTTCTGATCCGCGCGGACTGTACGATCCTAGTCGGGATTATACCAAACAGACCCGCGCGCCTCTTGTTAAATTATCAAACGGCCCGCAGACCCTTGATGGTCAAACAGCTCTCAACCTTGCGCGGGCCAGGGGTTTAGCATTCGGATCTTATGGCTACGGTCAGGGCGATTTCACGCGGTCTGAAAACCAGCGGTTGATGCTGGCGGCTCTCAAAGAAAAAGCTGTCAGTGCCGGCGTCGTATCAAACCCAGTCAAGATTGGCAATCTTCTCGATAGCTTCGGTAATAACGTCGTAACTGACTTCCAAACAGATGAGGTCCGGCGGCTGCTCGATATTGCCAAAAAGATTCCGAGTTCGAACATCAAATCTGCTAGCCTCAACGATGCTGACGGCGAAAACCTACTTACGAGTTACCGGACATTCAACGGCCAATCGGCGCTCATTCCTGCTGCTGGAGTCGATGACTATTCGGACATATCAGCTTACCTTGAGAAATTGATGACTCCGCCAGCGCCTGCCTCTTCCAGTCCAACTCCTTCATCCCGCAATAATTAGGAGCGATCTGCGGGTTCTCTAAGCCGGACTTAAGTTTTGCCGGTTATGCTATTAATGTTGGTTCAAAATAAAAGAAGGAGGATCTATGCAGCACATTGAATTACCCGGAGATTACGCGCTTGTATTACAGACTGTTCATGAAAACGGCGAGGAAGATTTTGCCAACTTGTCAGAAACACTACGCTTCGATAGACAGCGGCTGGCACACATTATCGACGCTCTGCGTAGCAAAGGATTGATCTACCTGAGCAGCCCTGGTTCTCTCGGACGAAGTGAAGCCTGGATCAGGGTAAGCGCCAAAGGCCGCAAATGCATGGTGTCTATCTGGCCTGAGTCGGGTATGACCGGCATGACGTATGGCTACTAGATTGATACTACACGCTGTACAGGCTCCTTTGTTGCTATAATAGGTATAACGTTAAATCCCGGGGGCCAAACACAGTGAGTCTGCGAGGAAGAAAGTAACTAGCGCCAGCATGCCCGAAACCACAGACCAATCGACCACGTCAACTTCCCCTTCTCGTATCATCCCTGCTTGGGCGTGGCTGTCGGCAGGCTTGCTGCTTGGGATGCTGCTGCTTCTAGGCGTCAGGTTTGTAGCATATAGCCCTGACCATACCCATTACCACGCCAATTTTGCTGTCTTCCTGAACGGCAAACGCCAGGATTTCAAAAACCCGCAGTATTATCAGGAAGTCAAAATCTGCAACCTGAAGGGTACGTCTCCCCAGTCCCGTACGCATATGCACAACTCCGAGAACGGCATCATTCATGTCCATGACGAAGCTGTTACCTGGGGCCAGTTCTTTGAAAACCTTGGCTGGATAGTCGGGCCTGACTTCGTCCGGACTGATACCGAACTGCTGGTGGCATCAGAAAGTAACAAATTGAATATTATCCTGAACGATCAAGACCTTACCGACGTATCTACTATTACTAATCAGGTCATATCAAATAAGGACCGCTTACTCCTGAGTTACGGACCGGCTGATACGGCAGAACTCGACAAGCAGTTCGATGCCGTTGCAATCACGGCTGAGAAATATAACGCCACCAAGGATCCGGCAAGTTGTGGCTCCGAAGAAACCCCTACTACCGAAGAACGGCTCAAAAATCTGTTCTGATGTGGTGTACTAATCGAACATATGAGGCTGGAGGAGACTGCGAATGAGATTCTATGATACCGCACAGAAGCAGTATGTCAATTGGCAGCCTCCTGAGACCGCCCGGATATATGTCTGTGGCATAACGCCTTATGACTCGGCGCATCTGGGGCATATCTTCACTTTTATGACATACGATTTACTACAGCGGCGTATAGAAGATGTCGGCAAGAAAGTTGTAATGGTGCGCAATGTCACCGATGTCGATGAGCCTATTTTCCGCAGAGCCCGCGAACTGGGCATCCATTATCAGGATCTGGCCGTCAAAGAAACTGCTTTATTTAAAGAAATTCTGGAACGCCTCAATTTCCGGTCGCCCAACCATGAACCGCTCGCCAGCGAATACATAGACAAGATGGCCGAGAGCATCGGCAGACTACTTGATTCGGGGATTGCCTATCGTCTGGAAGAAGATATCTATTTTGATATAGCTAAGGACCCGGAGTTTGGCGCTTTTTCGCCATTTGACGAAAAACTACAGCTTGGCCTGCTCAAGACCCGTGGCGGCGACCCGAAGCGGCCCGGCAAGCGGCAGCCTATGGACTTTTTACTCTGGAGAGGTATCGTCGATCCTTCCGACCCGGCGGCGTGGGGTACGCCGCTCGGCCGCGGCCGCCCCGGCTGGCATATAGAATGCTCTGTGATGTCATCCGAACTCCTCGGTACGCCGTTTGATCTGCACGGCGGCGGCAGCGACCTCATCTTCCCGCACCACGAATGTGAGATTTCCCAGACACGCGCGCTCGGCACTGGCCATAATACCAAACTCAGCCGGCACTGGCTGCATGTCGCACCTATACTGTACGGTGGCGAAAAGATGAGCAAATCACTCGGTAACTTAGTATTTGCCAAAGACTTGCTTGATCATTACAGCCCAGCGGTAATTCGATTGTCACTCATGCGGTATCACTACCGCACTGGTGGCGAATGGATACCGGAGCACCTCGATACGTCTGCGGATATACTTGACCGCGTTCGTGTCGCTGCCTGCTGTTTGTCAGAGTCGGCCGTCCATTCCTTTGGCGTTGAAGTCCGGGCTGCTATAGACGATGACCTGGATACGCACCGCATCGTGCACGCGCTTGAAGACATTGCAGCACTGGGTACCGAATCCACGAAAAATACTTCCAATCAAAGTGCGACAATACCAAAGGAATTCACCGAAATAATGACAATGCTGGGGCTCACATAAACATAATCATTCTGAGATAGTGCTAAATTTAACTTACAGCTTTACGCCTTAGATATATGCTAAATATGTTAGCAATTAACACAGGGGGAATGATTATGGATTTTAACGACAAAATGCAGGATATGCGTAAAGGCGCCGAGAACCAGACAGACGACATGACGGACGAAGGCAAGAAGCGGATGGAAGAACTTCGCCGCAAAGAGGACGAACACAAAGAAGAACCGACCAATCTTAGTTAATCTTGATCAGCTGATAATAAAGAAAAGAGCCCATCGGGGCTCTTTCTCATTGGAGGATTATTGACAACAGATTGACGCTGTCGCTATATGCGATCACTCTATACTAATTACTTCAACATCTTAAATCTCTGCTTGTTGTTCCGAAGGGAACGGCGTTATAATACTGGCTAGCATCGTATGTGCTGGGACGGCGGTTTCCCGAAACCTACCAACCCTTCTTACATACCCGCTATTACAAATCCAAGTAGTACACACACTGGCAAATGCGGATTCGTCCACTGTCTGCGAAGCGTCCCTGCGATACTTATACATTACAGTTTGTAGGTCTCCGATCTGCCTTATGGCAGTAAATGTGAGAAAAGCTGGTAGCTCCTGGACGGTAGCGACAGTCTCCACTACAAATCTCCATCCCCATGTTTCACTTATAGTTCACTCATGGCAATCCGTTCACTGATAGTTGATACCGACTGTTAGTTCTCTTTATTATAATTTTTCATCCAGGAGATAGAATCTATGAACACGTATCTTAATACCTCACGTACTGTAGTCAACGAAGAAGTCAGCGTCACTGGTATGTACTTCCGTCCCGGAAGGCACCTAAAGGGCTTTCCAAAGCGAATGGAGTACGGCGGCCGCGAATATACCTTTATCGAATCAGGTCTGCGCTACCTTGTCAGCAAAGGACAGCAGCTGATAGAAATCTTTGATATGACAGACGGCACCCGGGATTTTCGCCTTAAGTTTGATGCCGACCAGCACGTTTGGACTTTAGTAGGCGTAAGGGAGAACAACCATGTCGCTGCGTAATACACAGGTTGCTGAGTCACACAGTATACCGCTTTCTCTTGGACTTAACTGGGATGATCCTGCGGTACCTTCTGTATCTGATAAGTATCAGATACATGAATCCGGCCTAATTCTGTCAGAATCTGACAAACCATATATCCTTAAGGTCCGGGATATGGCCGAACAGGATAAGCCACGTGAGAGGCTCCAAAAATATGGTCCGTCGGAGCTAACGATGGCCGAGGTAGTGTCGGTTTTGCTAGGTTTTGGCACGAGCCGTGAAGAAATCTCAACAATGGCACATAGGATTCTCCGCGAGTATGGCGAGCGGGCTGTCATTCATGAGACTGATCCCAAATTACTAGCCGAGTCACTGGGTATCCCCTATAACAAAGCTTGCCAGCTGATTGCCGGCTTTGAGCTTGGCCGCAGGTTTTTCCAGAGCCGGGGTGGCAAGCCCGTCATGGTTAGGACTGCCCACCAGGCCTATGAATACCTAAGTTCGATGGGTGACCTGCGCAAGGAACAGTTACGTGCTCTGTATCTCGGCAGTCGGTATCAAGTTGTCCATGAAGAAGTAGTATCTATAGGTAGCCTGACGGCCAACATAGTACATCCCCGCGAAGTATTCCAGCCAGCCATCCAATATGGAGCCCTAGCGGTCATCATTGCCCACAACCACCCTTCGGGTTCACTTGAACCAACTGATGCCGACGCCGAAGTCACCTGTCAACTTATTGAAGGTGGCAAATTGCTGGGAATCGAACTGATTGACCATTTGATTATTACTGGTTCCTCGTATCTTAGTATGATGGAAGAATGCAGCGATAAATCTGTAGCTTCAGGCCACAGGTATCCCCACAAATTCTGACGTTGCATACTATATGCGAGTACATCTTTAGAAGCAATTAGCAAAAATGATCGTTTATTGGTAAGATTAAGAGTCGGACTATCCAACATAAAGAATTACGTTTTGACTTATGATTCTATCAGTTACAATTAATGAAAAATCTTTTGGTGATAAAATGCTCTACGGCGGGCTGTACTTTTCTGTCCAAGAAGATGAAAAAGTCGGCCTGATTGGCCGCAATGGTACTGGCAAGTCAACGCTCTTTAATATGATCGCCGGCGATGACCTTGACTACGACGGCGACATCATCCTCAAAAAAGGATCTGTTTTAGTCGCCAGTCGCCAGGAACACCACGGCCACGAGAGTAAGACAGTGCTGGAATACATCCAGGGCGACTTGCCTGATTATGCCCGCTTGGCACACACCCTTGATACTTACCCTGAAACAATGGGTGATAGCACCCGTAAAATGCAGGAGTACAGCGATGCCTTAGAACGGTTCAGCCATCTCGGCTATTATCAGCTTGAGGACGAGATAGAGCAATCGTTCGAGCTGTACCAAATTGACAAGACCAAACTGCACAGCCCGCTTGGCGATTTGAGCGGCGGACAGAAACGTATGGTGGAACTTATGAAAGTTCAACGTTCCCGTGGTCACATCGCCCTCATCGACGAGCCTACCAACCATATGGACTACGTCGCCAAAGACGCTTTCGTCAAATGGCTCAAAAGCGCGCAGGAATCTGTCATCGTCATTACTCATGACCGGGATGTCCTGCGCAGTGTTGACCGGATCATCGAAATTCGTGATGGTACCGCCTTTCCATTCCGGGGCAACTACGATGATTACCTCCGGACTAATAAAAGCCAAGTTACGTCGCAGGTCAACGAATATGACATTACTCAAAAGCGTATCCGCAATCTCCAGGAAGATGTCATCAGATTCCAACGACTCAAAGAGAAGTCCCGTGACCCCGGTACTATACGTCGCTTCAAATCCCAGGAGCAGGGAGCCCGAGACGAATTAACTCGTCTCCAGAAACTGGAAAAGCCTTCGTTCTGGATCGATCAGGAGTCTGCCGGAAGCATGAACGATAAAATGACTGCTTCTTACGAAAAGTACAAAGCCCAAAATATCAAAATCAGAACTGCAACCAAAGAAACTAATTCCCATCGTTTGTTGGTCCAGGTAGATAAACTGAGTCTTGGCTATGCGGATAAGCCTTTGTTTAAAGGTATCAGCTTTGGACTGCATGAATCCGAGCGGATTCGGCTTCATGGGCGCAACGGCGCCGGAAAAACTACCTTAATCCAATCAATAATGGCACAGTCGCAAGGATCTAAACTAGAATCCCAGAAATACACTGGTACGATCGCGACAGAGAAAGATCTGAAAATCGGTTTGTACGAACAAGAAATCAATCCAAAGTACCTCAAATACACGCTCTCGGAAGCCTTGGAACAGGTTCTGCGAGATAAGGACGTACCGGCAACAGGCCAGAAGATCAAGCAGCTCCTAAGTGACTACCTGTTCAATCCGGCTACAGATGGGGACATGCCATTGCCACGCTTAAGCGGTGGTCAAAAGGCTCGTTTCCAGCTTATTAGCATGCTGGCAGACAATCCGTTAGTTCTTATCCTAGATGAACCAACAAACCACCTTGATCTACCGAGTATCGAGGAGCTTGAGCAAGCCTTGACATCATACAAAGGCGCGATAATATATATTTCGCACGATTCTTACTTTGCCGATAAGCTTGGTGGCCAGACAATTAACGTCGGTTGAGGATAGACATATCCCGGACTGCAGCGTAGAAAGCCAGCCCAGAATTAGCGGTTACAGACAATTACCCGCATCTCTGGAACGAGTTTCCTGGCTTCGTCGTAAGTCATGCCGATGCAGACTCCATATGCCTTGGCTTGCCTTGAACAAGCCGTTATATAGTAGCGGCCGAGATTTCGTGTAGGCGTTAGCGACGGACGATATCTTTTGGTTGGCGGATGGACATCTCTGGCAAAGGCCCAAAAGTACTTTTTGTCCATAGAAGCAGTAAGTGAAAGTTGCATAAAATAATCCCCCCTAGTAAGCGTGATGAAGTGTTGTAGCTGATATGTGGTCGCAGCCGAGATCGTCGTAAGAAAAAATGAAAAGTCAGAAATGAAAACTGCCAGAGCAGTGGTACGATATGGCGCCCAGTGACCGTAGTATGTTTGCCAAAATGAAAATATTCTAGGAATATCAGTAAAGCCTATGTGCAAGATGCATCAAGGATGATCGCACATATGGCTAATTAGCGATTATACATAACATTTGCGAACAACGCCAGAAAAGTATAATAAGCTTATGGTTATAAATTTTATGGAAGTTACATTATTTTGCGGGTAAAAATACTTTGAACGTCGTACCGATGCCGAGCTCAGACTCTACGTCAATTGAACCGCCATGCAAATGTACGACTTCCTTTGACCAGTACAGGCCTAGTCCCGTGCCGCCGACTTTGACTGAAAGCGGATTGTGGATGCGAGAGAATTTTTTGAACAGTTTATCAGTGTCTTCCTTGGCTATCCCAACGCCTTCGTCGTGGATAGAAACAAGTATACGACCTGCAGGAACGGCTGTAACTATAGCGGTTATCGTTTTTCCTGGCGGAGTGTATTTACTGGCATTGTCGACAATGTTGCCGATAGCCATGCGAATGTATTCAGTGTCGATGAAAGCGCTTACCGGTTCTTTTGGTACGTCGTATTTGAGGATTTGATCCCTATTTTCCATAAGTGATGCCATGTCATTGAGGATACTCTCCATCAGCTTCGAGATATCTGTTTCAGCCCGCTTAAGGGTAATTTTCTTCAGGTCTAGCTTTGCGACGCGCAAGATATCATTAACGACTTGGATTTGCCGCTCGTTACTTTCATATGCACTTTGCAGGAACTTATTCTGTTCGGGCGTCAGGTCGCCGGCGTAACCTTCAAGAATCATGCCAACATACTGCTTGACGGCAGTTGCAGGAGTACGAAGTTGGTGAGATGCTAATGCTATAAACTCGTCTTTCGAGCGATTTATTTCAATAAGCTGATGAACTCTCTGGGCTTCGAATAATTTCCGTTGCAGTGAGTAGCGCAGCACGCGTGAAAGTAATTCGGTATCAAGCGAACCCTTGACAAGATAATCGGCAACGCCCATCTTCATCGCCCGGCGTTCGGCGCGTTCATCACCTGCCCCGGTTAAAATAATGAATGGCTCAGGCCTATGCACTAAGTCGAAAGTGCTGAGTAATTCCAGACCGTTTTCTGCCCCCAGTCGGTAGTCAACGAGATAAATGTCATGTGTAGCTTCAGCGATAACTTTCCTGGCTTCATCCGGCGATGATATCCAATCAATCTTGAATGGTGAGTCAGGAATTTTAGCCAGCAGGTTACGGATGATCAGGTAATCATCTTCATCGTCATCAACCAGTAATATGTGGGTCGGTCTAGACACTATTCTTTTCTGCTTTAGCTGGTAATTGTACGATTTCAAACCAATACGTACCAAGGGCTTTTATGACTTCGAGCAAACCTTCAAATGTTACTGGTTTGGTTATGAACGAGTTGACGCCGAGTTGGTAGGACTTATATATATCTTCCTCGGCCTTCGATGTAGTAAAGATGACAACGGGAATATCTTTCAAATCATCGTCTGACTTAATCTCCTTGAGGGCTTCACGGCCGTCTTTCTTTGGCATGTTCAAGTCAAGTAGTATGACGCCGGGACGTCCGCACGTCTGGTTTTCGGCGTATTCTCCGCGACGTTTCAAGTAGTCGAGGAGTTCCTCTCCGTCTTTAACCCGGCAGAGCGTATTAAGAAGTTTACTTTCTTGCAGGGCTTTTTTGGTCAATAGATAATCATCGTCGTCGTCATCGGCCATCAAAATAACGATGCCTTCTCCGCTTGTTGCTCGGTTCATAATAACTCTTCTCCTTTTTTATGATGAATTGGTAACGAAATTATGAATGTTGATCCCGATCCCAGCTTACTTGTAGCCGTGATTGTCCCGCTATGGCGTTCGACAATCTTGCGGCAGACGGCAAGTCCGATGCCGGTACCTTCGTACGATTCCCGGTTATGAAGCCGTTGGAACACGGCGAAAATCCTGTCAAGGTACTTTTCGTCAAATCCCAAACCATTATCTTTGATTTCTACACGACAATACTTAAGTTTAGCATGTTTATCGATCTGATCGATTTCAACTACTTCCGTTACCGAGGAGATCTTTATAATCGGCGGAACGCCTTCGCGGTGAAATTTGATGGCATTGGCTATAAGGTTTTGAAGTAATTGTCTCATCTGCATGGCATCGGCCTGGATTATGGGGAGTTGGCCGATCTCGACCTTAGCACCAGTATCCCCGATCCGAACCTCTAGGTCATTGACGACTTCAGTAGCAATTGTCTTGAGATCAACATTTACAAATTCTCTTCCCTTCGATGACACCCGCGAGAAAGATAGAATGTCTTCAATGAGGGCGCTCATGCGGGCGGCCGCGTTGCGCATGCGGGCCAGGTAGTCCTTGCCCTCTCCGAGTTCTGTGGAGTATTCGGTTTCTAACAGGTTGCCGAAAGCCTGGATTTTGCGGAGAGGTTCCTGTAAATCGTGCGACGCTACGTACGCAAAATCCTGGAGCTCCTGGTTGCTCCGCTCCAGATTGAGGTTTGTTTCCTCAAGCTCGTTGGTACGGGCTTCTACCCTGTCTTCTAATTCTTCATTTGCCGCTAGGAGAGCTTTTTCGAGGCGCGTCCGCTCATTGAGTTCTGTTTGGGCTTCGTTGAACAGGCTCGAGTTTGTCATAGCCAGTGATGCCCGATTGGCAAGCTCAGATGCCATTTCCAGGTCGGTCTCATTGTAGGTGCGCTTTTGGCCGGACAGAATGAGACTTATCGCACCGACCGTTTTGTTATTTATCTTTAGTGGTACGGTTATTGCTGAATTTAATCCTAGGTCCCTGAGAAGTTTTAGTTCCTCAGGGTTTTTCACGGCAGCAATTAGCACCTCATCCCTAATTACAGGATAAAATTCCGGCTCGCCCGTACGTATCACCTGGGCTACACCATTCGTCTCGTCTAGATTCTGTGATCCTTGTTGTTTACGAAGCTCGATGGCCCATTTGACCATAGCTGGATCTTTGTGGGCGACGGCGACCTGCTGCAAAATACCGTAGTCGTCAATTATCTGGACGGTGCACCAA
>Ga0136611_10001461_pt1 | contig 16427 bp, 11 predicted proteins | sample AntDrymUQ2232306_2_FD_106645 | JGI IMG/M metagenome (GOLD analysis project Ga0136611, IMG submission 106645) | Polar desert sand microbial communities from Dry Valleys, Antarctica - metaG UQ223 (23.06) | ecosystem: Environmental > Terrestrial > Soil > Desert | place: Antarctica: Dry Valley...
GCTTTGACGGCTTGAATTGACATAAACGCCTGCGCGATGCGACCGTCGAGTTTTTCGTTCCAGGACGTGTGCGAGCCGAGACCGACGACGACGTTTTTCGCCACGACTTCAAAAATTCCGCCCAAAGTGTCTCCGTCATTTTTCGCTTTATCAATCAATTCAATCATTTGTTTTTCGGCTTGCTCGTCGGCGCAGCGCAACGGAGAATTTTCGTCAATCGCGGTTATTTCGTCAAAAGTTTTTTCAAGCGGATTTTCGGGAACGCTGCCGAGTTTGACGACGTGACATTTAATCAGAACGCCGAAATGTTCGAGCAGTTGTTTGGCGATTGCGCCGCAGGCGACGCGCGCCGCCGTTTCCCGAGCCGACGCGCGTTCGAGAATGTCGCGTAGATCTCTCACGCCGAATTTTTGCCCGCCCGCGAGATCGGCGTGTCCCGGTCGCGGACGTTTGACGACGCGCGGATTCTTCGGCTCGATTTCCAATTTTTCCGACGACATCACTTCCTGCCAATGCACAAAATCGCGGTTCTCCACCATCAAAGCGACGGGCGAGCCGAGCGTCGCGCCGTGCCGAACGCCGGATAAAAACTCAACCGTATCTTTTTCAATTTTCTGTCGTCCGCCGCGCCCGTAACCTTGCTGCCTGCGCCACAATTCATGATTGATTTTTTCGACGTTTATTTCCAGACCAGCCGGCAAACCTTCGACGACGGCGATCAGAGCTTTGCCGTGCGATTCTCCGGCGGTTGTGAATTTGAATTGCATATTATAAAAACGGGAAACTTTAACTGTTCCGCTGGATCATATCTTAACCAAATCCGGGTCAATTTGCGGTTTTAATTTCTTTCTCAAAACAATTAATCCGATGCTCGCAAGAATCAAAATGCCGCCGAAGAACGTTTGAACGGGAAGCCGTTCGCCCAGAAAAATGCCGCCGATAATAACGGCGATGAGCGGCGTGACCAGGGAAATCATCATCGCTTTGGTTGATTCGATTTTACTTAAAAGCCAGTAGTAAAGCCAAAACGCCACGATGGTTCCGAAAACGGTCAGGTAGAGAACGCAGATTATTGCCCGCCAAGTCCAATTCAAACGAAGCGGGTTGCCTTCGACGGCGAGACCGTAAATGATAACCGGCGCGATTCCGCAGATCATTTGTCCGAAAACCAGCGTCGCCGGATGAATCTCGCCGCCGTAGGTTTTGACCAGAATCGAACCGTGCGCCGCCGCGTAAGCTCCGAAGACTATCGCCGCGCATCCCGCGAACGCCAGCAGGCTGTTAACCTGAAGCTGTTCGATAAAGATGACGGCGACACCGCAAACGCCCAGAAGAACAGCGCCGACTTTCAGCCGCGTGATTCGCTCGTTCGGAAGATGAATCCACGCCAGCGCGAGTCCAAAAACCGTAATCATCGCCTGCAAAACCGCCGCTAAACCCGAAGAAATATACTGCTCGCTCCAAAAAACGAGACTGTAATTGATGGAAAATTGCAAAACGCCCGTCAGCCCGATCAATTTCCAGTCGCGTTTCGTTTGCGGAAACGGGATTTTTTGCACAATGATAATGACGGCTAAAATTAAAATGGCGAGAACGAAACGAGCGGCGGCAAAAGTTATCGGCGGCAAATCTTCCAGCCCGACTTTGATAAAAAACCACGTTGTTCCCCAAATTAAACAGAGTATGAGCCAGATAATTATTTTCATTTTCGAATTTCGATTTGCAATTTGTGATTTTGTGACGCGTGAGAAACGCTGAAATTACAAATTGTTCGTATAGAGAAATTTAATTATACAGTTCCGTTCACAAGCAATCGAAAATCAAATTAATCTTCTTTCATAAAAACTCAATTGCGTTTCGCCCTGCTTCAAATTACGCCAACGCCGAACTTCGCCGACCGCATCGGGAAGAATAACTTTTGCGTGATGTTCGGCAATCAGAATTCCGTCAGCGGTCAAGAGGTTAGAAACGTTGGCGGCGAACTCAAACAAAAAATGTCGGTAGTTTTCCTGATACGGCGGGTCGTAAAATGCAATATCCCACGCCGCCGGATGTTCGCGGGCAACGAACTTTTCGGCGGCGTTGCGAAAAACTTCGGTTTGTTCTTCGGGAATTTTGAGCAGGTCGAGATTTTCTTCGATCAGAGCGCAGGCGCGATTTGATTTGTCAACAAACGTCGCAAAACCGGCGCCGCGCGAGATGGCTTCGATGCCGACGGCGCCGCTGCCCGCGCACAAATCGAGAAAGCGCGTGTCACCATCAATTTTCGGAGCTAAGACATTGAAGAGAGTTTCGCGCAGACGGTCGGATGTCGGGCGAGTTTTTTGACCGGCGGGACTTTTCAAAACTCGTCCGCGATATTCACCGGAGATTATCCGCATAACAGTTCAAAGTTAAAATCCAAAGTTTAAAGTCGGATTTTGCAAGCGGCTTTAAACTTTGGATTTTAAACTCAAGACTTGGAATTTACCTGCGTTCGTAAAAACTCAAAGAAGTATCGCCCTGCGTGACGACGCGCCAGCGTTTCATAACGCCGAAGGTTTCCGGGAAAAACATTTCGGTGTGGTGTTCGATGACCAGTACGCCGTGCAGTTTGAGTGCCGCGCCGCGGCTGAAATAGTCGAGAACTTCATCATAATTTGAATCATACGGCGGATCGAAATAAACGACATCCCAAACGCGGCGGCGTTTTTCCATTCGTTTTAGAAACGGGACGGCTTCGATTTCGTAAGTCTCGCCGTGTCCTTCCTTAATGCCGCAGGCTTCCATATTTTTCTTGATGTAGCCGCACATTTTAGCGGAACGCTCGACGAAAGTGCCAATTAACGCGCCGCGCGAAATCGCTTCGATGCCGACTGTTCCCGCGCCGGCGCATAAATCGAGGAATCTGCCGGCGCGCACGCGGCGAAAAAGAATTCTGAACATCACTTCACGAATCCGGCGGGTGGTCGGTCGCACTTTAACCGATGTCGTGCTTTGCAAATATTTTCCTCGATGCTTTCCGTCTGTCACTTGCATATCCGATACGATACGCGGCAGTTCTTGCTCCCTCGGCTTGAAGCCTCTGTCTTTCGGGGCAAAACGCCCGCGCGGTTGAAATTTGTTGTCTCTCGATTGAAATTTTTCATCGCGGCGCGGATTTCGGTCGTCTCTGCCGCCCTGAAAACTGCTTTCGCGGCGCGGATTCCGAGTGTCTCTGCCGTTCTGAAACCGGTCGTTGGGATTTTGCGGTCGGTCGTCACGGCTCTGAAATCGGTCGCCGCCGCGCGGGTTAAAGCGACTCTCCCGCGATTGAAAGCCGTTATCGCGCGGTTGAAAGCGTTGCGCTCCTGCAGGTCTGTCCCCCTCATTTCTGAAATTGTTAGTTCTATTTAAAGGTCTCGGAGTGTTATTGGTTATTGGTCGTCGGTTTTCCATTTTTGTTCTTCCTTATAATTTAGACAATGCGTAAATTTTTTGGCTGACATCGGCAAATATGTCAGAATTCACACATCACTTTTATTTTCGGGAAATCTGTAAATCTACAAACAAGACGTGAAATCCGATTCTTGTGGGAGAATTTACCGGTCTTGAAATTTTATAGAAAAGTAGTCGTACAGAATTTCACTCGAAAATCGTATGAGAGGCTGAAAACTATAAAGAGCAATATAACCGAATCTTTTATGAAAATTCAATGACTAAATTGGTTTTTTTTGAAAAATTATGAATTTATTTTTGGACGAGACAACAATTGTTTAAGACATAACGGACAGGATTTCGGCTAAACACAAAGAAACATTCAGAAAATCCGGTTAATTACCTGCATTTCGGCGTAAAGCGCGCTGTTATCGAAAAAGTTATTTTTTCCTTGAGCGAATTCTACCCGATGCCCGCCAGACGAAATCGCGCGTCGGCTTTCGTCACCTCGATAAGTTTTGAAGTTTCTACGGTCAGACGTTTTTGCGTCAGGTAAAATTCGGCTTCCTGGCGGGCTTTATCCAAAATTTCCAAATCGCGGATGATGTTGCCGATCTTGAAAGTCTGCACACCCGATTGACGTGTGCCGAGAATTTCGCCCTGCCCGCGAATCTCCAAATCTTTTTCGGCGATGCGAAAACCGTCAGTCGTCTCTTCCATAATTCCCAGACGCTCGCGGGCGACGGCGGTTTTTTTATCGCCGGTCAATAAAACGCAGAAAGATTGCTCCGCGCCGCGCCCGACTCGTCCGCGCAATTGATGAAGCTGTGAAAGTCCGAATCGTTCGGCGTGTTCGATAATCATTAATGAAGCGTTCGGCACGTCAACGCCGACTTCGATAACCGTCGTCGAAATCAAGATATTGGTTTCGCCGCGCGCGAATCGTCCCATTATCTCTTCTTTTTCCGAGCCTTTCATTTTGCCGTGCAGCAGCCCGACTCGGTAATTTGGAAAAACCACATCGTGCAGTTCTTCATACATTTTTGTCGCCGCTTTCAAATCCATCTTCTCCGATTCGTCAATCAGCGGATAGACGATGTAAACCTGCCGACCGAGATTTATCTCCCTCTCGATTCCTTTATAAACGCCGTCGCGTTTGTCTTCGCCGACGACGACGGTTTTAACCGGCGTTCTGCCGGGCGGCAGCTCGTCAATTACCGAAACGTCCAAATCGCCGTAAACGGTCATCGCCAAGCTACGCGGAATCGGTGTCGCGGTCATCACCAAAATGTCGGGATTGAAGCCGCGAGCGCGAAGCTCGGCGCGCTGCATTACGCCGAAGCGATGCTGCTCGTCAACGACCGCTAAACCCAATTTTTCAAATTCCACTGCGTCCTGTATAACGGCGTGCGTTCCGACAACGGCGTGGATTTCGCCGCTCGCTACATCGGCTTGGACTTTGCGTTTGGCGGCGGCTCGCAAACTGCCGGTCAATAATTCGACGCGATACGGCGAATTTTCAAAAATCCGTTTGGCGTTGCGGGCGTGTTGTTCCGCCAAAATTTCCGTCGGAGCCATCAAAGCGGTTTGATATCCGTTCTCCATCGCGGCGAACATCGCCAAAAACGCGACGATGGTTTTTCCGCTGCCGACATCGCCCTGCACGAGCCGGTTCATCGGCGCGTCCGACTGCATATCGTCGAAAATTCTTTTAATCACTCGCTCTTGCGCGCCGGTCAGCGTGAACGGCAAAAGAGAATTTATTCTTTCATAAATTACATCGTTGATCTCGATTAAAGTTCCTTTCGGCTCTTTCGCGCGGTCGCCGCGTTTGAGCTGCAGCGCAAACGAAACCCAAAAGAATTCTTCAAAAATAAGGCGCAGATGCGCCTTGCTTCGCGCCGTTTCGTATTCGGTAATGCTCGAATCTTCCGGCGGAAAATGAATTTGTTCAACCGCTTCGGCTCGCGTAATTAAATTTTGACGTTTACATAAATCTTCCGGCAAAGTTTCTTTTACGGAAGATTTATCAAGATTCTGCAAAACGCTGAAGACGATTTCGCGCAATCTTTTCGTTTGAAATTGTCCGAGTTTGCGATAAACCGGAACGCGCCGACCAACGTGAATCGTCGCCAATTCTGGATTCGTCGTGTCGTCAAATATGTCATCTTCGTCCAATTGGTCTTCAGTCTTTGTTTTTTGTTTTTTGTTTTGTGCTTCCTCAAAATCGTCTGTGTTCTCTGTGGCTAAAAGATTTTTCAATAAACCGAATTCGTTGTAATCAGTTTCGCTCGGCAAAATTTCGAGTTCGTCCGGTTTATTCAAACGCAGCGCGTAGGTATTTTTGCGTCCGTCCCATTCCCATTTGCCGTAGGCGACGAAGCGCGTGCCGCGCTCGAAGCGTTCCTTCCAGTAATTGACGATGCGAAACGCGCCTTTGCCGGAGACGAACCACCAGACGACGACGGGTTTTCTGGTGCGTTCCGCGTCGCCCGCCGTGATTTCAAAGATAAAAAGCGGCGGAGCTTTCGGACCGCGATTTTTGCCGACCTGAAAACCGCCCGCGACTCTGGCATAAAGCTCGACGGACGCTTCCAAACCGTCGGTTAATTCATCAATCTGAATCAGATTCGAGCGGTCTTCGTAGCGCATCGGAAAATAATTCAATAAATCCTCGATTGTCACCTCGCTCAAATCGTTTTTGTAACTAAAGGCGGCGACAGCCATCGCTAATTTGCGCGCCATCGCCTGCGATAAACCGGCGATGTCGTGTTGGTTGAGTTCGAGCAGCGAAGTTGCGAGTGAAAGTTTCATCGAAAAATTTTAGCACAGAATTTTACGACGAATTACGACAAAACTTTATAAGTTGAAATCAGCAAAGTTTTCGGCAAGAAGAGCGCGAATCCGCCGAGCCGGATTATTCGGTTGCCGTCATCTATCCGTCCGAAATTTACCAAACTCTCAAAAATTAAAAGCGAACCGGATAATCGAACCCGGAAGGCAATTACGCTAAAAAGGATTGACAATAAATTTCCCGTCAACACAATTAATCAAACAGCCGAATCAGGCATTTATTCGCAGAGTTTTTTCAGTTATAATCCGACGAATGGGCGACGGGAGAGTTTCCAAATAAAAGTTATAGTTTATCTTTTTGACGCGGGCGGAGAAGACAGCATAATTGAGCTGAATGAAGACGTTATTTTCTTCGCGCTCTCGCATCCCGATTTCAAACAAATCGCCGATTCCGATTCGTTTGAAAGTTTTCGACAGCTTAACGAACATTCTGAATCAGCCGTTGATTCGATTGAAAGCTCGCGATGCGCCGTTTGACGTTTGTCACTCTAATGGTCGGCTGAATGGCTGTCATTGCCGGCGTTTTAGGAATGAATTTTGAAGAAAATTTTCAAAGATTCATATTGTTCTGGTGGGGTGTGGCGGCGATGATCGTGTTGTCAACCGGAACTACTCTGCTGGCGCGACATAGACGTTGGATTTACTCGGTAGTTGAAAATTGCTCGATTTGTAAAGTTTTGATTCAAGTAATACGAGTGGAGAAATGGCGAAGGCAAGAAATCTTTTGAACGAAAAAATTGCCGAATTAAACCGCGCGTTTGATTTCGACAAAAGACTTTTTGTCGCCGACGCGCGCGTCAGCATCGCTTATTGCGACGCGCTTTTTCACGCCGGAATTGTCACTCGAATTGAATCCGAGCGCATTAAAAACGGCTTGCAGACGATTCTCAAACGCGCCGATTTTTACACGAGTTATTTTGAAGAACCGGCGGCAGCCGACGTGCATTCGTTTATCGAAATGCGTCTCGTCCAGCTCATCGGCGATGCAGGCGCGAAACTAAACATCGGCAGAAGTCGCCACGACCAATCAGCCACCGCGCTTCGGCTGTGGCTGCGCGAAGAGATAGAAGAAATTTCAAAAGAAGCGAAAAATTTGCAATCGGCGTTGATCGGCGCGGGCGAGCGGCAAAAACAAGCGGTTCTTCCCGCTTACGTCAATTCGCAGCGGGCGCAGCCGATACTTTGGGCGCACTGGTGTCTGGCGTATTTCGAAATGTTTTCGCGCGACCGCGAACGGCTCGACGAAGTTTGGCGGCGCGTCAACGTTCTGCCGCTTGGCGCGGGTGCGGGCGGGGGAACCGCATTTGAAATTGACCGCGAAGAAATCGCCCGCGCGCTCGGTTTTGAAGGCGTGACGGCGAACAGTTTAGACGCGGCGGCGGACGCGGATTTCGCCGTCGAAGCTCTCGCTGCGTGTTCTTTGCTGATGATTCATCTGTCGCGGCTGGCGGAAGATTTGATTTTATACAATTCGGCTGAATTCGGTTTTATTATTTACGGCGAAACGTCTGCGGAAAACACGGATTCTATATCGGAAAAAAGAGATTCCGAAGTTTTAGAATTGATTCGTGGAAAAGCCGGTCGAATTTTCGGACACCAAACCGCGCTTTTTTCAACGATGAAAAGTTTGCCGCTCGGCATTCACAAAGAATTACAGGAAGGCGCGGCGGCAATTTTCGATTCGGTTGATACGGTAAAACTTTGTCTGCAAATCGGTTCGCTCGTCATCGAGAACTTGCGCGTAAATGAAAGGAAAACGCTGGCGGCGATTAATGATTTCCCGAATACCGCTGAATTGACCGATTATTTGGTGCAGAGAAACTTTTCTCTAAAAATCGCCGGAAGTTTGGCTGGCGAAATTGTTTCTTACGCCGCTTCACAAAAAAAGAGGTTGCCTGAATTAAGTTTAGAAGAATTTCAAAAGTTTTCAGATAATATCGGCGCGGACGTTTTTCACGCCGTAAGTCTTGAGCAAAATCTGGCAAGCAAAAATCAAATCGGCGGAACCGCGCCGGAGAGAGTTTTTGAGGCTCTGGAGCAAGCGAAAGAAATTTTGGTAAGAGAATAAAAGCGGCATAAATTTTAATCGGCGATTAGTAAAGATTTACCTTCTCTCGCATTCAATATGCTGACATCCGATTTGGCAATCAATTGGCGACGCGGCGATAAAATAGTTCCGCGCTTGATTAAAACCGACGACGCGGGCTATTTGCGCGATGCCGTAGTTTTGATCGAAATTTTCGAGGAATTTCAGGGTAAAACGCGCGGCGAATTAGAGAGCGAATTGGAGGATTACGTCGGCACGGGAACGGATTATCGAATTTTGCGCGGGTTGATTAAACTGTTGACCGACAGATGCGATTTTGAGACTTCGAGTGTCGCTGCGCCCGAAGACATTCGCCGTAAAGTTTTTCTCGAAGCCAGAAAATTTCAGCCGGTTACGCCCGATTCGGACACGAAAAATAAAGTTTTGGAGACAGTCGCCGCCGCTTTTGAAACTGATTCAAAAAAGATTTACGAACATCTTTACGCCGACTTGTCTTTTCAGCAGCGGCTAATTTCCTTTGAAACAATCGCTGCGAAAGATTTGCTCGACCGCTACAATCTCGCGCAGGCGCAGGCTCTGCTTTACAAATGCGTCGAGATGAAAATTCGCGTCGCGCCGTCGGACGCGGCGAATTACCGCGCTATTTTCAGTTCGATAAAACGCTTTGGTTTGATTCACGCGGTTGTCGGAAACGCCTTGAACGGTTATGAAATTCGATTGACCGGCGCGGCTTCTTTATTTCACCGCTCGCAGAAATACGGCATTCGGATGGCGGTTTTTCTGCCCGCGCTGTTGCTTTGCCAAAACTGGAAAATGTCGGCGGAAGTCGCGCAAAAGCAGGGCGGAAATGTTTTTTACGAACTGACCGGCGAACAAACCGAATTGAAATCGTGTTATTACGACGAGCCGGAATACGAAAACCCAGACCTCGAAAAACTGACAAAAAATTGGGAAAAAGTTTCCGCCGATGAATGGCAATTAAATGAAAACCGCAAGGTTATTGATTTGGGAAAAACAGCGTTCGCGCCTGATTTGGTTTTGGTTTCTCCGCGCGGCGAAGAAATTTATCTCGACGTTCTGGGATTTTGGACACCGAAGAGTTTACAGAAACGTTTGGAAGAATTCGCGGCGGCGAATTACACACGATTCATTCTCGCCGCTTCGCAGGAATTGCGCGGCAGCCGCGACGAACCGCTCTGGGAAAGCCAGAACGTAATTTTTTACAAAACCAAAATAGAGCCGCGGCTACTGGTCGAAACGGCGGAAAAATTATTGGTTCAATCATAATTTTGATAAACTGTTTGCCGGAGGCAAAAGATGAGTAAAAGTAATTTAGCCGTCACCGAAAAAAAATATACGCCCGAAGAATATCTGGCTTTCGAGCGCGAAGCGGAAGAGAAGCACGAATTTATTGACGGCGAAATCATCGCTATGGCGGGCGCAAGCCGTAAACATAATTTAATCGGCGTTAATGTTTCGAGCGAGTTACGTTTTGCATTAAAAGGCAAATCCTGCGAAATTTACGCCAATGATATGCGCGTGCGAATGAAAGAAAATCGTTATGGGTATCCTGATGTGGTTGTAATTTGCGGCAAGCCGGAGTTTGACGATGAAGAATTTGACGTGCTACTCAATCCGACGATTGCCGTCGAAGTGCTTTCAAAATCAACCCGCTTCCGTGATAAAACCGAAAAACTTGTGACTTATCAAAAAATGGAAAGTCTGCGCGAATGTCTGCTCATCGAACAGATCGAACCGCGCATCGAGCATTATATTAAACAAACGTCGAAACAATGGCTTTTGAAAATCTATGAAGATTTAAGCGAAACTATTTTTCTTGAATCAATTGACTGCCAACTGTCCGTCGCGGAAATCTACGCACGAATCGAATTCAAAGACGAAGCCGAAAATTAGCTGTTTATTCAAACAGACCGGGTTTGAATCGTTGTTTTACATCTTGAAACTGCCGCGCGTCCGAGCGTTTGCGCGAAGTGTATTCTTCGCTCGTGTCGCGTGTCACAACTTCGTAGAGAATCGCCTGTTTGTCCGCCTTTTTTCGCAAAATTCTGCCCAAACGCTGAATGTGTTCGCGGCTCGATCCTGAACCGGAAAGAATAATCGCCACGCTCGCTTCGGGAATATTCACGCCTTCGTTCAAAACTTTCGATGTGGCGAGCGCGAGAACGTCGCCTTTATTGAATGAGTCGAGCCAAAACTTTCGTTCCTTGACATTCGTTTCGTGCGTGATGGCGGGAACAAGATAATTTTGGGAGATTTGATAAACCATCGCATTTTCGGCAGTGAAAATTAAAGTTCGGTCGTGCTTGTGGCGAACGAGTAATTCCTGCAATACGCGCAGCTTTGAATCGGTGCCGAGCGCGATTTTTTTCTGGTTGCGATAGGCTTTCATCGCGCGGCGACCTTCTTCGGATTTCGCGCTGTGAATCAGAAACATTCGCCAGCCTTCCTGTCCGAAAGGAAGATTTTTGCGGCGTTTGAAATCGGTGTAAATTTGGCGTTCGCGCTCGTATTCGCGGCGTTCTTCGTCTGATAATTCAACCTCGATTCTTTCGACAATATAATCGGCGAGATATTCGCCCGCGAGTTCCTGCGCTTCAAGCCGAAAAACGAACTTGCCGACGATTTCCTGAAGCAGTTCGTCGCCTTCGTCGCCGCGTTCGGGCGTGGCGCTCAAGCCGAGACGAAACGGCGCGAGCGCGAACTCCGCCGCATATTTGTAGCCTTCGGACGGCAAATGATGACACTCGTCGAAAATCACCAGACCGAATTGGTTGCCCAATCTTTCCTGGTGGCGAAAAGCCGAAGCGTAAGTCGTGACGGTAATCGCGCCGATTTCGTAAAAGCCGCCGCCGATCAACCCGATTTCCGCGTCGAATGTTGAAATCAAAAGGTCATACCATTGGTTCATCAAATCAATTGTCGGCACGACGACGAGCGTTTGCCGTCCGCACATCTCAATCGCCATCGTAGCGACGTGCGTTTTGCCCGCGCCGGTCGGCAAAACGATCACGCCGCACCGCTCGTTTGCCCGCCACGCTTCGACCGAAGCGGTTTGATACGGTCGCGGCGCGATGTGAAATTTCTGTTTGAAAGCGAACGAATCGTATCGTTTCGCCGCGTCTTCGTAAGCGGTTTTCGCGCGGATAAATTCTTTAATGATTTGTCGGTATTTAAAAGCCGGCGAGCGAAATTGTCTGGTTCGTTTGTCCCACACGAAAGCGTTCGGCACAAAATCGTTTTCCTCTGCGCCTTCCAAAATTAACGTGCCTGCTTCAAATTTTAACTTAAAAGTTTTTTCTGACATTTTGCCAAACGACGAATAGTTTTATGAACTTTATCGAAAAGTAAATTATAGTTTAATCGCGCAATGATTTGTCTATCGCAAAATCCGATTGTTTTGCCAGCCTAAAATGCAGAATTTCGTTCGCAGTTTAATAACCGAATGGCGCAAACTCGAATTGCCATTTACCGAGGAAACTTTCGTCGCGGCGGTTTCGGGCGGCGCGGATTCGGTCAGTTTGATGATCGCTTTGCACGAATTGAAAAAGCTCAAAAAACTGAATTTGCGTTTCGTCATCGCTCATTTCAATCATAATCTGCGCGGCGAAGAAAGCAACGCGGACGAGCGATTCGTTCAACATCTGGCGGGCGAATTTGGTTTTGAATTGGCTTTGGGCAAAAGCGAAACCCCGCGCGAAACCGGAAATCTCGAACAGAATGCCCGAGAAGCGCGTTATAAATTTCTCACCGAAACCACCGAAAATCTCAACGCTTTTGGGATTCTCACCGCGCACACGCTCAACGACCAGGCGGAAACTTTTTTGTTTAATTTAATTCGCGGCAGCGGCATTGAAGGTTTGGGCGGAATGAAACCGATCAGAAGTTTCAAGTTGCAAGTTTCAGGTTTCAACTCGGCAAACGAAAACTTTAAACCGCTTCTGGTTCGTCCGTTGTTAAGTTGGGCGAAGCGCGAAGATACGGAAAACTTTTGTCTGCTGAACAAAACCGAATTTCGATACGACGCGATGAATGAAGATTTAAAGTTCAATCGCGTTAGAATTCGCAAAATTTTACTGCCGCTGCTTAAAGATTTCAATCCAAAAATTATCGAAACTTTAGCGCGGACGGCGAAGCTGCTGAGAGAAGACGCTGAACAGTTGGCGGTCGTCACTCGGCGGTCGGCAGATGACGAACTCAAACGCGCGGAAGAAAAAAATGAAAATTCGGATTCGGAAGTTGGAACTAACGAAAACCAAAAACCGCAGACAGCAGACCAAACTGCAAATTTGCCTTTGAAAGATTTGAAGGATGTTTTTCCGTCTATCAGGCGGACGATTTTGCGCGATTGGCTGAAAGATAATCGCGGAAATCTTCGCCGTTTGGAACTGAAACATATAGAAGCCATCGAAAAACTGATTTTCAGCCGGAAGAGCGGTCGGACAATTGAACTTCCGGGCGGCGAAATCGTTATAAAAAAAGCCGGAAAATTACATTTCCAAAAAACAAAGGTTGAAAAATGACGGGCGGCAAACTACAATCAAAGGTTGGTAATTGAAAAGCGTTACAGGCGGATTGAGAGAACAACGTAAGAATGGAATTATTCATCAAAAAGCTGTAACTAAAATTGAAGGAAAACTTTCAATCGAATAACGAGGCGAAAGTTTAATTTTGGAGGCTACAAAAGTTGAGTTCTAAAGCAAAACAAGTTCTGTTATGGCTGATGATTATTTCCAGCGCGCTGCTGTTTGTTTACTTTTTGCAAAGCAAGCAAACCGCTGGTCCGAAGGAATTGTCATTCGACAAGGCTATGACGCAAATTAAAAACAAGGAAGTGACCGAAGCGACGATCCGGCAGGATACATTGGAATTGATTAGCAAAACCAATGAGAAATTCACCGCTAAACTCGATTCGAGCGATTCCACGCGCGACCAAATTTATGCAGCGGCGAATGAAACCGGCACGACCATTAAACTCGAACCGGCTTCGAGCGGCTGGGGTTGGCTTTTGTTAATTAACGCGCTGCCGTTTCTGCTGCTAATGGGATTTCTCGCGTTCACCTTGCGGCAAATGCAGGCGGGCGGCAATAAAGCCCTTAGTTTTGGCAAATCAAAAGCGAAACTTTTAAATAATCAGCAAAAGCGAATCACATTCAAAGATGTCGCCGGAGTCGAAGAAGCCAAAGACGAATTGCAGGAAATTATCGAATTTTTAAAAGATCCGCAAAAATTTCAAAAACTCGGCGGACGCATTCCGAAAGGCGTTTTGATGGTCGGACCTCCGGGAACCGGAAAAACTCTACTCGCCAAGGCAGTCGCGGGCGAAGCGAATGTTCCGTTTTTCTCGATTTCCGGTTCGGACTTCGTAGAAATGTTCGTTGGCGTCGGTGCGTCGCGTGTGCGAGACCTTTTTGAACAGGGCAAGAAAAACGCGCCGTGCATTATCTTCATTGACGAAATTGATGCGGTCGGACGACATCGCGGCGCGGGTTTAGGCGGCGGACACGACGAACGCGAGCAGACATTAAATCAATTGCTTGTCGAAATGGACGGATTTGAGTCGAATGACGGAGTTATTTTAATGGCTTCGACTAACCGCCCGGACGTTCTCGACCCGGCGTTGCTTCGTCCCGGACGATTTGACCGGCAGGTTGTCGTTTCTTACCCTGACGTGCGCGGACGCGAAGGAATTTTGAAAGTTCACACGCGCAAAATCCCGCTCGACGAAAATATCAACGTCAACGTCATCGCTCGTGGGACGCCCGGCTTTACCGGCGCGGATTTGGCGAATTTGGTGAACGAAGCCGCGCTCAATGCCGCGCGACGCAATCAAAAAGTCGTCACGATGTTCGACCTCGAATTTGCGAAAGACAAAGTGATGATGGGACCGGAGCGGCGCAGTATGGTCGTCTCCGAGAAGGAACGGCGTTTGACGGCGATTCACGAAGCCGGTCACGCCCTCGTCGGAATGAATATCCCGGAAAGCGATCCGGTTCACAAAGTGACTATTGTTCCGCGCGGACGCGCTCTCGGCGTGACTTATTATCTGCCGGAGCAGGACATTTTGGGACGCACGAAAGAAGAGCTTTTAGCGATGATTGCCAACGCAATGGGCGGGCGCGTCGCCGAAGAACTTTACATCGGACGCATCACGACGGGAGCGTCGAACGACATCGAACGGGCGACCGAACTCGCGCGTTCGATGGTTTGCACTTACGGAATGTCGGAATTGGGACCGCTCGCTTTCGGCAAAAAAGAAGAGCAGATTTTCTTGGGTCGTGAAATTTCTCAGCATCGTGATTTCAGCGAAGAAACGGCGATCAAAATTGATCAGGAAGTGAGCCGAATTATTTCCGAGCAATATGAGCGGGCGAAGAAAATTTTGTCGGACAATAAAATAGCGATGGAGGCTCTGACGCAGGCTCTGCTCGAACGCGAAACGCTCGACAGCGTACAGATTCGCCGTATTGCCGCCGGACTGCCGCTTGATGACGAGAGCAGCAGCAGTAATGAGGTCGGCAATAGCAACAGCGGCACGCCGCAGAAAACTGAAGACGAAACTTCAAAGAATCCGTTCAAAAAACCGATTCTTCCCCCGATAACGCCGAATAACCCGGCAACTGCGTAAGCGTAGGTTAAAAATGAAAATAAAAATGCAAAAGTGAAATTGAAACCTCACTTTTGCATTTTTATTTTCAGCGGTCGTTTGCCAAATTAGCGTCGGTTGATTAACTCGGTTTGAATAGATTGCGAGTTTGTTTGCGGTCGCAATGTTGCGATGCCATATAATTCACAAAAACATAATTAGTGACGCTGCGCCCGACGGATTGACCAACAACTTAGTCGAATCAGAACTCAATCTACAAAGGTTTATTATTGAGTATTGGCGGCAACCGGCATATCACTGCCCGAACCGAACTGCTCATATCTGAAACTACCGTTTGAACTTTGGACAATATACCAGTCTCCGTTGCGATAAACAGCAATGTCAGTTTGTCCGTCGCCGTCATAATCACCCGGCACCGGTTTATCTGTCGACAAGCCCCAATTGACGGCGCGAAAAGCATTATCAGAACTTTGCAGGATGTACCAAATACCGTTTGTTGAAGCCGCGCGAAAAACAGCGACATCAGCTTTCCCATCGCCATCGTAATCTGCCGGAACTGGTTTGTCTGTTGCTTCGCCAAATTGAATAGCGGTAAATCCAATCTGGCTCCTGCTCAGATACCAAGTTCCATTCGACGGTCTAAAGACCGCCACGTCAGTCTTACCGTCGCCGTCGTAATCCGCTGCAGCCGGTTTGTCCGTAGCGATTCCAAACTGCATGGTGTCTAATTGACTGTTAGCCAGATTCCAGGTGAACCAAACGCCTGCTCGAAAAACGGCGAGTTCGGCGCGTCCGTCGCCCGTAAAATCAGCGGGAACGGGAATATCGCCCGCTTGCCCGAACTGAATCGCGTCGGAGCTGCCGTTTGAACTGTTTAGCCAATACCAAGTGCCGTCGCGGAAAACGGCGATGTCGGTTTTGCCGTCGCCGTCATAATCGGCGGGCGTGATTTTGTCAGTCGAAAGCCCGAATTGAGTGGCGGAAAATCCTTGTGTCGAACGGTTCAGATACCAAGTTCCGTCTGATGGGCGATAGATGGAAACGTCGGAGCGTCCGTCGCCGTCAAAATCTGTAAACATTAAGCTAGTGGCGACTCGTTTTTGCCACGATGGGTGAAAATTTCTGCCGCTTGTATTGGTTAACTGTACGAATCCGCTGCCGCCAATATTTTTAACGTATATCTCAGTGTCGTTACTGAAATATTCCCAGACATGAAAGACAATCTTTGTTCCGTCAGGCGACCATTTAGGCTTATTTATGTGCTTAGAGCAAGATCCGCTTATGCAGCCGTCCTCAAAGATTAGCCGATTGCTGCCGTCGGCATTGATAATGAAAATAACCGGAAGGCTCTCTTCCGAATAAGCAACGTACGCGATTTTATTGCCGATCGGCGACCAATCCGGCGAGTAATCCCCAAAAAAATTACCACCGGTACAAGGCAATGCCGTCACATTACTGCCATCAGCATTCATCGTGTGTACACATGAGCGGACAAACGCTATTCGA
>Ga0136611_10001462_pt1 | contig 16426 bp, 14 predicted proteins | sample AntDrymUQ2232306_2_FD_106645 | JGI IMG/M metagenome (GOLD analysis project Ga0136611, IMG submission 106645) | Polar desert sand microbial communities from Dry Valleys, Antarctica - metaG UQ223 (23.06) | ecosystem: Environmental > Terrestrial > Soil > Desert | place: Antarctica: Dry Valley...
AGGAGGATGGAGGCTCACCTTGATAGCACCTTGCATCTCTCTGGGAGAGACGTAGAACGACCCATCGCCTTGAAGCCAAGCGCGCCAGCTGGAGCTTCGGGCGCCGGGTTCGCCCACGACAAAATCGAAATTCACCATCGGTCACACATGAAGTATCGACACGGCCCGACTCGATGTCGCCGTTCGTCTTGACGCGTGACCTCCAGGACCCTGATAGCCAGGAAGCGAGCACGACACCGCACATGGCAACGCGGTGGCGCGGTCCGCTTCGACCCCCTCATGCGAATGAGCATTCGACTCGCGGCTGGCTGGCGACGGTCCGCAAGTCGTCCTGCTAATCATCGAGGGCAATGTTGCATTGAGCCTTCGGATGACCACGACGCAGGAGATCTTCCTGCCAGCCGCCCTCAACAAGTCCTAATTGCCCCTTCGAGGCCTGGCGAATGGGGCCGGAGCGGCGTCACAGCGCGTATTGCACACTCCCGGCCGAAGAACTTATGGCAACCGGCTCGCAGGATCGCCCAACGCAACAGTGCCGTTCGCTGCGGCCGAAAATCGGCCTACTCACTCGGGTCCGGCATCAACTGATTCCGCTCGGCGCCGACCGCGGCCACTCCAAGCATCATCCCTCCGGCGCCCATCCCGTCCGAACGCCTGGACCGAGTCTGGCCGGACGCCGGTCCTATCGGAATCGTCTAGTAGCCGCTACGGGGGCCGACCGCAGGTGGATTTCCGGACGGTGATCGAGACCGCCTTGGACGAGGAGATGGCCGACCACCGCGGCTACGACAAGCACGACCCTGGTGGCCGTGGGAGCGGCAACTCCCGCAACGGCACCCGAACCAAGACGGTGCTGACCGACAACGTCGGCCCGGTCCAGATCGCTGTCCCGCGGGACCGGGACAGCACCTTCAACCCGATCATCGTCAAGAAGCGTCAGCGACGCTTGGGAGGGGTCGACACGATCGTGTTGTCGCTGGTCGCCAAGGGTCTGACCACCGGCGAGGTCTCGGCCCACTTCGAGGAGATCTACGGTGCATCGCTGAGCAAGGACACCATCTCGAGGATCACCGACCGGGTGCTCACCGAGATGGCCGAGTGGATGGCCCGGCCGCTGGAGAAGGGGCAGTGTTCATCGACGCGATCTACTTCAAGGTCCGTGACGGGCAGGTTGCCAACCGGCCGTTCTATGCCGCGATCGGGTCGATCTGGCCAGCCACAAGGACGTCCTCGGGCTGTGGGCCGGGACCGGCGGCGGAGAGAGCGCCAAGTTCTGGCTGCACGTGCTGACCGAACTGAAGAACCGCGGCGTCCAAGATGTGTTCTTCATTGTCTGCGACGGCCTCGCGTTTTCACGTCGACGAAGCGGCCAGCCTCTGCAATACGTCGAGGTAGATGGCAGATGCGGTCGTGATCTCTGCGGTATCGCACCACTCGTCGACAACGTGGGCTTGGTCCGGTGACCCGGGCCCACAGATCAGGGTGGGGACGCCGCCGAGCGCCGGGGTGAGCACGCTGGCGTCCGTGAAGAACCGCGCGACGGCGTTGCCGTAGTCAACGTCGAGGTGGTGCTCAGCGACATCGCGGACGAGTCGGACCATGGGGTGTGATGGCTCCGTGTAGACAGGCGGCAGGCTGAGGATCGACTCCACGTTGACCTGGTCGGCCAACAGCGTGGTGAGCGTCCCGGCCAATGTGGATTGCTCCGTCCCGGAAGGCGTGCGGAAGTCGAGTTGCGCCACCGCGCGCGCTGGCACGATGTTGCGCAGAACGCCACCGTCCAGGCGGCCGATGTTCAGCGTTCGCGGGCCCAGTAAGTCATGCTCCGTCGGGTTGTTTTCGCACCAGTCGCGGAGAATCCTGAGTCCGTCCATAAGCTTTTCGATGGCGTTCTCACCCAGCTGCGGTGTGGAACCGTGGCAGGAGCGGCCGCTGGCCACCAGATCGAGCCACACCGCCCCGCGGTGGCCGAGCACCGGATTGTTCGAGGTCGGTTCCGCGATCAGCAAGAGCCGACTCTCCGGAAGCAAATCCGGTTGGTCGGCTAGGGCGGCGGCACCAAGGCTGCCGACTTCCTCCTCGGCGGTCAGCACCAGGGCTATCGGCGCCCCCTCCTGAGGGGAAGAAGCTACGTACATCTCTGCAGCGCGGACGATAGCGGCGACACCCGTTTTCATGTCGACCGCGCCGCGCCCGTACAGCCGACCGTCGACCACATCGGCCCCGTACGGATCGTAACGCCAGTCTTCCTCGACGACAGTTACCGTGTCGAGGTGCCCAGACAGGCAGACGGTCGGCACGTCGCGTCTACCCCAGCGCGCGACCACGTTGCCGTGATGGTCACCGTAGGTATGCAGGACTGTGTCGAATCCAGCCGCCTCCAGGCGGTCGGCGAGCAGTTCCGCAACACGGAGTTCGTTGCGGCTTTCCGGGGTGCTGTGGATCCGGATCAACTTCTGAGCCAGTTCCAACTCGGGACTCACGACCATTGCAACCGCCCCTGATTGCCTCGTCCTAGTACTGCGACCGCCTCCTGAAACGTCTTGGCGACGTCACCCGACTCCTGTCCTGCAAGACAGGCGAGCAGCAGCAGCCGTGCCTTGCCGGTGCTGAGCGTTCCTGCGCCGAGTACTCCCGATGAGGCAAGCTCGGTGCCGCTGCCTGGGCCACCGTAGACGGGCCACGTGCCACCCTGTGGCACGCGCGTCGTAACCACCACCACCACGCCTCGTGCGACGAGCTCGCGGATCGGCTCCACCAGGGCGCCGGGCAGGTTGCCGATTCCGAACCCCTCGATCACCAGGCCGCGAGTGGTGTCGGTGTTGACCGCGGGCCCTAGCGCCGACATGCCGGTGTACGCGTGCAGCACGGGCACCCATTCCGGCGTGATGTCGTTGAACTGCGCGCCGGGCAGCGTCCATCGCTCGAGTGGGCCGCGAAGCCGCCGTACCTCACCGTCGGGATCGACGGTTGCGACGGGCCCGGGCGCGCTGGTGAACGCATCCACCCGGGACGAGTGGGTCTTGCGAGCCCACCTGGCGGCATGAACGTCGTCGTTCACGCACAGCACTGAGCCCATCCCCCGAAGCGCTGGCGACCCGGCCGCCCGCAGGGCCCCCATGAGATTGTGCGGACCATCTGGGGAGGTGGCGTCCGCGCTCCTCATGGCAGCGGTGAAGACCACCGGCTTGTCTGACGTCGTCAGCACATCGACAAGGAAGGCCGTCTCCTCGATCGTGTCCGTGCCGTGCGTGACCACCACGCCGTCCACGTCGGGGCGACTGATTAACTGGTGTACCGCGCCCGCCACCCGCCACATCAGGTCCGGGTCGACGTTCCAGCCGTTCACGCGCGCCAGCTCCTCGACTGGTCCGACCTCCACCGAGGCTGCATCACCGACGTCGGCAAGCAGCTCGCTGGCGTCTAATCCCACGGCCACGGCCCCTGACTCGCCTGTTCGGACCGATGCGATCGTGCCGCCGGTAGCCACTACTGCGACCCGACTTCTCGTGGCCGCGGGCTCAGACACCGAGGTGCCGCTCAATCTCGCCCGAGGCGCTCAGCTCGTCCGGGGACCCACCGGCGACGATGCGGCCGCTTTCAAGGACTAGGCACCGGCTGGCCATCCGCGACACCATGGGTACGTTCTGCTCGACCACAACCGTGGTGACGCCTTCGCTGCGATTGATATCGCGGATGTTGTCGGCGATCTGCTGCACCAGCACTGGCATGATCCCGTCGGACGGCTCGTCCAGAAGCAGGAGGCGAGGTTCGGCCATCATGGCGCGCGCGATTGCCAGCATTTGCTGCTCTCCGCCGCTCATCGTCCCCGCCCTCTGCTGCGGTCGCTCTGCCAGCCGCGGGAAGTACTCGAGAACCTCCTTGAGCCGCTCGGGGCGCACCCTCCCGCCGGCGGCGAGCTTCCCCAACTGTAAGTTCTCGCTCACGCTCAACTCTGCGAAGACCCCACGCCCCTGCGGAACCACCGCTATGCCGTGGCGCGCGCGGACGTGGGCTGGTGCCCGCGTCAGGTCGGCACCGTTCACCTCCAGCCGTCCCGATCTGATGGCTAACAGGCCGGCAAGGACACGGATCAGCGTGCTCTTGCCCATCCCGTTGCGGCCCAGGACGCCCAGGACTTCTCCCTCCTCAACCGACATGGAGAGCTCGTCGAGCACTACACCGCGGCCGTAGCCTGCGACAACATCGGTGACGCTCAGCATCACTTCAACTCCTCACCCAGGTAGACCGCACGCACCTGTTCGTCACGCTCGACCACCGACATCGGCCCTTCGGCAATCACCTGGCCCAGGTGCAGGACGGTTACCTCCGAATTGAGCGACCGGACGAACGCCATATCGTGCTCGATCACGATGGCCGAGACCCCGTTGTCAGCGACCAGGCGGGCGATGAGTTCCGAAGTCTGTGAGGTCTCCTCTGGTGTCATGCCCGCGGTGGGCTCGTCGAGCAGCATCATGGTCGCCTTGCGCGCCACGAGCATGCCGATCTCGAGCCATTGGGTACGGCCGTGCGGGAGATGGGCGGCGCGGGTCTGCAGCGCGTCGGTCAACTTGACCTGTTCCGCCACTTCTTGCACGGCGCGCTCGGCACGCCCCCGGCGTAAACCCGTTGCGAGGACCGGAATAGTGAGGTTCTCCGCGACCGTGAGATCTGGGTAGAACGACGGCCGCTGAAACTTCCGGACCATACCGAACCGGGCCACCCGATGCGCCGCCCAACCCGTGACGTCCTTGCCTCGGAAGACGATGCGACCGGCGTCCGGACGCGTGTGCCCTGACAGCATGCTGAGGAACGTTGACTTCCCCGCTCCATTCGGTCCGACGACGCACCGGATGGTGGAGTCTGCCACTTTGAGGGACACGTCCTTGGTGGCCTGGACGCCTCCGAAGGTCTTGGATATGCAGTTCACGTGCAGGAGCTCATCCACGACGGCCTCGCAGGTATTGGGGAACGAGCAGCAGAGAACCGATCAGGCCGCGCCGGAAGAACACAATGACCAGCACGAAAAGCACGCCCAGGAGCAGCTGCCAGAACTCCGGGATCAGAGAGTTGAGCTTGTTGCTGAGCATGGAGATAGCGATAGCACCGATAAGGCCGCCGACGAAGTAGTCGCGCCCACCCACGGCGACCCACACCACGACACTGGTGGAAAAGAGCACGCCGCCTAGGCTCGGTGACACGAATCCAGCATCAGTGGCGTACAGTGCCCCGGCTAACGCAGCAACTCCCCCTGAGATTGCGAAGGCAAGGGTCTTGTATAGGGCCGTGTTGTACCCCAAAGCCCGGGTCCGGTCCTCGTTCTCACGGATACCAACAAGCACCCGTCCGAATGAGGACGCCTGCAGCAACCGGAAGCCAAGGTAGGCCAGCAGCGTGAACGCGAAGACCGTGTAGTACATAGCGAGATCACTCGCCATCGACAGTGACACGCCGCCCGGCACTGCGAAGGTGACCCGCTCGATGAACATTCCGTTGAAGCCACCGGTGAGGTCCGACTGAGAGTTGGCGATCACGTAAACGATCGTGGAGATCGCGAGCGTGACTAACACGAAGTAGGCGTCACGGACATCGGCAGAAAACAGGAAGTAGCCGATAACACCGGCCACGGCCGCACCAAGAGCCAGCGCGACGAGGAGACCCAGCCATGGCGACGCCTGAGTCTCAACTCGCTGCAGCGTAATCCCCAGCGCGTAGGCGCCGATGGCGAAGAACGCCCCCTGCCCAAAGCTCACCATGCCGCCGAGCCCCCACAGCAGGCATAGCGTCATCGCGAGCACGCCGAACAGCATGTACTGCGGGAGGATGTACACCGTGTATCCCGCCACCAGGTAAGGGACGTAAAAGAGGACCACGAAGAGGATTGCCGCCAGCAAATTCTCCGCGCTGGCCCATCTCGCGAGCCGCTGCCGCATCTCCTGCCGCGGCGGCCGGGTCTCCACATCGGTTGATATCGTTGCTTCTCTCATCGGCGACCCAGCAGACCAACAGGCCGGAACCGCAACGCGAGCACGGCCAAGGCGAACACGACTGTCTGGGCGAATACCTGCTTGGAGACCAGCGCGAACAGAACGGTTCCACCGCCGATCAGGGCTGAGCCGACGAGAGTACCGCCGACTATGGCGCCAAGCCCTCCAACGATCACGGCGAAGAAGGATCGGACCAGCCACAAAGTTCCCATGTCCGGTTCAATGCTGAACATTGGGGCGATCAGTGCCCCAGCCAGCCCGGCCATCGCGGCACCGGCGACGAATACCGATCGGTACATCCGGGGTGCGTTCACGCCCAACATCAACGCCATTTCACGGTTTTGAATCATCGCCCGGACCTTTAACCCGACACTCGTGCGGTACAGCACGAATCCGGTACCGAGCAGCAACACCAGCGACACGAGACAAACAACCGCTTCGTACCGGCCGATCCCCGCTTCGCCTATGGAGAAAGTGCCTGGGATCGGGTTGCGGATGTTCTTCAGGGTCGAACCCCAGATGATCTTGATCAACTCCGTGACGACCAGATAGAAGCCCCAACTGATCAGCAGGGTTTCGAAGGGGTGCTCGTAGAAGTGTCTGATCACCAGGACCTCGAAGACCAGGCCCACTAGGCCCACGCCGACCGTGGCCAGTACGACTGCGAGCGGGAAGGGGACACCGTTCCCGGTGAGCGTCCAGGCGAGGTAGGCCCCCAGCGCTAGCATGGCGCCGTGTCCCATGTTGATGACCCGGACCAGTCCGAAGATGAGCGCCAAACCCATTGAAACTAGGGCGAGGATGAGCGTGGCGGAGCCTATCTCCAGCCCCAGGGAGATGATGCGTTCCACTGTTGTTTTACCTACGCCTCTGACAGGGGCAGGTTGTCGCACTGCGCCGTCGCGGGCTCCACGGAGTCGACCGACTGCACTACCTTGAACATGTCGTCCGGACCGGTCCAGTTCGGCTGTGCCTGCACCAGGTACGACGGGAGCACCGCCTGGTGATCCTCCGCACGCATTGTGATCGACCCCTGGGGCGCACCGTCGAAGGTCATGCCCTCCAAGGCTGAACGGATGCCCTCGGTGCTGACCTCACCGGCCTCCTCGATCGCCATGGCGGTCATGTGCGCCGCGTTGTACATCGCGACACCGACGGTGTTCATGATGACGTCGGGGTGCTGTTCTTTCACCTTCGCCCGGAACTTCTCATTGTTGGGCGTGTCGATCGACCAGAAGTAGTCGAAGCTCACGTAGTCGCCTTCAGTGGCATCGGGGCCGATGCCGGAGGTCGCGGCCTCCTCGTCGTCGACAGTCCAGACCACAAAGTTGTCCTTCATGCCGGCGGCCGCGAACTGCCTTCGGAAGTTCACGGTGTCGGAGCCGGTGAGGCTGAGGAATACGACGTCGGCGCCGGAGCGCTTGATCTGGCTGATCACCGAGCCGTATTGAGGGGTGTTGAAGGGGATGTAAACCTCCCCAACTGCGGACCCGCCGAGCTCCTCCAGTTTCTGCTTGGTGAGCCGGTTGGTCTCTCGGGGCCACACATAGTCCGAGCCGATCATGAAGAACTTGCCGCCGTGCTTTTCGACCATGTATTCCATGTGCGGCCACACCTGCTCCGACGGCTCTGGGCCAAACATGAAGATGTTGGGGTTACAGACGCCGGGGTAGAACTCTTGGCTCTGTCCCTCGTAGAAGGTGGGGTAGAGCAGCAGCTTGTCGGCCTGCGTTGCGACGGGGCCGGCCGCGTTGCGCTCAGCGCTGCTGAACGTCCCGGCGAGAAAGTCAACCTGCTCCTCGCGGACCAGCCGGTTCGCCTGTTCGGTGACGATCTGCGGCTCGGTCTTGGAGTCGGCAATGACGAGTTCCCACTCCCGTCCGAGCGTACCGCCGGCCTCGTTGATCTCCTGCACAGCAAGCTCGAAACCGGCGGAGTGCGCCTTGCCGTAGACGGTCCAGGCGCCGCTCAGGGGAGAGATGACGCCGACACGGATGGGGCCGTCGCTACTCCCCCCGTTGCCGTCCGAGGACTTGGGGGAACAGGCGGTGAGTAACGGCGGCAGCGCGAAGGCGCTCGCGCCGAACAGGCCTGCCTTCATCAGGGCCCGACGGTCGAAGCCGGGTGATGGTGTCGTCATGGGTTGCTCCAAGGTCGGTGAGGTGGGGTGGGGTGTGGCGAGAGGATGGCGGCTAGGAGGACTGCTCAGCGAGAAGGTCGTAGGTGTCCGGTCGCCGGTCGCGCAGCGGTTGGTTGAAGTCGTTCCAGTTGCGTGCCGTGCGCGCCATACCGAGGTCGACGTCGGCGTAGAGGATTTCTTCATCGTCTGGCGACGCAGGGCCAGCGAGCGGCCAGCCGGTGTAGCTGACGATCACGCTCTGTCCGTTGAAGGGTTGACCGCGCTCCGTGCCGACCCGGTCAGCGGCAGCGATGTAGACGGAATTGCTGTGCGCGTTCGCCTGCGCCAATACCGTCGCCATGGCCGGCGAGCCTTCCGCCTGGCCCGGAATGGGCACCCAGTTCGTTGGGATGCAGATGATGTCAGCCCCCTTAAGCGCGCAGGCTCGGTAGGCCTCCGGGAACCAGCCGTCGTAGCAAATGAACGTCGCAATCCGGCCAATCCGCGTGTGAAACACCGGGAAGCCGAGATCACCCGGCTCGAAGAAGAGGTTCTCCCGGTTCCAGAGATGCACCTTGCGGAAGGTGCCGATATAGCCCTCGGGCCCGATGACAATGCTCGAATTGAAGAGCCTGTCGCCCGCGCGCTCACAGATTCCCGCGACCAGGTAAACGCCGTGCTCACGACAAAATGTCGCCCACGCCGCTGCCGACGGTCCAGCGGGGATCTCCTCTGCCGCTTCCCGGGCCTCCTGGCGGGTCTCGAAGACGTACCCCGAGTTGCACAGCTCGGGGAGGACTAGGAGATTAGCCCCCCCGCGCACTGCCTCCTCGGACATTTCTAGCGACCGCTGAAGGTTCTTGGCGTTCTCCCCGACTTCTGGATGCATCTGGATGCATGCGACCCGCGTCAGCTCCGACCGTTGCTCCGCCATGTCGTCTCCCATCCGATGGAATCGTTTCCGCCAAAGTAGGGAAACGATTGCAGGACGTCAATAGACTCGACTAAGTTCTTCACTGCACACCATGAGGAGATCGAGGTGAGACCTTGGCTGTCAGTGAGGGCAACAGCGGCCGGTCCGCCACGCTCAAGGACATCGCTCGCGCGGCTGGAGTGAGTCTCTCCACCGCTTCCAGAGTCCTTGCCCGGGCGCGCGACGGTGGGTCGGTAGACACCCCTGCCGCCACACAGGTGCTCGCCGCCGCTGCCGACCTCGACTACGAACCGAACCTCTCCGCGGCCAGCCTCCGAACCAAGCGAACCCGCATGCTGGGTGTCCTCGTCCCTCGCCTGACCGACGTCGTGCTCAGCACCGTCTATGAGGGAATCGACGCCGAGGCCTCCGCGCGCGGCTACCAGACCGTGGTCGCTAACTCGATGGATGATCCCGCCGAGCAAAGGTTGCGCGCCGAGAGACTCCTCCAGCGCGGAGTGGATGGGCTGGTCTTCGGCGACGCCCGCCTCGACGACCCGTTCCTCGACGAACTGTCGGCCCGCGGCGTACCTTTCGTGCTAGTCAACCGCCGCCATCCACCGTACGAGTCGGCCACTTGCGACGACTACGCTGGCGGTGCGCTAGTGGGCAATCATCTGGCTGATCTGGGTCACCGGGAGATTGCCATCGTTGCTGGCTACCGATATGCCTCCACGGGCGTCGACCGGACCGAGGGGTGCCTCACCACGCTCACTGAGCGCGGAGTCGACGTGCCGCCCACCCGCATCATCTACTCCGGGTTCGACTCTGAGGCCGGCCGCGAGGCGACGCTGCAGCTGATGTCTTCAAACCGTCCGCCCACCGCAATTTTTGCGGTCAACGACGTCACTGCCATCGGTGTCATGGGAGCCCTTCGGGACCTGGGCTACAAGGCCGGAGTCGACGTAGCCGTAGTCGGCTTCAACGACATCTCGATCGCTGCAGAACTACCGGTGCCACTGACTAGTGTGCGGAGTCCGTTGCGAGAGATGGGGAGTGCGGCGGCTCGCCTCATCCTGGACCGTCTCCAAGAAGCCAATAGGGCAACGGCGACCAATCGCGCTGGCCAGATCCGGTTGCATCCGCAGCTATTCGTTCGTGAGTCCTCGGACCCCGCCGTCGACTCCAGGCGGCTCCGCGACGGGATGACTTCGGCCACGATGCCGGTCCGATAAGGGACGTGCGTCCAGCCCTGATCGGGCCACGAGAAGGGTAAGCACACTAACCAGTGGCTTGGCCACCGAATCAGTAGAGGAAGGTCGCATGCCCGCAATGCTTTCCGACGTCATCGTGATCGACCTGACCCGCGCGCTAGCCGGCCCTCACGCGGCGATGATGCTCGGCGACCTCGGCGACCTCGGCGACCTCGGCGACCTCGGCGACCTCGGCGACCTCGGCGACCTCGGCGCCCGCGTCATCAAGGTCGAGCTTCCGGGCACGGGCGACGACTCGCGCGGTTGGGGGCCACCCTTCGTCGGGAGGAGCGCCGACCGGGACTGACGTACTTCATGTCCTGCAATCGCAACAAGGAGTCGGTCACTGCCGACTTGAAGAGTGAGGACGGCAAGGAGTTCCTGCGCCGCCTCGTGCGGCACGCGGACGTGCTGATGGAGAACTTCCGCCACGGTGTTCTGGATAAGCTCGGGTTCTCGGTGGCGGAGCTCCACGCCCTGAACCCGGGCCTGGTCGTCCTTTCCATCACCGGCTTCGGTCACGACGGCCCTGAGGGTGGTCGTGCTGGCTACGACCAGATCGCTCAGGGCGAGGCCGGGCTGATGAGCCTTACCGGGCCGGGCCCGGATGAACCGACAAAGGTCGGCGTCCCGATCGGCGACATCCTGGCCGGAATGTACGGCGCCTACGGCGTGGTCGCTGCGCTGCACGAGCGACACGTCACGGGGCGCGGACGCGTGGTTCGTACGAGCCTCCTCGCCTCGCTCGTCGGTGTGCACGCCTTCCAGGGCACACGACAGAGCATCGCCGGGGAGGTGCCCCGCGCGATCGGCAACCACCATGCCGCGATCGCGCCCTACGGCCTGTTCCCCACCGCCGACGCCCCGGTTCAGGGCGCGGTGGGCAGCGAGTCCCTGTGGCGCAGGTTCGCCCCCGCTGTCGGCCTGGACGTGGAGGATCCCCGTTTCGCCTCGAACGAATCCCGCGTCGCCCACCGCGACGACCTGATCGCCGAGATCGAGACGGTGTTCACCACCGAGGGCAGCGAGCACTGGCTGGGCCGCCTCGACGCGGCGGGGGTGCCCGCCGGCAAGGTCCGAACCCTCGACGACGTCTATGCCTGGGAGCAGACCCGTTCTCAGGGCCTCTTGATCGACGTGGAGCACCCCACCGGTGGACGGATGACGTTGCCCGGCCCGGCGCTCCGATTCGACGACAACGCATTCGCGGGTGACCGGGAGCAGCATCTGGCCCCCCCGAGGCTGGGACAGCAAGACGAGAGCGTCAGAGCCTGGCTCGACGAGCTCGACCGAGGGGACCACGTCGCCCGGGACGGGTCATGAGCACGCGCCTCGACGCACGCTCCCTCATCGACATGGTTCTCGACGATGCCTCGTTCACCTCGTGGGACACCGCACCGGTGGATCCTAGAGTGATTGCCGACACCTACCGGGCCGAGCTCGACGCCGCCCGGGAGCGCACCGGGTTCGACGAGGCGGTCCTTACCGGCGAGGGCAGGCTCCGTGGCCGGCGGGTGGCGGTGATCGCCGGGGAGTTCGCGTTCCTCGCGGGGTCGATCGGCGTCGCGGCCGCCGAGCGTCTCGTGCTGGCCGTCGAGCGGGCGACCGCCGAGGGGTTGCCGCTTCTCGCCGCCCCAGTGTCCGGCGGGACACGCATGCAGGAGGGCACCCTCGCCTTCGTCCAGATGGTCAAGATCACCGCGGCCATCGCGCGACACAAGGCACGAGCGCTCCCCTACCTGGTCTACCTGCGCCACCCCACCACGGGCGGGGTCTTCGCCTCGTGGGGGTCCCTGGGGCACGTGACGGTCGCCGAGCCCGGCGCACTCATCGGCTTCCTGGGCCCACGCGTGTACGAGGCGCTCTATGCCCGGCCCTCCCCGCCGGGGGTCCAGGTCGCGGAGAACCTGTTCGAGCGCGGCCTCATCGACGCCGTCGTCGAGCCGGAGCAGATCGCGGGGGTCGTGGACCGGGCGCTCAACGTGCTCTGCGCCGACCGCGACGTGTCACCCCCCGCCCGCTCGGAGCCGGAGCCCGAGCCCCGCCCCGACGTGCCGGCCTGGGAGTCGATCACCCGCTCCCGCCGTACCGACCGTCCGGGGGTGCGCCGTCTGCTGCGGCATGCCGCCACGGACGTGGTTCCACTCAACGGCACCGGCCAGGGCGAGCACGACCCCGGCCTGCTGATCGCACTGGCCCGCTTCGGGGGGTCGCCGTGCGTGTTCCTCGGGCAGGACCGGCGGGGCCAGACCGCGGACCACCCGCTCGGCCCCGGCGCCCTGATGGAGCTGGGCGGCAGCGACCCCTTCATCGTCATGCCGTCAGCCGACCTGGATCGGGCCGCCGACATGGCCGTGACGGCCCGCTGCCAGAACAACGGGCAGAGCTGCATCGCTGCCAAGCGTTTCCTCGTGCACGCCGACGTGGCAGAGGAGTTCACCCGTCTGTTCGCCCAGAAGCTCGGCGCTCTCACCGTCGGTGACCCGATGGCCGAGAGTACCCAGATCGGTCCGTTGGCCACCGAGTCGGGGCTGGAGGACGTGGAGCGATACGTGGCCGACGCCGTGGACAAGGGTGCCACCGTCGTGATCGGCGGGAAGCGCCCCGACGGCCCGGGCTGGTTCTTCGAGCCGACCCTGCTGACCGGCGTGACTCCCGAGATGACCATGCACCACGAGGAGGTGTTCGGCCCGGTGGCTGCGCTGTACTCGGTGGACAGCCTCGACGAGGCCCTCGAGATCGCGAACAGCCACATCTACGGACTCGGCTCGAACCTGTGGAGCGAGGACGAGAGCGAGCGGCAGCAGTTCGTCCGGGACATCGCCTCCGGGATGGCGTTCATCAACGGCATGGTCGCCAGCTATCCGGAACTGCCCTTCGGTGGCGTCAAGCAGAGCGGGTACGGCCGGGAGCTGACCGAGCTGGGCATGCGTGAGTTCATGAATGCCAAGACCGTCTGGGTCGGTCCGTCGAGCGGGGGACCGGGCGCGGGCGTCACCGCCGGATCGGCCGCGGAATGACCGGGCCGACCGCCACAGCCCGGGAGCACCTGGCCCGAGGGATGTCGTAGGGTCGTGCCGATGCGTGCTGTCACGATGAGCGGACCCGGTGGCCCCGACGTCCTGGGCTGGGGCGAGGTCCCCGACCCGGTGTGCGGGGCCGGTGAGGTGCTGGTCGACGTCGCGGCGACCGCCGTGAATCGAGCCGACCTGATGCAGCGGGAGGGCAACTATCCCCCACCCCCGGGCGCCAGCGAAATCCTGGGCCTGGAGTGCAGCGGTGTCGTCAGCGAGGTCGGTGCCGCCGTAACCGGCTGGTCGGTCGGCGACGAGGTCTGTGCACTTCTGGCCGGAGGTGGCTACGCGGAACGTGTGGCCGTCCCCGCCGGACAGCTGCTGCCGCGTCCCGCCGGCGTGGACCTGGTGGACGCGGCCGCCCTGCCCGAGGTCACCTGCACGGTGTGGTCGAACGTCTTCATGCTCGCCGGACTGGGAGCCGGTGACGTTTTCCTGGTCCACGGAGGGTCCAGTGGCATCGGCACGATGGCCATCCAGCTCGCCGTCCGCGCCGGTGCGCGGGTGGCGACGACCGCGGGGAGCGCGGCCAAGCTCGACGTCTGCCGTGAGCTCGGCGCCGAGATCCTCGTCAACTACCGGGTTGAGGACTTCGTCGAACAGGTCCAGACGGCCACCGACGGCCGTGGAGCCGACGTGATCCTGGACAACATGGGCGCGGCCTATCTGGGGCGCAACGTCGACGCCCTCGCCCTCGACGGCCGGTTGGTCAACATCGGGATGCAAGGAGGGACCAAGGGCGAGCTCGACCTCGGCAAGTTGATGCGCAAGCGGGGTTCCGTGCACGCCACGACCCTGCGCGCCCGCCCGGCCACCGGCCCCGGTGGCAAGGCCGAGGTCGTCGCCGCGGTGAGAAACCACGTGTGGCCCGACCTCGAGGATGGCGTGATCCGGCCGATGGTAGATCGTCGGCTGCCGATGTCCCGGGCAGCCGAGGCTCACGCGCTGCTCGACTCCAGCGTCCACGTCGGCAAGGTCCTGATGCTGCCCGACGCCTGATCAGGTCGCGACGAGGAAGCGTTCCTTCCGAAGGTCTCGTCGCCGCGTGCCACCGGATCGAGATCTCAGCGCCGAGGTCTCTGAGGTTCCCCCGGACCGTAGAGGCATCGACAATGAGGATCGAGATGCCAGAGAAGCGGAAGAAGTACGACCGGGAGTTCCGTGAGGGAGCTGTTCGGATCGTCGAAGATCTCGGACCTCCCGTACTCAGACCACTCGATCTAGCTCCCCTTTCCGTACAGAGCAGCGATGGGTCAATCTGGGCGCAAAGACGCAGCTCCCGGACGGCCCTTGCTGGCATAGCCTGAGAGGGAGGTCGCGAGCGGCGCTGGCTGTATTGGCACGGGGGCACGGACCCGACCGGGTGGCCGGACGACTTCATCCGAGGCGTCCCCCGGGACAGGCTGGTCGTGCGCACCGCCGCACCCACAGAGCCACGTATGCCCAGGTCAGGCTGCAGTGGTTTTATTTACCGCGGTCAACATCAGGAAGTTCGTCCTGTGCACGGATTCTCCGACCTCGTGGCGCTGGGCAGCCTCACGACGCACGCCGCGTCGTTCCGGGAAGCATCGGTGCGCGCCGGACTGAACATCTGGTCGCCGCCGGGACCAAGGAGGGCAGGACGACGTCCCTCCACTGCCTCGCCGCGGCTGTCCCCGGCGGCGAGCGGGTGGTGAGCGTGGAGTAGGTGTTCGAGCTGCGATTCACGCAAGTCAACTGGAGGGGGACTATCCACGACGCACACGGACACCGGCGGCGCGTGACTAGCATCTTCAAGGCGCAAGCAAGCGTGCCCATTGAATCGCACTGCGTCTGATGAGGCCTGGGGTGGCCCGTCGTCAGAGGGAGACGTCGCCGCAGACGTGCACAGCGAGGCCGAGCTCCGAGAACATCGCGGCCTTGGCGACCAGCGCCTTGTCAGCGGTGTCCGCGTCGGGGGCGTAGACCACGTTCACGTGGTTTGCCTTGTGGCGTGCCATCAGCTGGTCACGGCCGACGCCGTGCAGGACCGCGTGCATGATCGGCCACTGCGGGGTGGTGGCGTCGAGTCGGCGCTGGGTCTCCGCCTCGGGGAGCTCGACGACGGTGCCGCGGCCGATGTCGACGTGCAGGGCCGCGTCCATCAGGAACACCCTGGACCAGACGATCTCGCCGGGCTTTGACACGCCGCTCAGCGTTCCGCCGCCGAGCGGGAAGAACATCGGTGGCTGCCGCATGCTGTAGGACTTGTCGTAACCACCGTTGTGCGAGGCCGGGACGGACCCGGAGATCTCGAAGACCCAGACGTACTGGCCGTCGTACTCCTCGCCCCAGCGGATGTCGTGCAGCGTCGTGGCCGGGTCGAGGCCCATCGCGGTCCAGATCCGGTTGGTCACGAGCGAGTCGACCGCGACGCCCTCGTCCACCTCGTTGAAGTGGGGGAGCGGAACTCCGGCGTAGAGCTCGCGCGCACCGTCGCGCGAGGTGACCGGTGGCCGCTGCACGTTGTTGAGCAGGCCCTCCACGAGGTCGCTGGCGGGTACGACGTCCTTCAGCCCCTGCTGGTACTGGATGCCCACGGCGTCGAGCCCGAAGTCGTCGGATATGCGCAGCGCAGCGATGTACATCTTGAACTGGCTGCGCAGCTGCGCGTCGGTGAGCTCGGTCTTCTCGTCGGTCCCGGTCCGGAACTGCAGGCCGGCGACGTCGAGCCACCGGCGGACCGCTTCGGCCTCCTCGTCGGTGACTCGATGCATCTCCGCGACCAAGGCGCTCTGGGACAGCCGCTCCTTGTAGATTCCGAGCGGGTTGAGCAGCTCGTCGTCGATGATCGCGTTGTACATGCCCATGCAGCCCTCGTCGAAGACGCCGATGATCGCCTTCTCTGTGCGCAGCTGCTCGGCGAGCGCACGACCCAGGTCCGCCTCCGGGCCCGAGGGCACGGCGACCAGGTCGCGGACGTGGCTGAGGTCGTGCTTAAGCTCGCCGGTAGCGAGCCAGGTCCGCAAGCCCTGGACCGCCCAGTCGTCGGTGAAGTCCGCGCTCCACAGGATGGAGTGGGCGACGCCGGCCTTCGTCAGGCTGGCAGTGAGGTTGAGCAG
>Ga0136611_10001463_pt1 | contig 16421 bp, 21 predicted proteins | sample AntDrymUQ2232306_2_FD_106645 | JGI IMG/M metagenome (GOLD analysis project Ga0136611, IMG submission 106645) | Polar desert sand microbial communities from Dry Valleys, Antarctica - metaG UQ223 (23.06) | ecosystem: Environmental > Terrestrial > Soil > Desert | place: Antarctica: Dry Valley...
GCCGTGGGACGTCGTCAGCATCCGCTTCGGCGCCCGCCTGCGCCACGAGCGTTCCAGCAACCCGCGCACGTGTTCGGTCGTCGCCGCCTCCAATCTCGCCAGCACGATCGGATAGTTCCGGTAGTGGGCCGTATAGAAGAACACCGCCGGCTCCGCCTCGATCAGCGCGTCGCGTTCCTCGTGCGGCACGTCCTGCAGCACCGCCGCGCCCTCCTCGCGCCGCACCCGCGTGAAGAACTTCCCGTTCAGCTTCAGCGACGGCTCGCCGTAGCTCGCGCTCTCCACGACGCCAGGCAGCGCCAGGGCCAGGGCGTGGAACTCTTCGCGCGTCATGTCCTTAGGCCCTTCCCCCGCCCGCCCGACACGCTACTGTCGCCGCGGCTCGACACACAAGGAGACTCCCCATGGCCGACGGCTCGACGCACATCAGCACCTCCCAGGCGATCGACGCGGCCGTGTCGGCCCGCGCCATGCTCAGCCACCCCTTCTACCAGGCGTGGAGCGAGGGCCGGCTGACGCAGGACACGCTGCGCGCCTACGCGGCGCAGTATTTCCACCATGTCGACGCCTTCCCGCGCGCGGTTAGCGCCGTGCATGCGAATTGCCCCGACCGCGAGGGCCGGCGGCTGCTGGCGGAGAATCTGGCCGAGGAGGAGGGGCGGGGCGCGGGCAAGAGCGACCACGCCACCCTGTGGATGGACTTCGCCGAGGGCCTGGGCGTCGGGACCGAGGACGTCGTCTCCGTCGACCTCGAGCCGGAGACGCAGGCGCTGATCGACACGTTCCGCAGCCTGTCCCGCCGGTCCTACGCCTCTGGCCTGGGCGCGCTCTACGCATACGAGAGCCAGCTGCCCGACGTCTCCAGCACCAAGATCGACGGCCTGAAGCGCTTCTACGGCGTGGACGACGCCGACACGGTGCGCTTCTTCAGCGTCCACGAGGCCGCCGACGTGGAGCACTCCGCCGTCTGCCGCGGCCTTCTGGACCGCCTGAATGGCGACGACCGCGCGGAAGCCGAAGCGGCGGGGGCGGCACTGGCCGGCGCCCTGTGGAACTTCCTGTCGGGCGTGCAGCGCCGGACCAGCGTCCACTAGCGCCGGGTCAGTCCCAGGCGACCCACTCGCTGTTCACCACCCGGCCGTCCGGGTGGGCGAGCCGCGTGATCGCTTCCATCTCCTCGGCGCTCAGCTCGAAGGAGAACAGGTCCAGGTTCTCCCCGGCGCGTTCCCGGCTGGCGGTCTTGGGGATGACGATGACGTCGCTCTGCTGGATCAGCCAGCGCAGGACCAGCCGGCCGACGGTGACGCCTTTGTCCGCGGCCATGGCGTCCAGCGTCGGGTCGGCGGCGACCTTGCCGTGGGCCAGCGGCGAATAGGCCGTCAGCGGCACGCCGTGGCGTCGCAGGGTCGCCAGCAGCCGGTCCTGCGACAGGTAGGGGTGGTATTCCACCTGGTTGGTGGCGATCGGTTCGTCGCTGAGCGCCACCGCCCGGTCCATCAGCGCGCTGTTGAAGTTCGACACGCCGACGGCGCGGGTCAGGCCGTCGCGTCTGGCGCGGGCGAGGCCGCGCAGGGTCTCGACCAGCGGGATCGCCTCGTTGGGCCAGTGGATCAGCAGCAGGTCGACGTGCTCCAGGCCCAGCCGCTCCAGGCTGCCCTCGAGCGAGCGGCGCAGGTCGTCCTCGCCGAGCCTGTCGCGCCAGACCTTGGTGGTGACGAACACCTGCTCGCGCGGGACGCCCGACGCGCGTAGCCCCTCGCCGACCTCTCGCTCGTTCTCGTAGAGCACCGCGGTGTCCAGGTGGCGGTAGCCGAGCTCCAGCGCGTCCTTCACCCGCTCGCGGCAGAGATCGCCGCGGAGGTTCCAGGTGCCGAAGCCGACGACCGGGATCTCGACGCCGGCGGTGGAGATCGTGCGCATGGGGCTCACCTCAGTAGGCCAGGGCCGCGCCGTCCTTGCGCATCTCGGTGGCGGCGGCATAGCGGCCCTCAAAGCGCTGGATGGCCTGATAGCCGCCGAAGCCGCCGTCGGACTCGCCCAGCCGCCAGCCGAGGCCCGCCAGCTCACGTTTGGCGGCCGCCGGTACGCCGGTCTCCAGCCGCAACACGCCGGTGCCCTCGGCCGGTTCGCCGGTGGGTTCGCTGGAGCCCTCGTGGTGCCAGCGTGGACAGTCGCCGGCCGCCTGCACGTCCAGATCGAAGTCGACCATGTCGGAGATGATCTGCGCCTGCCCCTGCGGCTGCATGTCGCCGCCCATGACGCCAAAGCTCAGCCACGGCCGGCCGTCCTTCACCGCGAAGCCTGGGATGATGGTCTGGAAGGGCCGTTTGCCGGGCGCATAGCTGTTGGGACGGCCCGAGGTCAGGTCGAACATTTCGCCGCGGTTCTGGAACATGAAGCCCAGCCCGTCTGGCACCAGGCCCGAGCCCATGCCGCGATAGTTGGACTGGATGATCGAAACCATCATCCCGTCCTTGTCGGCGACGGTGAAATAGGTGGTGTCGCCGCGGCTCGGCGGCTGGCCGGGCCGGATCGTCTGGATCAGCCGGTCGGGCCGGATCATCGCCGCCCGCTGGCGCGCGTAGGTCTTGGAGTTCAGGAACTCGAGCGGCGGATCGTAGGTGGCGGGGTCGGCGAACCAGCGGGCGCGGTCCTCGAAGGCCAGCCGCTTGGCCTCGGCCTGGTGGTGGATCGCCTGGCTGGACAGCAGGCCCATGGCGCGCAGGTCGAAGGCCTCCATGATGTTGAGGATCTGCAGCGTCGACAGCCCCTGGCTGTTGGGGCCCAGGCCGTGAACCTCGACCCCGCGGTAGGTGGTCCTCAGCGGCGGGGTCCACTCCGACCGGTGCGATCGCAGGTCGTCGCGGGTCATCCAGCCGCCGATCCGCCGGAAGTAGCGCTCGACGGTCTCCGCGATCGGTCCCTCGTAGTAGGCGTCGCGCCCGCCCTGAGCGATCAGCCGATAGGTCCGCGCTAGGTCCGGGTTGCGGAAGATCTCGCCCTCGCGCGGCGCCGAGCCGCCCGGCATGAAGGTGCGCCGGGCGTTCACCACCTCCTGCACGCCCGCGTCGGGGCGCAGGAAGTTCGCCATGTTGCGCTGCAGATAATAGGCGATCAGCGAGGGGACCGGCGCGCCCTCCGCCGCCAGGACCGCGGCCGGCTCCAGCACCGCCGCCCACGGCAGCCGGCCGTAGCGCTGGTGCAGGGTCCACCAGGCGTCCACGGCGCCGGGAACGCTCACCGACGCGGCCCCGTAGCGCCAGATCTTGCCGTCGCGCGCCGCCCGGCGCTGCATCTCCAGCGTCAGCCCGCGGGGCGATCGGCCCGACCCGTTGAGGCCCACGACCCGCCGTTCGCGCGGATCCCACAGCATCACGAAACAGTCGCCGCCGATGCCGCAGGCGACCGGCTCCAGGAAGCCCAGCGCCGCGTTGGTGGCGATCGCCGCGTCCACCGCCGAGCCGCCGCGCCGCAGCACGTCCAGCGCCGTCAGCGTGGCGATCGGGTGGGCGGTGGCCGCCGCGCCGTGCGCGCCCCAGGCGGCCGAGCGCGAGCCGAAGCTGGCGCCGGTGATGCGGTCGCCGCCGCGCACGTCCGGCCGGTTGGGCGTCTGGGTGGCCGCGGGCGTGGTCACCCGCGGCTGCTCGGCCGACGGGCGGTCGTCCGGGGTCCGAGCCGGCGGCGGCTGCGCGGTCGCGGCGGCCGCCGCGGCGGCCGCGGGCAGGGCGGCGAGAAAAGTGCGGCGGCGCATGGGCGGACTCCTGAACGCGGCCGTCACTCAAGCGGGCCGGGGCGGGGTCCGCAAGGCGCCCGGCGGCCTCAGCGGCGCGGTCGGCGCGGCGCCGGGCGGGGGTTGTCGTCCAGCACCACGGAGGTGGCGGTTCCGGCCGCGGCGCCGACCGCGGCGCCCACCGGCCCTGCGACCACGGCTCCCGCGACCGCGCCGGTGGCGGCGCGCTGCGTCACGTTGTGTCCGCAGGCGGCCAAGCCGAAACCCAGGGCGATCACGACGGGCAAGGCGAACGTGCGCATGGCGGCCTCCATCTGACTCTGCACCTCCCAACGCGGCCTCGGGGACCGGGGTTCCGCCTCCTCCATTCGCGAACTCTGTATTCGCCGCCCGCAACGTGCAGAGCAATGCAGAAACCAGCAGAGCACGCCGACGCCTGCGGCGAGTCGTCGCAGAGACCTGTGCAAACATCGCCTCCGCGTTCACCGCAGTAGAGCGGCGCACCATCTCGTCGCTGCTGGCGCGCGACTCAGGGTTAACCGGCGGGGGTTGACCTGGCCGCCACGACTGAGTCACATTGATCTGGTTACAGCACCGCTTCCGGCCGCGCTTCGCGTTGCGGCCGGTTCATTCGTTCGGGCGCCTTGCTGCCTGCTGGGCGTCGAGCGGACCAAGTCGGGGGGCGCATCCGCCCTCGCCTGAGGGACGCGTATCTTGATCTTCACCTTCTCGGCGTGCGCCTCCGCGCGCGCGCTTTCCGTCGCCGTGCTCGGCGTGGGTCTTCTCGGCGCCGGACTGCTCTGCGTCGGTTCCATCGACCAGCAGGGGCGTGCCACCCCGGTCGCCGCGTCCGCCCCGATCCAGATCGACGCCGCAGCTGTTGCGGCCTCGTCGACGATCGTTCCCGAGCCCGCGGCGGCCCCCGTCTCGGAGCTGTCCACCCTCTTCCAACCCTCCGCCCCCCTCCAGGGTTCCGCCGAGGCCCCGCGGCTGATCCGCGTCTCGGAGGCCCGCACCCCGGCCATGTCGCCGTTCCAGCTGGCCGCCTCCGGCACCGGCGCCGAGAACCGCGCACTCGATTGCCTGACCACCGCAGTCTATTACGAGGCCCGCGGCGAGGGGACCGACGGCATGGCCGCGGTCGCCCAGGTGGTGCTGAACCGCGCGCGTCACCCCGCCTTTCCCAAGTCGGTGTGCGGCGTGGTCTTTCAGGGCTGCCAGTTCTCCTTCGCCTGCGGCGGCATGAACGGACGCCGCGACGCCGCCCTGTGGGAACGTTCGCGCGGCATCGCCGAAGGCGCCCTCGCCGGCGCGGTGATGGCCCGGGTCGGCACCGCCACCCACTTCCACGCCACCCGGATCAACCCGCGCTGGTCCGACCTCAGCCGCGTGGCCACCATCGGCCGCCACGTGTTCTACAGCTTCGCGGGTCGTCGCGGCGCGCCCTCGACCTTCCTCGCCGCGGGCGGTGCGGGCGAGCTCCCCTCGCGCTTGGCGCCCTCCGCCCCGGCGCGTCCGCAGGCCCCGGTCTACGCCATGCTGCCCAGCGAGCGCCCCGGCGCCCAGGCGCCGGCGACCACGCCGACGGCGTCGGCCTCCATCGAAGTGGCCGCTGCGCCCGAGCCCGTCGCCGCCGCTCCGACCGCTACGCCCGTCGCCTCAGGCGTCACGCCGCTGCAGAACGCGCCGGTGGCCACGCCCGACCCGATGACCGCGTCCACGCCGGTGGCCTGACGCGCCCGCTTCCGTCATGCCCGTGTGATCGTCACGGGCATGACGGAGGGAGAGGCGGATCTCAGCTCTCGCCGTCGTCCGCGGCCGTAGCCACCACAGGCGTTTCGGCCGCGACGCCCTTGGGCGCGCGTACGGTCTGGCGTTCGGCGATCCGGGCCGACTTCCCGCGACGGTCGCGGAGATAATAGAGCTTCGCCCGCCGGACGACGCCGCGGCGCTTGACCTCGATGGACTCGATCATCGGCGACAGCACCGGGAACACCCGCTCCACGCCCTCGCCGAAGCTGATCTTTCGGACGGTGAAGTTCTCCTGCACGCCGGAACCGGCGCGGGCGATGCAGACGCCCTCGAAGGCCTGCACGCGTTCGCGCTCGCCTTCCTTGATGCGCACGTTGACGCGCAGGGTGTCGCCGGGCTGGAACTCGGGAACGGCGCGGAGGGCGAGCAGGCGCTGGGCTTCGTCCGCCTCGACTTGCTGCAGGATGTTCATCGTCGAAAGTCCTTCACTGGGCTTTGCCGCCCTTTGGTTGTTGATTGGCGGGGGAGGCGGACCACAGGTCCGGTCTCCGCTCGCGGGTCGTCTCTTCTCGCATCTGCCGCCGCCACTCGGTGATCCGCTTGTGATCGCCGCTCAGCAGCACCTCCGGTATCTCGCGCCCCTCGAACATCCGCGGTCGCGTGTATTGCGGATGGGCCAGGAGCCCGTCGTCGAAACTCTCGTTCTCCAGACTGGCCGCCGCCCCCAGCACGCCGGGGATCAGACGGACGCAGGCCTCGATGACCACCGCGGCGGCCGCCTCGCCGCCCGCCAGGACCGCGTCGCCGACCGCCACCTCCTCGAACCCGCGGGCGTCGAGCACCCGCTGGTCCACCCCTTCGAACCGGCCGCACAGGACGATCACGCCCGGCCCGGCGGCCCAGTCCTTGACGCGCGCCTGGGTCAGGGGCCGGCCCCGCGCGCTCATGCACAACAGCGGCCGCCCCGTCCGCTCCACGCTGTCCAACGCGGCGGCCACGACGTCCGCCTTGAGCACCTGTCCCGGACCGCCCCCCGCGGGGGTGTCGTCCAAGAAGCCGCGCTTATCGTTGGAGAAGCCGCGAATGTCCACCGTCTCCAGCGTCCACAGCCCCTGCTCACACCAGGCCGTGCCGATCAGCGATACGCCGAGCGCCCCCGGAAACGCCTCCGGGAACATGCTCAGCACCGTAGCGCGCCAGGGGCTCACGGCCTGCGCGGCTTGGCCGGGCCGGACAGCTTGCGGCGGGTGGCGTGGGCGGGCGCGCGGGTCTTCTCGGCGGTTTCGCCGCGCATGTAGAACCTCTGCCAGGCCTCCTTCATGGCCACCGGCTCGCCCTCCTCCAGCCGCTGGATGAAGTCGGTGCGCGAGCGGGACCAAGCGTCGTATTCGGCCTTCAGCTCGGGATCGTCGGCGATGTCGTGGACCTGCGGCCGGACGGCGTCGAGCCGGGCGTGCTCGATCAGCGTCAGGAAGCAGAACGGCTCGCCCTTCTTCCAGACCACCTCGCCGGGCCGGGTCAGCACCCAGTTCATGGTGAAGGGAAACGGCAGCCAGTCGGTCTCCACCAGCCCGGTCAGCGGATAGGCGCCGTCCTTGGGCGCGTTGGGCGCCCCGGTGGTCCACACCGCCCAGCCCGGCGGCGTGCGGAACAGCCAGCCGGTGACGAAAGTCACCAAACCGGCCCCGAAGTGCGACTGCACGTAACCGCGCACCGGGAAGTGCGGGTCGTAGCCGCTGACGGTGACCGCCTTGCGGTCGGCCTTGCCGTTCCAGCTCACCTTCACGTCGGTGGGGCAGCGCAGCTCCCAGCCCGAGGCGTTGGCCATGGTCAGCGGCAGGCAGCGGTAGGCGAAACGGTCGGGGCTGGCGTCCATCCAGTCGCGGCGCGGTTCGCCGATCGTCAGCGGCGGCGCTTCCGGCTTCAGGCGGTAGCAATCCAGCCGCATGGGGTCCTCTCGCGCGGGCGGTGATCGGCGGCGGGGTCTAGCACACTCGCCCGGATCGCGGGCTCAGGCGCGCGCCGCCGTCTTCCGCCACGTCGCCGCCGCCTGCCCCGGCGCGCGGATCATCAGGAACGCGCCGGTCCACTCGTCGGTCACCGCCCAGGTCCCGGAGATCTCCGCGCCGTCCTCGCTGAGTTCGCCGGTGTAGCCGATGGTGTGCTCGACGTTCGCCGCCGCGTCGTAGTTCTTGGCGAACACCACTAGCCGGCGGCTGCGCACGCCCTCCAGCCGGGCGTGCAGGGTGCGCGCGGGCGAGGCGTCCAGGCTCTCGGTCTCCACGGTCGAGCCGCTGAACCGACCTTCCACGTCCACCAGGGTCGCGGTGAAGGAAACGGGGTCGAACGCCTCGGGGTACCAGAAGCGGCCGCGCCAGAGGCCGGTCAGCGACAGGTCGGCGGTGGCGGGGGCTGGCATCTACGCCTCAGTCGCGGTGATAGGGCGAACGGCCGAGGATGGTCGTCGACCGATACAGCTGTTCGGCCAGCATGACCCGCGCCAGGGCGTGCGGCCAGGTCTGCACCCCGAACGCCAGCAGCTCGTCGGCCCGCTCGCGCACCTCGTCGGCGAGGCCGTCGGCCCCGCCGATCAGGAACACCGTCCGCCGTACCCCCTGGTCGCGCCAGCCCGCCAACCGGGCGGCGAAGTCGCGCGAGCCGTAGGCCCGGCCCCGCTCGTCGCAGGCCACCACCCGGTCGCCTGGTTCCAGTTTCGTCAGCAGAGCGGGCGCTTCGGCGTCGCTGGCTGACCGCTTGCCTTCCACCTCGACCAGCTCGAACTGGCCGAAGCCGAGCGCCCGACCGCCGGCGCTCGCGCGCGCCAGATAGTCCGCGGCCAGCGCCGCCTCCGGCGCGCGGCCCAGCCGTCCGACGGCGATCACCGCCACCCGCACGGCGCGCGGCCGTCCTCAGCCCGCGAGGGCGCGGGAGGGCGGCTCCACCGACCAGATCTTCTCGATGTTGTAGAAGGCGCGCACCTCGGGCCGGAACAGGTGGACGATCACGTCGCCGGCGTCGATCAGCACCCAGTCGCAGGCGGGCAACCCCTCGACCTTGGCGCGGCCCTGGCCTGAGTCCTTGATGGCGCGCAGCAGGTGGTCGGCCATCGCCCCGACGTGCCGCTGCGACCGCCCGGAAGCGACGATCAGGGCGTCGGCCACGGAGCTCTTGTCGCGCAGGTCGATGTGGACGACGTCCTCGGCCTTGTCGTCGTCGAGCCGGGACAGGATCAGCTCCTCCAGCCGCTCGATCTTCAGGACGGTCTCGGCGTCGTCTTGCGAGGCGCCGAGGGGTGCGGACGGCGGCGGCGCCGGCGCATCCGTGTGCGCGTTGAGCGCGGTGTCGCGATTCAGGGGTCTTCCTTTCAGCTCGTCCCGGACCCGTCCTTAGCACGAAACGTGGGCGGATTCACCGGACCTGTCGCCGCAGCCCTGCGAAGTGCGCTCGACGACGCCGCATTCAAGGGCGCCCGCAGATAGAGCCAGGCGGGCGGCGTGCGGAACGGCAGGCCGCGGGCGTCTCCGGAGGACCGTCGCGCGGCGGCGAACCGCTGGGCGGCGGGGGCCAGTCGGCTGGAGAGGGTGGCGCCGGGGCGGGCGATCACGGCGACGGGCAATTCGCGCATGATCCGCGCCCAGCCGCGCCATTTGTGGAAGCCGGCCAGGCTGTCGGCGCCCATGATCCAGACGAAGCGCACGCCGGGGTAGCGCGCTTTGAGCAGCCGCACCGTGTCGACGGTGTAGCGGGCGTTCAGCCGCGTCTCCACGTCGCTGACGACCATCGACGGGCCTCGCGCCTGGCGGCCGGCGTCAGCGGCGCGGTCGGCGACGGGGGTCAGGCCGCGGCTGGACTTCAGCGGGTTCTGAGGGGTGACCAGCCAGATCACCCGGTCGAGGTCCAGCCGCCTCAGGGCGGTCTCGGCCACGTGGGCGTGGCCCTCGTGGGCGGGGTTGAAGGAGCCGCCGAAAAGGCCGACCCGCATGCCGGGCTCCAGGTGGAAGCCGGGGCGCAGGCCACCGCGGCGGCCGACGCCGGGCGTCAGCCGCGTGGGGCCGGACGCCCACAGCCGGGCGTCGGAGGGCTTCAGGGCGCGGGTGGGGCTCAGGGGCGCCAGGCCTCGACGGCGGGGGCGGCGGCCTCCTCGGCGATCTGGGCGCGGCGGCTCAGCACCTCCCGCCAGGCGACGCGCAGCACCTCGGTCACCCCCTCGCCCGACACGCCCGACAGCCGCATCGGCTCGCGCCCCGCCGCCGCCGCCAGCTCGGCGGCGCGCTGATCGCGCATCTCCGGCGACAGGGCGTCTATCTTGTTCAGCGCCAGGATCTCCGACTTGTCCTCCAGCCCCTCGCCGTAGGCCTCCAGTTCCGCCCGCACCGTGCGCCAGGCCTCGGCGACGTCGTCTCGGGCGCCGTCGACCAGGTGGATCAGCACCGCGCTCCGCTCCACGTGGCCTAGGAACCGGGTGCCCAGCCCGGCGCCGTCGCTCGCGCCCTCGATCAGACCGGGGATGTCGGCCAGCACGAACCGCTCCTCGCTCGACAGGTCGACGATGCCGAGGTTGGGGGTCAGGGTGGTGAACGGATAGTCGGCGACCTTGGGCTTGGCGGCGGAGGTGGCCGCCAGCAGGGTCGACTTGCCGGCGTTGGGCAGGCCCACCAGCCCCACGTCGGCGATCAGCTTCAGCCTCAGCCAGATCCAGCGTTCCTCGCCGTCCTGCCCCGGATTGGCGTGTCGGGGCGCCTGGTTGACCGGGCCCTTGAAGCGGGTGTTGCCCCAGCCGCCGTTGCCGCCCTTGGCCAGCCGCACGCGCTTGCCGACCGTGTCCATGTCGGCGATCAGCGTCTCGCGATCCTCCTCCAGCACCTCGGTGCCTACCGGCACCCGGAGCACCGCGTCGTCGCCGGAGGCCCCGTGCATCTGCCGGCCCATGCCGTGGCCGCCGGTCTTGGCCTTGAAGTGCTGCTGGTAGCGGTAGTCGATCAGGGTGTTCAGCCCCTCCACCGCCTCGATCCAGACGTCGCCGCCGCGCGCCCCGTCGCCGCCGTCGGGACCGCCGTATTCGATGAACTTCTCGCGCCGGAACGACACGGCCCCGCCGCCGCCGTCGCCGGAACGCAGATAGACCTTGGCCTGGTCGAGGAACTTCATGGGGCGAGTGTAACCCTCCCTCCCCCTTGTGGGGAGGGACAGACCGGCGCAGCCGGCCAGGGCGGGGGTGTGCCGGACCTACGCCGCGCTGCGGCGCATGCGGCGTTCGTCGCGGAAGCGGACCTTCTGCACGATCGGTCGGTCGCCTACCTCGGCCACGCACGGGCGGCAGGCCAGCGCTAGGTTGGCGAGGTCGTCGCCGCCGCCGTGCTTGCGCGGCAACAGGTGCTCCACCGAAGCGTCCTCCCCGCGTAGCTCGCCGTCGCAGTAGAAGCAGCGGCGGCCGTCGCGGATCATCAGCTCGCCCGCCAGCTTGATCGCCTGTTCGCCGCTGGGCGCCGAGCCGCCGCTGCGCAGCTTCTGCAGCGCCCCGAAGGCCGCGGGCGAGAGGGCGTAGGCGCCGTCCTCGCAGAGCCGCGCGGTGGCGACGCCGCCCGGGGTGCGCAGGCGGAAGGCCTCGCCTTCGGTGGGCGGCTCGGGCTCGCCGCCGGCGGCGGCGCAGGCCGCCTGCAGGCGCATCAGTTCGACGGGGGAGATGGATATCCGTTGCATGCGGCCAGCCTGGCGCAACATGGCGAAGGATGGGTTTACGCCAGCCGGATCATGCGCCGGGTCGGGGCCGCCTCGCCGCGGGCGCGGCTGAACAGGGTCGCCACCACGCCGGTGTAGAGGAAGCCGGCCTTCTCGAGCACGACGCCGGAGGCCGGGTTGTCCACGAAGTGGCCGGCGACCAGCGCGCGTCGTCCGTCGCGGCCCGCCCGGTCGACCAGCGCCAGGAGCGCCTCGCTGGCGACCCCGCGGCCCCAGAACGGGCGACCGATCCAGTAGCCGACCTCCTGGAACGGTTCGTCGCCGTGGAACAGGCTGATGGCGCCGACCAAGCCGTGATCGCGGTGATCGATGACGAACGCGGTCTCCGCGCGCGGATCCTTGGCGGCGGCCCGGCCGATCCACTCCACCGCGTCCTCAAGGGCGTAGGGGTGGGGCATCCGCCCGGTCATCCGGGTCACGGCGAAGTCGTTCGCCAGCTCCGCCAGACGCGCGGCGTTGTCCATCCGCGGCGCCCTCAGGAGCAGCCTGTCGGTCTCGATCGTGGCTGTAGTGTCGATCACCCGGTCGCCCTCCAGGGCTGGAAACGCAACGCGGGGAGTCCGGCGCCCGGACTCCCCGCCTCGTTTCCGTCCGGATCACCCCTTCTCGAGAGCGGCGCGACCCGGAGCGTATCTCGGGTTCGCGCCTATTCGGCCGCTTCGGCCTCCGCCACGCGCGGCATGACGGCCACGTAGGTTCGGTCCAGCTTCTTGGTCTGGAACTTCACCTGGCCGTCGACCAGGGCGAACAGCGTGTGGTCGCGGCCCAGCCCGACGTTCTCGCCGGGATAGAACTTGGTGCCGCGCTGGCGGATCAGGATGTTGCCGGCCAGCACGTGCTCGCCGCCGAACTTCTTCACGCCGAGGCGTTGGCCGGCCGAGTCGCGCCCGTTGCGCGAAGAGCCGCCGGATTTCTTGTGGGCCATGGGTCAGGTCTCCTGTCGGTCGCCGGCTAGAGGCGCCCCCTGTCGATCAGCTCTTGGTCTTCTTGTCGGTCTTGGCAGCGGGAGCCGCCTTCTTCGGTGCGGCCTTCTTCGGTGCGGCGGTCTTCGCAGGCGTCTTCTCCGCAGCGGCTTTCTTGGGGGCGGCTTTCCTGGGAGCGGCCTTCGCCGGAGCGGCGTCTTCGGCGGCGACGCTCTGCGGCTCACCCTCGACGGTTTCGCTCACCGGTTGTTCGACCAGGGGACCGTCGTCGGACTCCGCGGCGGCGGCCTTGGGGGCCTTCTTCGGCTTGGCCGTTTCCGTGGGCGCCGCGTCGGAACTCTCCGAAGACAGCACGGTGTCGGGCGCGTAGCGTTCCACCACCGTCGCCTCGATCACCGGCGGCCCGTCGGTGTCGGTGACCACGATGTCGGCGGAGACGCCCTCGTCGGAGCGAACGCCCAGCGTCGGCGCGTCGCGAGGCGCCAGGTTGCGCGCCCGGGCCACCAGCACCGCCCGGGGCGTCAGGTCCACCGCGCCGTCCCACTTGGCGCTCTTGCCGCCGCCTTCGACGCCGATCACCCGCAGCACGGATTCCATCTGCCGATGGCCCTTGGTGCGGCGATAGCCCTGGCGGCGGATCTTCTTGAAGACCTTGATCTTCTCGCCCTTGCGGGTCTCCACCAGCACCGCGCTGACCGCGGCCCCGTCGATCAGCGGCGCGCCGATCGAGACGTCGTCGCCGTCGCCCATCATCAGCACGTCGGCGAAGCGCAGTTCGTCACCGGGCTCGCCGGCGAGCTTCTCCACCACCAGCACGTCGCCGGGGGAGACCCGATATTGTTTGCCGCCGGTCCGGATCACCGCATACATGATCGAGCGCCTCGCCTGACGCGACGCCCGACGCGCGCTTCCCAGGGCGGGGCGGCTCTGTCGATGTCGCGCGAAAACAGATGCGCCCGCGAGGTGTCCCCGCGGGCGAGAGGCGAGGTGGTTACACCGCCGGCGGCGCTGAAGTCAACGCGCGGGAGCCGCGTCCCCCACCCGGCAGGAGCGGATCTGGGAGGGCTCCGGCAGCCGCTCCGGCGGGGTGAACACCGCCAGATAGCCGACGCCGCCCTCCAACGGGTGGAAACCGGTGCGACGGTAGCCCACTGCCTCGAACTCGCAGCGCATCACCTCCGGCGGCATGCCATGGTTGCGGATCGGCCGGTCGACGTCGATCACCGCCACCCGCGCGCCCTGGCGCATGGCCGGGGCCAGGTTCCACAGGAAGGCGTAGGGCTCCCGCACCTCGTGATACATGTGCGCCAGCACCGCGGCGTCCAGCGAGTTGCGCGGCAGCCGCGGGTCGTCGGGCCTCCCCAGCACGAACTCCACGTTCTCGATCCCCCGCTCGCGCACCGTCTCGCGCAGGCCGTTCAGGTAGTCCGGCACCACGTCCACGGCGATCACCAGTCCCTCCGGCCCCACCGCGCGAGAGAGCCGCAGCGTGTGGTAGCCGGTGCCGGAACCCACGTCGGCCACCGTCTCGCCGGGCCGGACGCCGATCAGCCGCGCCACTTGGCCGAACTCGTCGGCGGCGTCGCGCTGACGGCCGCTGGCGTACTCCGGACTGACGATGTCGGCCACCGGCCGGTCGATGCCGGGGAACGGCCCGCGCACTTCGTCCGCTTGCGAAGGCGCACGGTCGGGCGAACAGGCCGCCGCCGCGACGACGAGCAGCAGAACGCCCAGGCGAGTCATGACCGCTGTTCTCGCCGCCGCGGGGGTCTATGTAAACGCCTGAGAGAGTGTTACAGTGTAACAGAACCAGCCGGAGCCGGCCTTGAGCGACGCCCTGTTCCTCTCCATCGTCGCCACCGGCTTCACCATCGCCTTCTTCCACGCCGCGCTGCCGACGCACTGGCTGCCGTTCGTGCTGGTGGGCCGGGCGCAGGGCTGGGACGGGCGCAAGATCGCGTTGGTCACCGCCCTGGCCGGACTCGGGCATGTGGCTTTCACCGTGGTGCTGGGCGCGCTGGTGGCCGGCGCCGGCCTGGCGCTGGAGGACTGGCTGGGCGCCTTCGCCCCCTTCGTCGCCGCGGGCCTGCTGTTCGGCCTGGGGACCTTCTACCTCGCCCGCCACGCGGTGCTGGCCCGTCGCCTCGCCGGGGGACCGGCGGTGGAGGCCGACCCGCGCCGCTACGGGTCGGACCGGGCGGCGATCGGCGCCCTGGTGCTGATGCTGACGCTATCGCCCTGTGAGGCCTTCCTGCCGGTCTACCTGTCCGCCGCCCCCTACGGCTGGGCCGCCTTCGCCCTCTTGAGCGTCGTGCTCGCACTGGCGACGGCGGCCGGCATGGCCATCTTCACCACCGCCTTCCTGCTGGGCGCCGAACGCTTGAAGCTGCGCGCCCTGGAGCGCTACGACAGCGCCATCCTCGGCGGCGTGCTGTGCCTGCTGGGCCTCGCCGTCCTGCTGCTGGAGCGCTGAGCCTCTGTCCCACGCCCACGCCCGTCACGGACACGACCACCACGGTCACGGCCACGGCCACGGTCACGGATCGGCCGCGCCCAGCCGCCGCTACGCCCTGGCCCTGGCGCTCAACATCGCCTTCGTCGCGGTGGAGGCGGCGGCGGGCGTCTGGTCCAACTCCACCGCCCTGCTGGCCGACGCCGGCCACAACCTGTCCGACGTGATGGGCTTGGCCCTCGCCGGCGGCGCCGCCTGGCTCGCGGCCCGGCCGGGGCCCGAGCGCCGCACCTGGGGCTATGGCAAGGCCGGGGTGCTGGCGGCGCTGGCCAACGCCATCCTGCTGGTGTTCGCCTGCGGCGCCATCGGCTGGGAGGCGGCGGGCCGGCTCGCCTCCGCCGAGCCCGTGCGCCCGGGCGTGATGATGGCGGTGGCGGCGATCGGCGTGGTGATCAACCTCGGCTCGGCGCTGCTGTTCCTGCGCGGCCGCAAGGAGGACGTGAACGTCCGCGGGGCCTTTCTGCACATGGCCGCCGACGCCGCGGTGTCGCTGGGCGTGGTGGTCGCCGGCGCGTTGATCTGGTTCACCGGCCTGCAGGTGCTCGACGCCGTGGTCAGCCTCTTGATCGTGCTGGTGATCCTGGCCGGAACCTGGAGCCTGCTGCGCGACTCCTTCGACCTGGCGATGGACGCCGCCCCCGCGGGGATGGACGTGGCCGAGGTGCGTCGGGCGCTGCTGGAACTCGACGGCGTCAGCGAGGTCCACGACGTCCACGTCTGGAACGTCAGCACGCGAGAGACGGCGCTGACCGCCCACCTGGTGCGCGCCGAGCCGCCGACCCAGGCCTTCTACGACGCCGCCACCGGCGCCCTGAAGAGCCGCTTCGGCATCGGCCACGCGACCCTGCAGGTGGAGCCCGACCCCGCCGCCGACTGCCGTCGCTGCTAGAGGCGCTCCGATGAGCCGCAAGCCGCGATCCTACGAGGCCGCCATGGCCGACCGGAAACTTTCCGATCGCCGCCGCGCTCCCGGCCGCGCGCCGAAGCCGCCGCGCGAGCCCCGACGCCGAGGCGGCTGGTTCCGCCGCCTGCTCCTCTGGCTGTTCATCCTGTTTATTGTCGCCCCGCTGGCCCTGACGCTCGCATACCGCTTCGTGCCCCCGCCCGGCACCTGGCTGATGGTGCAGCGCGCCACGGAGGGCCGCGGATGGGACCAGCGCTGGCGGGGTCTGGGCGACATCTCGCCGAACCTGGTGCGGGCGGTGATCGCCTCGGAGGACGCGCGGTTCTGCAGCCACCGCGGCTTCGACATGGCCGCCATCGAACAGGCGCTGGAGTCCAACGAGCGCCGTCCCAACCGCATCCGCGGCGGCTCCACCATCAGTCAGCAGACCGCCAAGAACGTCTTCCTGTGGCCGCAGCGATCGTGGCTGCGCAAGGGCCTCGAGGCCGGCTTCACCGTGCTGATCGAGGCGGTCTGGGGCAAGCCCAGGATCATGGAGGTCTATCTGAACGTCGCCGAGTGGGGCCCCGGCGTCTACGGCGCCGAAGCCGCCGCCCGCCACTGGTTCGGCAAGAGCGCCGACAGCCTGACGCCGTCGGAGGCCGCCCGCCTGGCCGCCATCCTGCCGCGCCCGCTGGTCTATCGAGCCGCCCGCCCCGGACCCTACGTCGCCCGCCGCGGCCGCAGCGTGCAGCGCAACGCCCGCGTGGTCCGCAACGACGGCTTGGCCGGATGCGTGCTGTAGGCGCCGTCGCCCTGACCGCCCTGGCCACCGCCGCTCCCGCTCCGCGACGGCGCCTACAGCACGCATCCGGCCAAGCC
>Ga0136611_10001464_pt1 | contig 16420 bp, 15 predicted proteins | sample AntDrymUQ2232306_2_FD_106645 | JGI IMG/M metagenome (GOLD analysis project Ga0136611, IMG submission 106645) | Polar desert sand microbial communities from Dry Valleys, Antarctica - metaG UQ223 (23.06) | ecosystem: Environmental > Terrestrial > Soil > Desert | place: Antarctica: Dry Valley...
AGCGCAGCGTTGTAGCCGGTCCCCGCTCCGATCTCCAGCACGCGAGCACCTGGGAACAGCTCGAGCTGTTCCCAGGTGCTCGCGTGCTGGAGATCGGAGCGGGGACCGGCTACAACGCTGCGCTCATCCAGGAACTCGTTGGTGACACCGGGCATGTGACGACGGTTGACATCGACGAGGAAGTCGCGGGCTGGGCGCGAGAACGGCTCGATAGCGCGGACTACGGTACCGTCGTGGTGCAATGCTCGGACGGCGCCGACGGCTGGCCAGATGGCGCGCCGTTTGACCGGATCGAGCTGACAGTCGGCGCGGCGGACATTGCGCCAGCATGGTTCGAGCAGCTCCGTGAGGGTGGCATCCTCGTACTGCCGCTGCTGTTCGGCTCCGGTCAAATCGTCGCTGCCTTCGAGAAACGACATGGCAGGCTGGTGACGCGCTCAGTTGAACCAGGTGGGTTCATGCGCATGCGCGGCAGACTGGAGCATCCGACCCAGCAGGTGATGATCACCGACGGTATCCAGGCTGGTACGAGTAACGCGACGCTCCCGACTGATGTGGTTCGGGCACTACTACAGCTTGAGCCGCGGCATGACGCCTGGGAGACGGACCTCTGGGCCGGATTCTATATCTGGGGAGGACTGTGGGAGCTACCGATGCTGATGCTCTGGTCTGAATCTGGGACCGCCCCGTTCTTTCGCGCGGGTTTCGGAGTTGTAGACAGGGACGAGCCGAGTCTCGCAGTCGTTGGTGTGTCCCGGGACCGCGAGGAACTGGCGCTATTCGTGTTTGGCGGCGATTCTGCCGCCAACATGTTGCGTCAGCAGCATGATCGCTGGCGCGAGATCGGCTCACCCAGCGTCCGCGACCTCCGCATCACTGCCTGGCCAGCGGAGCAGGAGGTCGAGCCGTCTCCAGATGCCTTGTATCACGACACGCAGTACTGGCACTTCGAGATCATGCGCGAGGGCGGCGAAGTTCGCTGATGGATTGGTAGTTCGGGTTGTTTGTCTTTGCGCGGCCCCCGGCGACGGCCCGCGCCTATCGCTCGCGCTGCCGGGCGCGCCACTCCTCACGGGCGGCCAGCCATTCGTCGCGCAGGATGTCGAAGATCAGGGCGTCGCGCCAGACGCCGGCCTGGTTGTCGTCGGCGATCGAGCGACCGGCGGGGCGGTAGCCCTGACGCTGGACGGCGGCGGCTGAGCGGGTGTTTGGCTCCCAGACGTGGGACATGATGACGTGCAGCTGGAGATGATCGAAGGCGTACTCCAGCAGCAGGTACTTCGCTTCCGGGCCATAGCCTGACCCGCGATACTCCGGTGTGCCGATCCATGAGCCGGTTTCGGCGGTGCGATTGACGTAGTCGATGTCCATCAGATCGACTAGTCCGATGTAACGGTCATTCTCCCTCAGGCAGACGGCGAAGCTGATGTACTCAGGTGGTTCTTTCTCGTACGCCTCGCGTATTGAGCGCTCATGGGCGATCTGGCTGCTTGGAAAACGGCGGTCGAAGAACGTCTCGGTTTCCTCCGCCGCATGTCGGGCGATGACCTCGGCGTCACCCAGCTCCTCCGGTCGCAGGTAGATGCGCTCGCCAATCATGACCGGATTACGCATTGGAAGCCTCCTGTTTCTCGCTGGTGCTCGTCTGTCCCTGCATCTGTACTGGTACCCAGCGTGGATTGACCGCCTGGTACGAGAGTTGGTCGACGCGATGGCCAGGCCGGGCGATCCACTCGCGCAACCGCACGGCCAGCACGAGTCCCAGTTCTTCTGCCGCCGCGATCGCCTCGCGATCGTCCGCGGCAATGTCAAAGTTGGTGTTGACCAGATCTGCTTCGTCGCGCAACCATGGAACCAGAATGCGGAGCGCATCCGCCCGGATCAGACCTGCGTCATCGCACCAGGGCGCGACCTTGAAGCGCACGTAGCCGTGTCGAGAGTCCATCCAGAGACTCAGGCCACCAACAATCTCATCCGTCTCTCTACGGCAGATCACCAGGTAGCGGTTGCGCTCGCCGAATTTGACCTTCTCCTTGAAATACGCTTCTGCCTTCGGCGCGTTCGCCAGAAACTGGCCGGGCATCCAGGCCATCGCATGATCTTTGTCTGTATCCACCAGGCCACGCAGGTAGATGCAATCGCCGGTGAGGTAGGTTGCTCGCATGGTTGTCGCTTCTTCCTAACCTTCCGCAATGTCGGGAGCGTTGGGCGAACGGTGCATCAGGGAGCCGTCAGGCTTGAGGTCGGACGGGACGGCCCGCCTGAATGTGTCGATCATTTGAAGCCACCTTCCACTGGTCTATGTCTCACTCTACGCTCAACAACGAGCGTGACCTGGCACAGGCGGCACACAGTATAGCGAAGCATTGACGATGCTTGTTTCAGCGTTCCAGCATGGCACGCTCCATGCACCTGTGCCCCCGACGGTAAGCCGTCCGCGCCTGACGGCCCAGTCTTTCCATAACAACGGATCGATCGATTGACACGCATGAGCGGAGTACGCGTATGTCTGCAACAGGTGGGGCCAGCACCTCGTCCGAACGTCCATCAGCGTCGCAAACTGGAGCGAAGGCCGAATCGCCTGTCGGGGTTAATCTCGATGCGGTCATGGAGCAGCATGAACTGGCCGCCGGTTCGTCCAACAGCGGCGGGATTCAATGGCTGCCATTGGTCGGAGGTGGACTGCTCGCTGGCTATGGTCTGTCACGCGGCTCGTTGAGCGGAATGCTCGTCGCGGCAGCCGGCGGTGGAATCGCGTATTACGGTCTGACGGGTCAGATGCCGCCGATGACGGGCGGCTCCGGCGCACCGGATGGTGAGCGCAGCGTCCGCGTCGAGAAGGTCATCACAATCAGTCGCCCAATTGCCGAGGTGTTCGAGGAATGGCGCGACATTGAGCGGCTCCCGGAGCGCATGAGTCACCTGGAGTCGGTCCGCGACCTCGGTGGTGGTCGTTCGCACTGGGTCGCGAAAGCGCCGCTGGGGCGGACGGTTGAGTGGGACGCCGAGATTATGAATGACAGCGAGAACCGCGTGATCTCCTGGCGCTCGCTCGCAGGCGCGGATATTCCAAATGTCGGCGCGGTCCACTTTCACGATGCCCCCGGCGGTCGCGGGACCGAACTGCGTGTCCGCATCGAGTACAGCCCACCGGCCGGTCACATCGGTGCGACTGTCGCCAAGCTGTTCGGGCAGGAGCCTTCCCAGCAGGTCGAAGACGACCTGCGACGCTTCAAACGATTCATGGAAACCGGCGAGATACCAACGACGGCAGGACAGCCACGTGGCGGCTCCTCGCACAGCGTGATGGACGCCGTCATGGACAAAGCCCGCGATGTCGCGGACGCGATGCCGGGTTAGGCAACAGGCACCAGGCAATAGAGGGTGCAGGCTCATCGGTACACGGCATCACGCAGGAGACGCTCCTTTCTCTTCTGTTGCCTATTGCCTGGTGCCTGGTGCCTCACATAGGAGGAAACATGCGCGCACTGGTCTGGAATGGGAAGAACGATGTCCGGGTCGAACGGGTGCCGGACCCGGAGATTACGAATCCGCGTGATGCGATTGTGCGCATCACCAGTACGGCGATCTGCGGTTCGGATCTGCACCTGTACGATGGCTTCATCCCAACGATGGAACCGGGTGACATTCTCGGCCCTGAGTTCATGGGAGAGATCGTCGAAACTGGCACGGGCGTCAGCAACCTTAGGGTTGGTGACCGAGTCGTCGTCCCGTTCACGATCTCGTGCGGTGGCTGCTTCTTCTGTGAAAAGAAGCTCTGGTCATTGTGCGATAACTCGAATCCGAACGCCGCGCTGGCCGACAAGATGTACGGCTACTCCGGTGCTGGGCTGTTCGGCTACTCGCACCTCTACGGTGGCTACGCCGGTGGGCAGGCGGAGTACGCCCGCGTGCCGTTCGCGGATGTCGGACCGCTGAAGATTCCCGATGGAGTCCCAGACGAGCAGGTTCTCTTCCTGACCGACATCTTCCCGACCGGATACATGGCGGCGGAGAACTGCAACATTCAGCAGGGCGACACCGTTGCGATCTGGGGCTGCGGCCCGGTCGGGCAGTTCGCGATCAAGAGTGCGTTCATGCTCGGCGCTGAGCGGGTCATCGCGATCGACCGTCTGCCGGAACGCCTGATGATGGCGGCCGAGGGTGGCGCGCTGACGATCGATTACAGCCAGAACGATGATGTGGTTGCAATGCTGAAGGACATGACCGGCGGACGTGGGCCCGACTCGTGCATCGACGCCGTCGGCATGGAGGCGCACGGCACCAGCCCGGACTGGTGGATGGATCGCGCGATGCAGGTCGCCAGGCTCGGCTACGACCGCGCTCATGTGCTGCGCGAGGCGATCCAAGCCTGCCGTAAGGGTGGTACGATCTCGATTCCAGGTGTGTACGCGGGTTACATCAATGCGATGCCGATGGGCGTGGCCTTTGCGAAGGGACTGACCTTCAAGATGGGCCAGACTCATATGCACAACTACCTTCAGCCATTGCTGGATCGTGTTCAGGCCGGTGACATTGATCCCAGCTTCATCATTACTCACCCCATGTCACTGGATGATGCCCCTCATGGCTACCAGATCTTCCGCGACAAAGAGGATAGCTGTATCAAGGTTGTGCTGAAGCCGTAGACCATCCGCACCCATCTGAGGGGCGCCGCTTGCCGCGACGCTACGGTTGCAGGACGAAGTAACGACCTCCGGCACACCGGATTGTGACGAGCAAAGACCGATGCGTCGAGCATTCGCCATCTTGACGCGTTGTCACCGACGTGGAAGAGTACGTACAGATTTTCCGACGAGTTCGGCCCTTGTGGCAAGACTCATGTTGATTCCATGCGAACCGTCTAGCGACGTGCGTTGACACTCCAATGTTCTATCCAGCGTTCCGGCATTATGGTGTTCCGAGGTCATGTCCCTCGATGATTTGTGGCATTGAACGGTTGAACTTCCCGCCGCGTGTGCCATCCGCACATCCGCGCCCTGCATGAACATAGAAGGTTGAGCGTTCCTGTGTCTCGTCCGAAACCACCGCGCGAATCGTCCCCGCTCTCCTCTCGTCAAGTTCGGCCAGCGTCTGGGAGTAGCGGAGGTCGGCGGGTCAGCCGTCCGGCACCGGGCCGATCCAGCCGTGGTCCGGGTGGCACGTGGAGCGGTTCATCGCAGTGGTCGCCGTATGGACGACGCGAACGGGCTTGGCCGAAGGTGTTGCTGGTCGTCTCCATCGTCGGCGTGCTGATCTTCGGTTCGATCCTGGTCGCGGATCGGCTGGCCGGGCTGGGCGTCGCGGACCGACTCGATACTATCGGTGACGCCGATTCCGGGGCTGTTGCATCACCGACTGCGGAAGCCGCCGCCGGAACCGAACATGAGCAGGGCCAGGTCGCGGATGGCGATGGCACGCCGGAGGGCAATAAGGCGGGCGCGTCGCCGGTGACGGTCAGCGCCAGCCCGACTCCCCTGCCAGTCGATGTCGGAGACATCGATTCGCCGAAGGACATTGCCGAGGCGTACGCGAAGGTCTGGTCAAACGGGAACTACGATCAGCTCTACGACCTCATCTCGAGCGCGGCACAGGGCACGATCAGCCGCGAGGATTTCGTCGACCGCTATGAGCGCATTGGCGTCGAAGCTGGAATCGTCTCAGTTGTGGCGGAGATTACGGGCGGTGGGGATGACGACGAGTTGTTCCCGATGAGTGTCGAGATCGATTCGTCGCGCATCGGCATGGTCAACGACGACAATCTGCTGTCGGTCATGCGAGACGGAGACGAACACAAGATCGACTGGACACCGAACCTGATCTTCTCTCAGCTTGGTGATGGCTACGTCGAATGGTTCAGCGACGTTCCCCAGCGTGGCCGTATCCTCGATCGTAAGGGGAAACCGCTGGCGCAGATGGGGCAGCGCACCCGCATCGGTGTTGTGCCAGGGAAAATCACAAACGAACCCGACCTGTTGGCCAAGCTCTCGCCGATCGTCGGCATGCCGCAGGACCAGGTCAAGGCGCGATACGCGGATGGCCAGGCCGACTGGTTCATGCCGGTGAAAGACCTGCCCGATGGGCTTGCCCAGTCCGTTCTCGACCAGCTTGCCGCCATCGACGGGGTCGCCATTCAGAAGACTCCGGCCCGCAATTACCCCGCCGGGCCGATCACAGCGCATGTCGTCGGCTATCTGAGCGAGATTACCGAAGACGAGCTGCCGGAACTGGCGAAGCGCGGCTATGCGGCGGGCGACCTCATCGGTCGGACTGGCATTGAGGCATGGGGCGAAGAGTGGCTGGCGGGCAAGCGTGGCGGAAGGCTCGCACTGATGGCGCAGGACGGTTCGGAGATTCGAGTCCTCGGTGAGGTCGTCGCCGAGCAGTCTCACGACATCGTCCTGACGCTTGACCTCGACTTGCAGACCAATGCGTTCAACTCGCTGGCCGAGCAGACTGGCTCCGCCGTGGTGCTCGACCCGAACAACGGCGAAGTGCTCGTCATGGCTTCGAAGCCGTCGTTCGACCCTAACTGGTTCATACTCGGCATCACCGACGAGCAGTGGGCGCAGGTCAACGACGTGCAGAAGCAGCCGCTGCTCAATCGCGTCGTGGCGAACGGCACCTCGATTGGCTCGACGTTCAAAGTCATCACTGCTGCCGCCGGGATGATGCACCTGAACATGAACCAGACAACGCCCGTGTCGTGCCCTGGGCAGTTCTCTCTCGAAGGTGCGAACCAGGTCTGGAACGACTGGATTCCGGGCGGGCAGGGCGACATGGATCTGCACACCGCCATCGTCCGCTCCTGCAACACCGTTTTCTACCGCATCGGTGCGGAGCTGGACGAGCAGAACGAGATGTGGCTCCCGGATGCGACGCGCAGCTTCGGATTTGGAGTTGCCACCGGCCTGCCGGAGCTGTACGAAATCGACGGCATCGTCCCCGATCCTGACTGGAAGATGGAGCAGGTCGGCGACTTCTGGGCGCGTGGTGACGCTGTCAACCTGGCAATCGGGCAGGGCTATCTGGTGGCGACGCCGCTCCAGGTCGCCAACATGTATGCGGCGCTCGCCAACGGCGGCACGCTGTATCAGCCACACCTTATGCTCGACATCGTCAAGTTGGACGGCACGGTTGTTGAATCTGGCGAGGTGAAAGAGATCGGCAAACTGCCGATCAACGGCGATCAGGTCAACGCGATCCAAGCGGCGCTGTTCGATGTTGTCAACGCCTCCAATGGCACGGCGACCGAGCCGTTCCGGGGCATCCAGCAGCAGGTTTCCGGCAAAACCGGCACCGAGCAAACCGGCGAGCAGGCGCAGACCACGAACGCCTGGTTTGCCGCCTACACACCGAGCGACGCGCCGCGCATGACGGTCGTCACGATGATTCAGGGTGGTACAGCGGGTTCAGTTGTCGCGGCACCTATCGCCCGCCAGATTATCGACGCGTTCTACTCGATCAATCCGTAGGATTCGATCTCGAACGATACCGATCGACGTTGACCGCGAATTCTTGGCGTTCGTGGTCTGTAACATGCAATAATGACCCATGATCACCCGCTTGCGCCCAAGCCTGTGTATCGGTTCCTGCTGGCAGCACAGGAGACGTAACCATGGCACGCATTCTTGTCGTTGAAGACGATCATCCGCTCGCTGACCTGATTAAGCAGATCCTGGGTATTCGACGATACGATGTATTGTCAGTCTTTGACGGGTTTGCGGCAGTCGACGTCGCGCAGCGTGAAATGCCAGACCTCATCCTGATGGACATCATGCTGCCAGGACAGACTGGAATCGAAGCGACGCGGGCGATTCGATCGTCGGCTGATCCGAAGCTTGCGAGCACACCGATCATCGCCATGTCAGCTGGAACAACGCTCGGATCGATCTCCGACGACGACATTTTCTCCGCGATCCTGTCGAAGCCGTTTGATGTCGATGCGCTGCTGGATTCGGTATCACGTAACATGCGGAGTGCCGGAAGCGAGCTATAGCGAGTACCGTCTAAGCGTACAAGATTCGAGGGCAATCGCCGTCGATCAGCGAGGGTCGCCAGGCCAGCGCAGGCGTCCGGTTCCAGGCAGACGTAGGAACCCGGTCCCGTGGCGTCGCTCTGGCTCTTCCTCGGCGTCGATTGCTGGCAGCGATTCGGTCGGAAGGCTTCGCCCACAGTCGAGGCAGAAGCGCCCGGATGTCGCCATGTCAGCGCCACAGAACGGGCACAGTTCGCTGCTACATGTCATGTTGGTTTCACTCTCGGTCGAACGGCCCAGTCAGCGGTTCACGGCGCAACCGTCGGCTCTTTCGGCTGCCTCTGGAGCGTAGCACCTCTGTACGTTCAGAGATAGAAACTATAGTCCTGAGTCGTTAGGCGATTGTTCCCGTGTTCGTACAGAGTGCGCTCGCACGTATGTCGGCCAGCGATGCGACGCTCCCCAATTAGAAGAATGGAATGAACCAGCCGGCGATATAGGCGAGCGCTGCCAGCCACACGGCTACCACGGGAACCCACACCAGCCGCGCTGCCCCCAGGCGGCTCCAGCCAGCCACGATCAGCGTCGCCAGCGCCGGATACGCGGGCAGGAGCAACCGTCCGCTGGGCCGGACAATCGCCGCCTGGTTCGCGTAGATGAGCGCGGTGAGCAGGGCGACGACCAGGATCGCTGTAAACAAGGTCGAGACAGGTGTCTCGGCTGCCCGTATTCGTGCGATTGCCACTATTCCAATAGTGATGATGGCGATCAGCAGCAGGTTCGTTGGTACCAGCAGATCGCCTCCCCCATAGGCACCCCAGTAGTCGGACCAGGCGTTCAGCCAGAATGTTCTGGGGAATATGTCCCACGGCAATGGTTGATACGTCTGGTAGCGCTCGAGGTAGGCGCTCGTACCATCCAGCACGCCGTAGGTCCGGTAGATCCACAGCGTCCAGCCAGCGACAGCGACGATGCTCGGCACGACGCTGAATCCAACTAATCGCACGCTCAACCGTCCGTTCCGCCAGAGCATTACCAGCCCGACCGCGATCACTGGCAGGGCAATCAGACTGTGAGACTTCGTCAGCAGTCCCGCCGCGGCCAGCAGCCCGACCGTTGCGCCCCACCTTAGGATCGGACAGCTGACGAAACGCGTCAGAGCAAGCATCGCGCCGGTGATGAGGACGGCGGCCAGTAGGTCGTTGCTGACCCGCGCACCCGCCTGCGCCGCCGCCGGGATTGCAGCAACAAAGAGCGCTGCACCGGCATGGATCGTCCGCTGTCCAGGAAACCATGCGCATGCGAGCGCCCAGGTCAACCACAGCAACACCACGAACAGGAGGCTGCCGACTACACGCGCCAGATACAGGATTCGGAGCACATCGTCGCCAGCGGGGATCGTCAAGATTGCCAAAATGCTGTAGTAGAGCGGCGGTTGATACGCCTCGTATGAACGTCCCTCAAGCCCCATCATCGCCGAAGTGCTGACATCGGCGGGCCTGGTCAGCCGGAAGGCGTCCCAACGGTTTGTCGTGATCGCGGAGTCGACGATGGCTGGCTGAATCGTCTCATTGAGGTGTGGCGGGCGTCGCTCGTCGCGGAGTGTCAGCACGTAGCTCAGATGCTGCTCCTCATCGAGCAGGTCCCACGGTGGCAGCTCAACGACGTAGAACAGACTGTGCAGCCATCCAAAAAGCAGGACGACGAAAATGATACGTTGCCGCCGGATGAAAGCGCGTGTAGACGTAGTCCCGTCGGTCGGTTGTCGCGGATCGTCAGAGGCGAATGTGCGCATTGGCGTCCTGTCGTTGACGCTGGGGCAACGATCGTGATAATATCGAGCGTTCCGGCGGGTCCGGATCTCTTTGCATGGGCCAGAGTTGTCAGTTCTTTTGCGGGGCTGAAGACGTTGAATCAGCGACATGTCCTTATGGCGATACTTTACACGGATTATCGATTCGAATACGGAATCATCAGGATTCTGGAAGGGGAACACTCAGCGTGCTGAAGCTGCGACTGCGGCGCATGGGAGCCAAGCGTCAACCAAGCTATCGAATTGTCGTCGCCGAGTCGTCGTCACCGCGTGATGGCCGCTTCCTCGAAACGGTCGGCATGTACAACCCGAAGACCGAGCCGATGACGCTGCGGCTCGATGCCGAGCGCGCACAATACTGGCTCGAACGTGGGGCGCAGCCGACCGACACGGTTCGATCCCTGCTCGTCCGCACCGGCGTCGTGCCGGGCCGGATCAGCAAAGAGGGCGTGGCCGAGGGCTATGTGACCGAGGTGCCGCGTCGAGGCGTAACGCCGAACGTCATGCCAGCCCATGGTGGCCCAGCCGCGACCGCCGAGTAGTCCACGTTTGTCGGCGCTGGTTCAGAGGGTGTACGGTCCATAACACGTCATCACTCAGCATCGGGGCGCGTACTATCTGAGCATCATGATTGCACTGGCTACCGGCTCGTACGGTAGCCAGTTGCATGTCACGGACGCACGGCGATGCCGTCATCAGGCTGTTCAGAAGTAATCGCACTGTGTCTCATGTCAGCAGGGGATGAATCCGGCTACAATAGTCGTCGAACGGCATGAGGGGCGGGGAGTAATCACGATGCACGACCCGAACGCGAGCGCGACTGATATCGACGCAGACGATGAACTCGACGATGCGGACGACCTGGACGAGTTCGACGACGACGCTGAGGATTCCGACGAGGTCGACGAACAACCGCGATCCGCAGCCACGGCTCCCGTTGGTGCGATTGGCGAACTGGTCGACCTGGTGCGCTTCATGGTCAGTGCGCTGGTCGATGAGCCGGAGACGCTGGAGATTCGTCCGGAACAGATGGGGCAGAACCTCCATATCAAGATCATCGTCCCTGAAGAGGACATGGGGCGCGTTATCGGACGGCAGGGCCGCATCGCGCGCTCGATGCGCACGCTGCTGACGATCGCCGCCTCGCGGAAGGGATTGCGCGCCAGCCTTGACATCGACTCCTGACAAGCCGAGTCGGTCAGAGCGCCCCCGCGCTCCGCGTGAAATGCGTGGGCCACGCTCGGGCGCCACTGATCCGAATCGCTCGACCCGTCCGCGCCCCTGGCGGCAGGCACGTGGTCCTGGCCCGACGAACCCCGACCCTGACATGCCACCCAGCGAGGTGTTCTTCTCAATTGGTCGCATCGTTGGTGCGCACGGCATCCGCGGTGAGGTCAAGATGGAGATCTTCTCCGACGATCCTGAGCGGATCAAGGATCTACGGCGTGTCTACTTCAACGACGATCCGACGCCACAACGCCTTACGAGCGTGCGCTTTCACGCACGGCAGGCACTGCTTACCTTTCCGGACATCTCCGACCGCGACACCGCTGAAACGCTACGCGGCACGATTATCCGCATCTCCGGCACGCAGGCTCGACCACTTCCGGAGGGCGAGTTCTATCTTTACCAGCTGATCGGCCTGACCGTCTTCGACGAAGCCGACACCGAGCTTGGCAAGCTGACCGACATCATTGAAGCTGGCGAGGTCGATGTCTACGTCGTCCGCAGCGCGGATGGTGGGGAACAGCTCTTCCCTGCCCTCAAAAACGTCGTGCTTGAGATTGACCCCGCCTCCCGCCGCATGGTTGTCCGCCCGCAAGAGTGGGTCGATGCATAGCAGCGGCTGATCCGGTGCGTGGAATGTACCGATCTATTGTGTCGGTTCGTTGCGTGTCGGAAACGGAATCAGCCGTGGCGGGTCGTCCTCGCCATCGTCCTCATCCACTTCCTCCTCGTCGAAATCCTCGAGGTCTCAATCGTCGATGTCTTCAAGCTCTCCGAAATTCTCCAGCCACGCGTCGCTGAGTCCGGGCAACCCAGTGAGGCCGCCTCCAAACAGGTCAGCGCTGTTCATTCCGCCGATCGTCCCCAGGCCACCCATCCCGACCGGATCGGCCAGCTGAACGCTCAGATCGGCCATCGAGCGCAGGAATGGGTGCCCGACCATGTCGGTGATGCTCATGCTGCGCAGCGACGCGGAAACGGCCAGCACTAGATCCCGCTCGCGTGTGGCCCCGGCTCGGTCGAGCACCCATGCCTGCCGTCGAAGACGGGAGCGCAACAACCGGCGTCGATACGGCTCGGCGAGAGCGTCGAGCAACGGCTCGTACTGCGCGTCCGTGAGCTGTTTGCCTTTGGGAGAGTCGGCCAATGACATCGCGCGCAGCGTGTCCATCGGGTGGAAGGCTCAGGTGCTGAACCACTCATGCTCGAACAGTTCGGCGCTGGCCGCGACGAGATCGTCACGTCCGGCGAACGGCGCATCGTCCAATTCCGTCGTCTCTACTGATTCGTTATCGTCAACCGGCCAGGCGTCGTGAATGAATGGCTCCCAGAGCTCAAACTCAGGCGGGAGTGGATGCCCAGTGCGGGCGCTGACCTCCAGAGCCGCCTGGAAGATGCCGCGCACCTCGCCCGGCGACGCTTCGACTGCCCCTCTACCTTCGGCCTCGAAATCGTCACGAATATCCTCAAGCGATTCGGCTGGCGCGTAGGCCACGCCGAAGATATCGCGCACACCGGTCGTGTCGTCCCAGTACAGTTGCACGAAACCGATCCAGCCAGGCGCACGCTCGCGACTGAGGACCACGATCTGTTCGCCGTCGCTATCGACGTTCGACAGCATCGTGGTGCCGATCGCTGGCAGTTTAATCTGTTCAATCTCTCTGTCAGTCGCCTGTCTGCCAGCGTTGCCGGTACTATAGAACGCGGCCTCCGCAGCAGCCAGCCGGATGCCTGGGTCGATCGCGGTGCGTGACACGCGCTCCAGCACGCCAACTGTCGGGCCGCTGGAATGTTCGCGTAGCCACGCGATGACAAGCTCCTGCAGCTGCGGATCGTCAACATGGGCCAATGCGCTGGCGAGCGACGTAAACGACTCAGACATTGCATCCGCCATGTTCGCAACGACGCCGAGCCGCCGATTGGCTGGCATCGCCTGGAGATAACGCAGCACTTCCTCTATTGCCGCGATCCCATCAACGCTCAACGTCATTTCGGCACTCGCGATGCTCGTGAGGATGCCGGTCGGGTTGCTCAGTGAATCGAGGAACGTCAGACGCTGACCCGCCACGTCAGTGGTGTTCCAGCCCGCCAGCCGTTGCGCGCTGAACCGAACGTAATCGGGAGCCGTGCGATTCTTGGCGACGCGATGCAGGGCAGCCTCGTGTTTCGGGATGGTCAGCGTTTGCAGCAGGTCCACCAGAAAGACGGACGCGGAAGAGCGCGGCTTCAGTAGCCGTCGCTCACACTCTTTCGCGGCGGCCGTCCTGTGCTGCTTCAGTTCCTGAATCGCGCGCTGGACTGTCTCGGCATCTCGCGCTTCGAGTGCGGTTTCAAGCGCCTCGAACATTCCTTGAACGGCGATCTCATGTTCGACCGTCCTCGCGCGATTCGATGGTTTCCCGCGTTGTTTGCCACGCGGCATTTGCGCCTCCTGTCAGATGATTAGCGTACTGTTGTCAGGCGTCGCCGGACTCAATCGGCAGGTCATCGCGGTTGCCCCACTCGGCCCAGGAGCCGTCGTAGACCTGCACGTTCTCGTAGCCAGCCATCATGAGCGCGATCGCTGCGTGGGCCGCCCGCACTCCGCCCTGACAGTACGTGATGACCGGAGTCGCGCGCGAGGCACCAACAGATGTCGCCCGTTCGCCAAGTGACTCGGACGCGCGGAACCGGCGGTCTCCGTCCCAATTGAGGTTGTCCTGCCAGAACAGCCAGGCCGCGCCTGGCACCCGTCCACCACGCTTTGCGCGCACTTCCTCGCCGGTGTACTCCGTCATGCGCCGTACGTCCAATACCAACGCGTCCGGATTCGCCGTCGCTGCGGTTACCTCGGCAGCGTCCGCGACCAGTTTCGGACGTTCGCGCGCGGGGTCGATCGTGAAGGCAACGGTAGCCGAATTCGCCGTCTGCGTCGTTGCGCTCGTGACCGGACGATCTTCCTGCGTCCATGCCGTCCAGCCACCATCGAGAATGCGCAGCTGCTCACCGTGTCCATAGCGCGCCAGCACGAGCCAGAGGCGCGCGGCGAAGTGTCCTCCCTCCTGGTCGTAGCTGATGATGCGCGTGTCATCGCCAATTCCGAGCCGTTGCATCACCTCCGCGACCTGCTCAGCAGGCGCGATCATGTTTTCGACAGCATGGTTCGGATCGCTCAGATCGCGCGACCAGTTCAGATAGACTGCGCCAGGAATGTGGCTGGCGCGGTAGTCGTCCTCGCAGTCGCGGTCGAACGCGAACCGACAATCGACGATCCTGACGTTCGGATCGTCCAGATGCTCGGCCAGCCATTCCGTCGAAACCAGAAACTCCTGTGCCATGTCGTCCTCCCCAGCCATCCACGAATCCTCGATATCTGTATCGCAAAACACCGACCTGCGAATCGTGGCACGGCGGCTGCATATGTACAGGGTATGGCGCATAGTACGCCGCACTCAGTATCGCACCAGCGTCTGATTACTTGTCGCGGTGCGCGGTCAGACAGAAGGGAACTGTTGCAATGTTGTGGGCAGTCTTACTGGTAGTTGTCATCCTGTGGTTGCTCGGCTTTATCGGTGAAATTGGTGGTTCGCTGATTCACCTGCTGCTTGTGGTCGCGCTCGTCGTGCTGATCGTCCAGCTCCTGTCGGGTCGCCGCGCCGTCTAATCGACCATATTCCAAACCCTGAACCTTGAAACCGCCCGCCATGTGCCGGGCGGTTTCTGTGTGTGCGTGATGTGGACGGCGGGTCCGATCCGGGGCGAATGCGTGCGACGATTCGCCCCGGATCGGACCCGCCGTCCGACGCTACCGCTTCTTGCGTCGCTTCCCACCGCTGGGGCGTTCGGCCTTGGGGTGTTCGGGGCGGACTTTCTTCGGCTGGAGTGGACGTAGCGGAGCGAGGCCGCCAGGGTTGGCCCCGGAACCGAGTTGGCGTTGCATCTCTCTGGGGTCCATGCCGCCCATGCCCGGCATGCCGCCGAGCTGCGACATGTCCATGCCGGAGTCCTGCATCTGCTTCATCATGTCGCGCATCTGGCCGATCTGGCCAAGGCCACCGGGCATGCGGGACATGACGCCCTTGCGGCCCTTCTTGCCACCGCCGCCCATGCCGGTCAGCGCGCCCATCTGCGACATCATCTTCTGCATCTCGCGGAACTGCTTGAGCAGGTCGGTGACATCTTCGCTGGTCGTGCCGCTGCCGGCCGCGATGCGCTTGCGGCGGCTGCCCCGGATCAGTTCCGGCTGGCGGCGCTCTTCCTTCGTCATCGAGTAGATGATCGCCTCGACCTGCTTGTAGGCGTCGTCGTCCAGCTCGACGTTCTGCTCGCGCAGGGCCGAGCCGATGCCGGGGATCATCTCCAGCAATTGCGTGAGCGGCCCCATCTTCTTGATCGACTGAAGCTGATTCAGGAAATCCTCCAGATCGAAGGAACCTTCCATCAGCTTGTCTTCAAGCGCCTGGCGCTCTTCCTCGCTCGTCTGCTCCTGCGCGCGCTCGATCAGCGACATGACATCGCCCATGCCGAGAATGCGGGAGGCCAGCCGGTCGGGGTGGAATGGTTCGATGGCGTCCATGCGCTCGCCGGTGCCGATGAACTTGATCGGGATGCCGGTCACGGAGCGAATCGACAGGGCCGCGCCGCCACGCGCATCGCCGTCCATCTTGGTCAGGATCAGGCCGGTGATCGTCAGTCGTCGCGAGAACTCCTGCGAGACGTTGACGGCCTCCTGGCCGGTCATCGCGTCGACAACGAGCATCGTCTCGGTCGGCTGGAACTCGCGCTCCAGCTCTTCCAGCTCTTCCATCATGCGCTCGTCGATCTGCAAGCGCCCGGCCGTGTCGATGATAATTGGCGACTGACCGCGCTCACGGGCGAAGCGCATGGCGTTCCCGACGATGGCCTGCGGCGATGCGTTGCCCTCCTCCGCGTAGACCGGGATCGAGAGCTGCTTGCCGAGCGACTGGAGCTGGTTGATCGCGGCCGGCCGGTAGACGTCGGCGGCGACCAGCAGCGGATTCCTTCCGGCCTTGCGGAGGTGGCTGGCGAGCTTCCCGGCGTGCGTCGTCTTACCAGCACCGTTCAGGCCGACGAGCATGATGATCGTTGGGCCTGGGTCGGCCTGGTTCAGCGGCACTGACTCGGCACCGAGAATCTTGATCAGTTCGTCATGGACAATCGAAATGACGGTCTGCGCCGGTGACAGCGAGGTCAGCACCTCTTCGCCAACCGAGCGTTCGCGCACAGCAGCGACGAAGTCGCGTACGACCTTGAAGTTGACGTCCGCTTCGAGCAGCGCCCGGCGGACCTCGCGCATGACTTCATCGACGTTCTCTTCGGTCAGCTTACCCCGGTTCCCCAGGCGCGAGAACGCGGCGTTCAGACGGTCTGTTAAGGTTTCAAACATGGGCCAACCCCTCCCC
>Ga0136611_10001465_pt1 | contig 16414 bp, 19 predicted proteins | sample AntDrymUQ2232306_2_FD_106645 | JGI IMG/M metagenome (GOLD analysis project Ga0136611, IMG submission 106645) | Polar desert sand microbial communities from Dry Valleys, Antarctica - metaG UQ223 (23.06) | ecosystem: Environmental > Terrestrial > Soil > Desert | place: Antarctica: Dry Valley...
GTCCTGACCGGATCGCTGGCGCTGCTTGCCGACGCCGGGCACATGCTCACCGATGTCGCGGGTGTGGCGATCGCGTTGGCTGCCGCCTCGCTCGCCCTACGTCCGGCAGCCGGGAGGCGGACGTTCGGTAACCACCGCTTCGAGGTCCTCGCCGCGACGGCCAACGCTGTCCTGCTGTTCGTTGTCGGCGGCTACGTGTTGATCGAGGCGGTCCGTCGCTTCGACGAGCCCCCCGCCGTACCTGCGCTGGCTCTGCTGCTCTTCGGACTGGGAGGCCTGGCCGGCAATCTGGTGTCGCTGCGCATCCTCTATCCGGTACGGGAGAGCGGACTCAACGTCCGGGGTGCCTTCTTGGAGGTGCTCGGCGACGCCTTGGGTTCAGCCGCCGTAGTGGTCGCCGCCGCAGTCATTGCCCTGACCGGTTGGCAGCAGGCCGACGTCGTCGCCTCATTGGTCATTGCGGCGCTGATCCTCCCCCGCACCTGGCGACTGTTCCGCGAGTCGGTGGACGTGCTGCTGGAGGCGGCTCCTCGCAACCTTGATCTGGCCGAGGTGCGTCGGCACATCCTGGACCTGGACGGCGTTCTGGACGTGCATGACGTCCATGCTTGGCTCATCACGAGTGGAATGCCGGCGGTGTCGGCGCATGTGGTCGTGCAGGAGGACGCCACCCACGGGCTGTTGCTCGACCGGCTGTGCGACTGCCTGCGGGTCGACTTCGGAATCGAGCACTCGACGTTCCAGTTGGAACCGGCGACGCACCGCGGTCACGAGTACGCCGCCCACGACTAGAGCGGTGACGAAACCAATTGGGCTGCGTGAACTGCGGCAGCACGCCGGTCGCTACATCGATCTGCTGGAGCAGGGCTGGCCATCGTCGAGCCGGAGACGCCTGCCCTAGCCGGGTGGCTCGCCGGTCGACCAGCCTCGAAGCTGACGCCCCCTGCGACCCAGAGCCGCTACATCAGCATCCAAGCCAGTCGGATTCAAAGCGCGCATCGGATCGATCGTCATAACCGCTCACAGTCCGCCGATTCGTCATGGCGACCCTGGAGCGATTCGTCCGGGAAACAGCACCTCCGAGCCGACCGGGACGTAGCCGGCGGCGAGCACTGCCCGCAGTGACGCGGCGTTGCCGGGTGAGACCTGTGCCCAGACTGGTTCACCCGCCGGAACGAGGCAGCGGGCGGCGTCGGCCAGCACCCGCCCGAGGCCTCGACCGCTGTCGGCGGGCGGGACCTCGAACGCGATCTCCCAGCGACCGGCCAGTCCGCGGCCGACCAGGACCATGGCCTGCGGGATGGCATCGACGACGTACGCCTGGATGTCCGTGCGGTAACGCTGGGCACGGGTCAGGCGAGGATGCTCGTCATCTAGGGGCACGAGGTCCAGTGGGAGCCGACCCGCCCTGCCCGAAGCAACCAGCACAGCGTCCAAGGCGCCGGCCGGGCGGCGGAGCAACTCCGCCAGCGAGTTCAGAAACGGCGGCTTCATTAACGCTCCGAGGTCGTCGCCATCGAGTTGCCGATGTACCCAGTCAGGGTTGACGTCGGCAGCCACGACGTGATGGCCGGTGAACGCGAGTACACCTGCAGACGGACCCGATGGCTGGGGATGTACCTCGACGGCACCATCCGCCAGCGGCATTCGACCGGCGGTGACGGCCGCCAGCAGCTCCTGAACCGGGTGCACTACGCAGGTCACACGTTGAAGCCGAGTGCCCTCAACTGCTCTCGGCCGTCATCGGTGATCTTGTCCGGCCCCCACGGCGGCATCCAGACCCAGTTGATCTTGGCGTCGGCGGCCAGTCCCTCGCCCGGGCCACCTGTGAGCGCGGTCATCGTCTGGTCCTCGATGACGTCGGTGAGCGGGCACGCAGCCGAGGTCAGCGTCATGTCGATGGTGACGACATTGGCGTCGTCGACGTGAATCCCGTAAACCAGGCCGAGGTCGACCACGTTGATTCCCAGTTCGGGATCGACCACGTCGCGCATGGCCTCCTCGACGTCGTCTATCGCCGCTTTCTGTACTACCTCACTCATGACTGCCTCCGGTTGCCTTTGCCATCGCGTCTTTCAGTGCCATCCAGCCCAGCAACGCGCATTTGATCCGCGCCGGATACCTGCCCACGCCGACGAACGCCACCGCATCGTCGAGGGAATCCTCCAGCGACTCGGCAATGTCCGGGTCGCCCCTGCTCTGCATCAGCGTCAGGAAGTCCGCGCTGATCGCGAGCGCCTGGTCCAGCGATTTACCCACCACGAGATCGTGCAGAACGGACTGCGACGCCTGGCTGATCGAGCACCCGAGGCCCTCGTAGGAAACGTCGCGGACCACCTCGTCCTCCAGATGCACCCGCAGCGTCACCTCGTCCCCGCACGTCGGGTTGACCTGGTATGACTCACCCTCGTACGGCTCCCGTAGACCGCGCCCGTGTGGATCGCGGTAGTGATCCAGGATGATCTCCTGGTACATCGACTGCAGCTGCATCACACGACCCCGAAAAACTTCTGGGCGTGCTCGATGCCCGCCACCAAGGCGTCGACGTCAGTCGTGTCGTTGTAGACGTAGAACGTCGCCCGGGTCGTGGCCGGTACGCCGTACCGCCGGACGACCGGCCAGGCGCAGTGATGTCCCACCCGTACGGCGATGCCCTGATCATCGAGCACCTGGCCCACGTCGTGCGGGTGGATGCCGTCGACCACGAACGACACCGCACCGCCGCGGGCGACAGTGTCGGTAGGACCAATGATCCGAACGCCCTGGACCTTTTGCAGGGACTCCAGGGAATATTCGGTCAGTTGCCGCTCGTGTTCCGCCACCGCACCCATGCCCAGCGAGGACAGGTAGTCGACAGCGGCGCCGAGTCCGATCGCCTGCGCGGTCATCGGTACGCCGGCCTCGAAGCGCTGCGGCGGCGGGGCGAACGTCGATCCCTCCATCTTGACGACCTCGATCATCGAGCCGCCGGTAAGGAACGGCGGCATCGCATCGAGCAGTTCGTGCCGGGCCCAGAGCACCCCGATTCCGCTGGGTCCGAGCATCTTGTGCCCGGAGAACACCAGGAAGTCCACGTCGAGGGTGCCGACGTCGACCGGCATGTGCGGTACGGACTGGGCGGCATCGAGGACGACGAGCGCGCCGACCTCATGTGCGCGCCGGGTGATCTGCTCGAGCGGGTTGATGGTGCCCAGGATGTTGGACTGGTGAACCAGCGCGACCACCTTCGTCCGCTCTGTGATCACACCGTCCACGTCGGACAGATCGAGCCGCCCGTCGTCCGTGAGACCGAACCACTTCAACGTTGCACCGGTGCGCTGGCACAGCATCTGCCACGGCAACAGGTTGGCGTGGTGTTCCATCTCGGTGACGACGATCTCGTCGCCGGGTCCGACGACGAAACGCTTGGCCGCGTCGCCCGACGTCGCTGCGTTGCTCATCGAGTAGGCGATCAGGTTGATCGACTCGGTCGAGTTCTTGGTGAAGACGATCTCGTTGGCCGGGGCTCCGATGAACGCGCCGATCCGCTCCCGTGCGGACTCGTAGAGGTCGGTCGCCTCCTCGGCCAGCAGGTGCGCACCCCGGTGTACGGCGGCGTTGTGCCGCTCGTAGTAGTCCCGCTCGGCGTCCATGGTCTGGCGTGGGCGCTGGCTCGTGGCGCCGCTGTCGAGGTACACCAGCCGGTGCCCGTTGCGCACCGTGCGCTCGAGAATCGGGAAGTCCTTGCGGACCGCCTCGACATCGAAGGCGGTCTCGAAGGCGGGCTCGCGACTCATGCGGGCGTCTTCAGGAAGCGCTCGTATCCTTCGGCCTCCAGCCGGTCGGCCAGCTCGGGGCCACCCTCCTCGGCGATCCGGCCGTCGACGAAGACATGCACGAAATCCGGGCTGATGTAGCGCAGGATGCGGGTGTAGTGGGTGATCAGCAGGACGCCGACATCACCGCCGGCGCTGACCCGGTTGACTCCCTCAGCGACTGCGCGCAACGCGTCGACGTCCAGCCCGGAGTCGGTCTCGTCGAGGATCGCGATCGCCGGCTTGAGCAGGCTCAACTGCAGGATCTCGTGCCGCTTCTTCTCCCCGCCGGAAAAGCCCTCGTTGACGTTGCGCTCGGCGAAGACCGGGTCGATGCCGAGCGCGCCCATCTCGGCCTTGACCTCCTTGACCCAGGTCCGGATCTTCGGCGCCTCTCCGCGCAGTGCAGTGGCAGCCGAGCGCAGGAAGTTGGACACCGAGACGCCCGGGACCTCGACCGGGTACTGCATGGCGAGGAACAGCCCGGCGCGAGCCCGCTCGTCCACGGTCATCGTCAGCACGTCTTCGCCGTCGAGGGTCACGCTGCCCTGGGTGACCTTGTACTTCGGGTGGCCGGCGACGCTGTAGGCCAGGGTCGACTTACCGGAGCCGTTCGGCCCCATGATGGCGTGCGTCTGCCCGGCCGAGATCGTCAGATCGACCCCCTTGAGGATCTCCTTTTCCTCCTCGCCGGTGCCGACCGTCACGTGCAGGTCGCGGATCTCGAGCGTGGCCACTTCTCAGCTCTCCCTGTTGGTCGTTGCGGAGGCGTCGACGTACACGTCGTCCCCCTCGATGCGCACCGGATAGACCGGTACGGCGATGGTTGCGGGCAGCCCGGTGGGTCTGCCGCTGCGCAGGTCGAAGCGCGAGCCGTGCAGCCAGCACTCGATGGTCGTACCCTCCACATCGCCTTCGGACAGCGCGACCTCCGCGTGCGAGCACACGTCGCGGATGGCGAAGACCTCGCCTTCGGTGCGCACGATCGCCATCGGCACGTCGCCGAACTCGATGTGCAAGGCGCCTCCGTCCTCGACCTCATCGAGGCCGCACACTTTGACGAACGCAGTTTTGGGGTCCCCGCGGAAACGTGGAGCGCCAGCGGAGCGTTGTCCTGGGGTGTCTGCCATCAGCCGGCGCCCTTGTCGAGCCGTGCCTCGACCGACTCCATCAGCGGACCGCTGACGGAGTCGTCGCCGATCCGCGCAAGCAGGCTGGCGAAGAAGCCGCGGACGACGAGTCGGCGGGCCTCGTGTTCGGGAATGCCGCGCGACTGCAGGTAGAACAGCTGCTCGTCGTCGAACCGGCCGGTGGCGCTGGCATGCCCGGCGCCGACGACCTCGCCGGTCTCGATCTCCAGGTTGGGGATCGAGTCGGCCCGGGCACCCTCGGTCAGCACCAGGTTGCGGTTCAGTTCGTAGGTGTCGGTGCCCGTCGCCTCGGCCCGGATGATGACGTCGCCGACCCAGACGGCATGCGCGCCGTCGCCCTGCAGCGCACCGCGGTATTCGACCCGGCTGCGGCAGTCCGGCACGGTGTGGTCGACGACCAGTCGGTGTTCCTGGTGCTGCCCGGTGTCGGCGAAATACAGGCCGAGGAGTTCGGCATCTCCGCCGCGGTCGGCGTACTCCACCGTGTTGGACATCCGGACCAGGCTGCCGCCCAACGTCACGACGACATGGCGGATCCGGGCGTCTCGGCCGAGGCGGATCTTCTGGTGCGTGACGTGGACCGCGTCGCCGTCCCAGTCCTGGATGCTCACGAGCATCAACCCGGCGTTGTCGCCGACCGAGATCTCGACGTTGTCGGCGTAGGACACGGTTCCGCGGTGGTCGAGGACGACCGACGCCTCCGCTTCCCGCCCGATGTCGATGACGGTGTGCCCGAAGGCCGCCGCGTCCCTGCCGCCCGCGCCACTGATGGTCAGCCGGACCGGCTCGGTCAGCTGCACCCCGGCAGGAACGGACAGTACGTAGGCCTCGGATGAGGATTCCCAGGCCTGCGCACTGATCCGGTCGAACGGTGTCAGGACGCCTCCGACCCGCGGATCATCGGCGGTGACGATCTCACCGGTGATGCCGACCGGGGCCTGCAACTCGCGGGTGATCTGACCGCCCGGAGTGAACGTGCCGTCGTGCAGGCCCGCGAGGCGCCGCAGCGGCGTGAACCGCCACTGCTCCTCGCGACCGGTGATCTTCTGGAAGTCCTCGACGTTCGTCGACCGAACCAGCTCCGGTCGGACATCGCCGGGCTGCGCAACCACGACTGGGAGTTGTTTCGTCGTCACGGTGCGAAGATCTCCGATACTGGGGACGCGAAGAGGTGATCGCTAGGGCTGGGGAACAAGCTGTGCTGCCGGCAATTGGCCGAGGGGCTCAGAGCTGGGGACCAAAACCTCACCCCACGGATCCCTCCATTTGCAGCTCGATGAGGCGGTTCAGCTCCAACGCGTATTCCATGGGCAGCTCGCGGGCGATCGGCTCGACGAAGCCGCGGACCACCATCGCCATCGCCTCGTCCTCGGTCAGGCCGCGGCTCATCAGGTAGAAGAGCTGGTCGTCGCTGACCTTGGACACCGTGGCCTCGTGCCCCATCGACACGTCGTCCTCGCGGACGTCGACGTACGGGTAGGTGTCCGAGCGGCTGATCGAGTCGACCAGCAGCGCGTCGCACTTCACGGTGGAGCGTGAACCGTGCGACCCGTCGGCGATCTGCACCAGCCCGCGGTACGACGTACGACCGCCGCCGCGCGCGACGGACTTGCTGATGATCGTGGACGACGTGTTCGGTGCGGCGTGCACCATCTTGGCGCCGGCGTCCTGGTGCTGCCCCTCGCCCGCAAAGGCAACAGACAAGACCTCGCCCTTGGCGTGCTCTCCGATCATCCAGACCGCCGGGTACTTCATGGTGACCTTGGAGCCGATGTTGCCGTCGACCCACTCCATCGTCGCGCCCTCGTGGGCGACCGCGCGCTTGGTGACGAGGTTGTAGACGTTGTTCGACCAGTTCTGGATCGTCGTGTAGCGGCAGCGCGCGTTCTTCTTGACGATGATCTCGACCACCGCGGAGTGCAGCGAGTCGCTGGAGTAGACCGGCGCGGTACAGCCCTCGACGTAGTGCACGTAAGCACCCTCGTCGACGATGATCAGCGTCCGCTCGAACTGACCCATGTTTTCGGTGTTGATCCGGAAATAGGCCTGCAGCGGGATGTCGACGTGTACGCCCTTCGGGATGTAGATGAACGACCCACCGGACCAGACCGAGGTGTTCAGCGCGGCGAACTTGTTGTCACCGACCGGGATCACCGAGCCGAAGTACTCCTTGAAGATGTCCTCGTGCTCGCGCAAAGCGGTGTCGGTATCCAGGAAGAGCACGCCCTGCTCCTCCAGGTCCTCGCGGATCTGGTGGTAGACCACCTCCGAATTGTGGACGACCACACCCTCGGCGATGAAGTTGTGCGGCCCGTCGACCTCGATGTCGTAGACCGGCTCCACCATGCCTTCGTCGATTGCCGTCACGCGGGCGAAGCCGAGGTGATCGGTGCAGTGGTTGCGGAACGTCGTGCCGTGCGCGGTGGTGTCTGAGTGGAAGTACTTCCGGCGGCCGAACCGGTCCGTGCGCTTGGGGTTGCGGCAGTCGAGCCGCTCGAATACGCCGCTGACGTGCAGCCGGTGGCCGTACATCGTCCGGTTGGCGTCGAACGGGTGCTTGCCGCTGAACTGGTAAGGCCCGGCGACCCGCATGCCGGCAAGCTGGAACAGCTCGGCGCCCTGCTGGAGCAGTGGCACGTTGACGCTGGTTAGGAGCACCGCGCCGGAGCTGGCCGGCCCGACGTAACCGTCGGCGTCGACCCAGCCACCGAGGAAGGCCAACCGCTCGGGCAATTCGAGACCGCTGACCCAGGTCGGGACCTGCTTGGTGTGCGCCCCGCCGGACAGACCCATCTCCATGAACCAGTCCACCAGCGCCCCGGAGTTGACGACCAGACGCTGGTCATCGGCGGCGATGGCGCGCAGACCGAACTGCTCATCGAGGATCCGAGTGAGTTCGGCCCGCAGCTCGACGTCGCTAGCGGGAACGGCGAACTGCACCCGGTTGGTACGCCCCGACGACTGCAGTGACCCGTCGCCGATGAAGTAGCCGAGCAGCCACAGCAGATCCGGTGACGTCCACATCGGGCCGAAGACCTCACCGTTGTTCCGCGAGCAGCCGGGCAGCTGCATCGCCTGGCCGAAGTCGGGGAGCCCACGAGGAACGGCGACCAGGTCACCGACCTGCAGCTCACCAACGGTCTTCCACCGGCGGACGTAGCGCGCACGCACGCGGCCTTCACGGCGATTGTCGACCAGGCACAGGACGGGATGGTTGTCCGTGGCCCGGAATGACTTGGTTCCGACCCGGACCTCATAGGTCTCCCGGGTATCGGTCTGCGCCGCTGAGCGCACGGGCGCTACGACGAACCGCCCCGACTCCTCGTCGAGTGCGAAGACTTCGTCACCCGCTTCGATCTGCTTGATGTGGACCTGGCCTCGGTTGGCCGTCCAAACCCGGGTTTCACCGGCCAAACACTCGTACTGGGCGGCGACGCCGGAGACCAGCCGCTGCTTCTCGGCCTCCGGGATGCCCAGCCTGTCGTAGGTGTTCTTGATGTCCGCGGGCAGCTCGTCCCAGGTGGTGGCCTGCTTCTCGGTGGAGCGGACGAAGTACTTGATGTTCTCGAAGTCGATCCCGGACAGGTCGGAGCCCCAGGTGGGCATCGGCTTCTTGTAGAAAAGCTTCAGGCCCTTGAGCCGGCGCTGCAGCATCCACTCCGGCTCGTTCTTGAGCGCGGAGATGTTGCGCACGACGTCCTCGGACAGCCCACGCTTGGCCAGGGCGCCGGCGGCGTCGGAGTCCGCCCAGCCGAAGGCGTAGCGGCCCATGGCGTCGATTTGCTGGTCCTGGGTGAGCACGGCAGGTGTCGACTCGTGGGTGGTGGTCATCGAGATGTCCTCCGGTTGCGGCTGGTTTCACTGTGGACGGGCGTCGGGATGTACGTCGTGCACACACCGTCGCCGTGGGCGATGGTGGCCAGGCGTTGCACGTGCGTGCCGACCAGCCGGCTGATTACCCGGGTCTCGGCCTCGCACAGCTGGGGGAACTCGGCGGCGACGTGCGCAACGGGACAATGGTGTTGGCACAGTTGCCCGCCGGCGGCGATCGCCGACGTGCTGGCGGCGTATCCCTCCCGGGTCAGCGCCGCTGCCAGCGCCTCCGCCTTGGCCAACGGGTGTTCGGGGTCATCGGACACGGCGCTGTCCATGGCGTCGCGACAGCGCTCCTCCAGGCCGACAACGCGCTCGGCGGTAAAACGCGCCACCGCGTCGGCGCCTTCGCTGGCCGCGATGTGCCGCAGTGCGGCAAGCGCCAGATCGTCGTAGGCGTGGGGGTAGCTGGATCGTCCCTGTTCGGTCAGCGCGTATCGGCGGGCCGGTCGTCCCCGGCCGCGGTTAGCGTGGACAGCCGAGTCCCGCTCGTCGATGCGGCCATCGACCAGGAGTGCATCGAGATGACGGCGCACCCCGGCCGGGGACATGTCCAGCAGGGTGGCGAGATCTGCGGCGGTCAGCGGACCGCGTTCCAGCAGAAGCCGGCTCACCCGATCCCGGGTGCGGACGTCGTTCGACCGCTCCCAGGTGGCGATAACTGATTTCACAACACAAGTGTGACCTATATCGGCCGCCGATGCCAGCCGCCGGCGCCGGCGGTCTGAACCTAGACTCGACCCCCGTGGAGCATCCCGCAGTCGAGGTCGTCGGCCTCGTCAAGCGGTACGCCGACACCGTGGCGCTGGACGGCGTTTCCCTCGACGTACCGGCATGTAGCGTGCTCGCCCTTCTCGGCCCCAACGGAGCGGGCAAGACGACCGCCGTGGAGATCTGTGAGGGTTTCCGCCGGCCCGATGCCGGGGCGGTCAGGGTCCTTGGTCTGGACCCCCACCGCGACGCCCGCATCCTGCTCCCCCGCATCGGCGTGATGCTGCAGGGCGGCGGTGCGTATCCCGCTGCCCGGTGCGGTGAGATGCTGCGGCTGGTCGCGTCGTTCGCCCGGCACCCACACGATCCGGCCATGCTGCTGGAGACCCTCGGCCTCGGCTCCGTCGCCGGAAAGCCGGTCAAGCGACTCTCCGGCGGGCAACGGCAGCGACTGTCACTCGCGATGGCGATCGTCGGCCGACCGGAGCTGGTCTTTCTGGACGAGCCCACGGCAGGCCTCGACCCGGCGGCGAGGCACGCGACCTGGGAGGTTGTCGAGGGTTTGCGCCGCGACGGCGCCACCGTCGTACTGACCACGCACTTCATGGACGAAGCTGAACGGCTCGCCGATCGGATCGCCGTACTCGACCACGGCCGGATCGTCGCCGAGGGCAGCCCGATTGAGCTGACCCGGGCCGGGATGGCCGGCCAGGTGTCCTTCCGGGCTCCCGCCGGGCTCGACCTGTCGACCCTGTCGGGGGCGCTGCCGGCCGGTGCGGTGGCCACCGAACCGACTCCCGGGCAGTACGTGGTCCAGAGCCCGGTCGACCCCGACCTGCTGGCGGCACTCACCGGCTGGTGCGCCCGTCAGAACGTGCTCGCCGAGGACCTGCGGGTCCAGCAACGCAGCCTCGAAGACGTGTTCCTCGAGCTGACCGGCCGGGAGCTGCGCTCATGACGGGCAGTCGAAGATCAACTCGGGGAAATCAACCCTTCAAGGCGCCAGGAGACGTGGATTTCCCAGATCTCACGCCGGCTCCCGGTACGGCGCCGCTGTCGCGGATGCTGCTGGCCCAGGCGTCGATCGAGCTGCGGCTGGCACTGCGGCAGGGCGAGCAGGTCCTTCTCACGCTGATCATCCCGGTGCTCCTGACGCTGCTGCTCGTCCTTGGCTCCCTGGTCGAGGTCGACGGCTCCAGCCGGACCGACTACTTCATGCCGGGCATCCTGGCGCTCGCGATCGTGTCGTCGTCGTTCACCGGGTTGGCGATCGCCACCGGCTTCGAGCGGAAGTACGGCGTACTGAAGCGGCTCGGCGCAACGGCGATGCCGCGCTCGGTCCTGCTCGGAGGCAAGACACTCGCCGTGCTCGGCATGGAGATCGTGCAACTCACTGTCCTGAGCGGGCTTGGCCTGGCGCTCGGTTGGGCGCCCCGGGCGGTGCTCGGCGCGGTGCTGGTAGTGCTGCTCGGCACTGCGGCGTTTGCGGCGCTCGGGCTCCTGTTGGCCGGCACCCTGCGGGCGGAGGCGACGCTGGCTGCAGCGAATCTGATCTGGTTCCTTCTGCTGCTCGGCGGCGGCCTGTTGCTGCCGCTGTCGCGGCTCTCGGACTCAGCGGCGTCGGCCCTGCAGTTCCTGCCCAGCGCCGCCCTGGCCGACGGCCTTCGAGCCGTTTTCCAAGCCGGCGCCGTGTTCCCCGTGCAGCCGGTGCTGATCCTGCTGGGATGGTCCGTGGTCGCGTTTGCAGCGGCGGTGCGGTGGTTTCGATGGGAATGAGCGGCGTCTGGGTACGCCGGCTGGCGCTCGCCTCGGTGGTCGCGAACGTCGGCATCGTTGTCACCGGCGGTGCGGTCCGCCTGACCGCCTCGGGGCTGGGCTGCCCGACTGTTCCGTACTGCACCGCGGACAGCTTCGTTCCGACCGCGGAGCTCGGTGTCCACGGCGTGATCGAGTTCGCCAACCGCACGCTCACGAGCGTCATCGGTGTGGTGGCGATCGCCACGCTGGTGGTGGTGTGGCGGGACCGGCCGCGCCGACGAGACCTGCTCGGCCCGGCGTTGGCGCTGCTGGTCGGTATCCCGGCGCAGGCGTTGCTGGGCGCTGTCACCGTGCTGACCGGGCTCAACCCGTGGACCGTGATGGGCCACTTCCTGCTGTCGATGCTGCTGATCTCGACCGCGGTCGTGCTCCTGCACAGGAGCCATGAGTTGCCGGGCACCAGGGTTCCCGTCGTGCCAGTACCGCTCTCACTGCTCACAAGGGGACTGCTGGCGGTTCTGGCGGTTGTCCTGATGCTCGGGACACTTGTCACCGGCACCGGTCCGCACGCCGGCGACCCGGACTCACCCCGGATGGGCTTCGACCTTGCCCTGATCAGCCAGTTGCACGCCAACGCCGTACTGCTTCTGATCGGGATATCGATCGCCCTGTGGGCGGCGCTGGTGGCGATCCGGGCGCCGCTGCGGGTACGGCGAGCGGCGATGGCATTGCTCGTCGTCGAGCTAGCCCAGGGTTTGGTGGGCTTCGTGCAGTACCTCACCGACCTGCCGGTGCTGCTGGTCGGCTTCCACCTGCTCGGCGCCGCCCTAGTCACCGTGTACGCCGTCCGGCTGTATCTCACGATGCGGGAGCGGGCGCCGGTGGCCGAGGTTGACCCGGGATCGCCTGCGAGTTTGTCTGGACAGCTATCGGATGCAGATCGGGTAGTCAGCTGACCCGATCTGCATCCGATGATGGCTGCGGGACACCCGAAACGCTGCGGGACACCCGAAACCTGGCGCGGCTGATCCCCTGACCCGCCCTCACCGCATGTCGACGAACCGGTACCTGGTGGTGCGTGATCACCGGTGATCGGTGCGCGTGTGCGCCGTGCGCAGCATGCGCGGCATGTGCGGTGCTTCTACGCCGACCGCTCGACGTATCCCCTTTTCGAGAAGGTGCGTTGACAGCGCGTGCCCTGGGCCCGGGCCGGGGGTCGTACCCGCTCTCGTCGACGTTCGGCTACCGACAGCCGCATCACTCAGGAAGCACCGTCACCCAGTTCACCTCCTGCAGCCGGGTATCCAGCTGGCGAAGCTCCCTGGCCAGCAGGTCGGCCTCGTCGCGAACTGCCCGCACGTCAACGGCACTGACCAGCCGGATCTCCGAGCGCAGATGTCGCAGTCCGAATCCACCAGCAGCCCGCTCGGCGAGTTCGACCCGGAAACGGTGCCGCAGCCGCAGCATGTCGCGCCGGGCCAGTCCAGCGGTGACGGTCACCCCGGGCTCCACCTCGGTCGCCAGGTTCGTGCTGTGATCCGCACGATCACCGACTGCAGCTCGGCCGCGGCTCGGTCCGCCTAGGCCAGCAGGGCGGCGGGATCCGCTGCCGGATCGTCGCCCTCCTGGTGCTGTGCCGACGCCAGCGCTCGGCTGCGCAGTTCGGCGATTCTGGTCGTCAGGTCGGCACGGCGCGACAGCGCCTCGGCAGGCTTCACGCCTCCTGCTCCTTTCTCGCGCCCGCGAAGTATGCGACGGACCACCGACAAAACCCAGACGATTTCGGCCGGGGCACGTGCTTGGCTGACCGCGTGGACATCGTCGTCGCCCGAAGCGCGCAGGAGCCGCGGACCGCCGAACGGCTGATGCGGCTGCTGCCCGAGTGGTTCGGAATCGAGTCCTCGCTGCTGGAATACATCGAGGCCTCGACACACCTGCCGACGTACCTTGCGACCGTCGACGGCCAACCGCCGGTGGGCATACTGCTCCTGCGACGGCATTTCCCGGCAGCGGCCGAGGTGCACCTGATGGCCGTCCACCCCGACTGGCACCGCCGGGGCATCGGCCGCCTCCTGCTCTCCGTCGCCGAACACGACCTCGCCGCTGACGGAGTGCGGCTGCTGCAGGTGAAAACGTTGGGGGCCTCCCGCCCTGACCCGAACTACGCGCGTACTCGCGAGTTCTACCTCGCCATGGGTTTTCAGCCGTTGGAGGAGTTGCTCGACCTGTGGCCCGACAATCCGTGTCTCGTGATGCTCCGGCTGCTCGGCGCGTGATCGACGAATCTGTCGGTGGCTTCTGATTGCCTTGGCCACAACCAGAAAGGAGGGGACCATGTCCACCATGACCGCCCCCATAGGCAGTGTCGTCATCCCACAGGGTCGCCCGTTCACGGTGGACGACCTGGAGGCAATCGCGGAGGACGGGAACCGGTACGAACTCATCGACGGGCTGCTCATCGTGAGTCCGGCACCGGGCTGGCCGCATCAAGAGATGGGATACACCGCCTACGCCCTCTTGCGGGCCGCCTGCCCTGGTGACCTTCGCGTGATTGGCGCGCCGTTCGCCGTGCAGACCGCGCTTGACAGCGAAGTGCAGCCCGACGTCATCGTGACCCGCTACGTCGACCTGACGCCGAAGAACTTGCCAAGACCACCGCTGCTGGCTGTGGAGGTGCTCTCCCGGAGCACCGAGCTGCACGACCGCAACACGAAGAAAGCGCACTACGAGCGGCTGGGGGTCCCGTCGTACTGGATCCTCGACCCGACCGAGCCCGGCCGCCTCACCGGCTTCGAGCTCGACCCGGAAGGACGGTACGCCGAGGTGGCCGACGTCACCGGCGACACCGCCTTCCACGCGGAGCGGCCGTTCCCGGTGACCGTGGTTCCCGCCCGGCTGCTGGACGGGCTGCGACCCGGCTGACCGATCAGGCAGCTGCGCGGAGTTCAGACGGATCGGTGCTGCGGCGGAGGAACAGCAGCGACACCGAGGTGACCGCCAGCGTCACAAGCACCGTGCCGGCCACGCGCGTCGGACCACCTGCACCGCACCGACAAGATGGCCTTCACAGACCACGACCGGTGAGGCGTCGTGCCACAGTTCGCCGTACTCGCCGGCAAACGCCGCGGCGATGTCGGCGGTCGCCGCGACCAGGTCCGCGCCAGCCACACCGGGCGGATACGACCGCAGGTACAGCTGCCCCAACTCCGGCACGTCAGCTGCACGGCACTCCCTGACCTCCAAGCCGGCGGGGACCTCCGGCTCGGCATCCGACACAGATGCGACGAGGGTGAGCAGTCGGCCCATGCCGTCACTGGGCCCGATCCGCTGCCGGCTCGCGTTCTGCCATAACTCGGGGTTGTGGTTGGTTAATGTGGCGATTTAGCAACCAGAAGCCCGAGTTGATCGTCGTGCGGCGATCACGGTGGCAGCGAACACGTCCAGCCGGTGCGGATCTGCAGCGGTCGCGGGCACGGATCGCCATCCGGTCGCGGTCAGCGCGTTCAGGCGGCGTCGGTCCCGGCCGAGCTGGCCGGGATCCCAATGCCACAGCCCGTCGTATTCCAACGCAAGCTTGGCGCGCGGGTCTCCAAGGTCCACCCGGGCGACGAACCGGCCCCGGTGGCGCACGACGTACTGCGGAACGAAGCCGGTGACTCCTCGCATCACCAGACCGACGCGCAGCCGCGACTCCTGGGCGATTCGCTACGTCCGTCGGCCAGCTGCACTGCCCGGCGGGCTCGGGCACAGCCGTTGACTCGCGGCAGCTGCGAGGCTGCCTGCTCCAGCCGCGCGGCGCTCACGACCTTGCGCGCGACGAGGAGGTCCAGCGCGGTAACCGCCTCCACCAGGTCGGGCGCCGTACGGGCGATGTCCGGCGCCGTACGGACCGGAGTGGTGCAGCGCAGCCCCTCCCGGTCATCGACATCGGATCGCGGCAGCACCTGCGTCGTACGAATGCGTAATCCGGCGACGGATCCGAACCGGTGCGCCTGGGGCACCAGGACCTCGACCGGGTCGGTCGCCGTCGCCAACTCCTCGGCCCCGTACAGCCAGCCAGCGCTGCGCCCGGCGATAACGGCCTGTAGCGGAATCACCAGCCGTGCTGCGGCGATGTACAGGCCGTGGGTGACCGGCAGCCGCGCATCGGCGTACGCATCGCGCAACAATCGACGCCAATTCGGGCCGCGTAACTGCTGCCGGGTCAGCTGTCCGCCGGCGAGCGCCTCGCTACCGCAGAACACCTGTGCCTAAAGAACGCGAGGTCGTAGGGCCGCAGCAGGCACACGACAAGCCTGCCGCGCGCGCCAACCCTGCTGCGGTTGTCCACAGGCATGATCAACTCGGGCTTGTTGCCACACCGCACCGGGAGGCAACCATTCCCCGAACTGACGGCGGATGGTTCGGCCCGTCAGAGCAGGATGACGGCGTCGACGGCGATCGCCACGAACAGCACGGTCAGATAGCTGATCGACAGGTGGAAAAGCCGCATCGGAGCACCGTCGTCGCCGCGGCGTACGCGGGCCAGCAGCAGGTGCGCCTCGACGAGGAACCAGCCGCCTGCGGCGACCGCGGTCACACCATAGATCCACGAACTGTCGAGCGCCCACAGGGTGAGTGACGCGGCCACCATGAGCCATGAATAGCCGACGATCCGCTGTGTCACGACAATGGGGGTGGCGACCACCGGAAGCATGGGTACGCCGGCCGCGGCGTAGTCCTCGCGGTAGCGCATGGCCAGCGCCCAGAAGTGCGGCGGCGTCCAGAAGAAGACGATGGCGAAGAGCACCAGCGCAGCCCACGACAACGAGCCGGTGACCGCGGACCAGCCGATGAGCACCGGCATGCAGCCGGCCGCACCGCCCCAGACGATGTTCTGCGGCGTGCGCCTCTTCAGAAAGAGGGTGTAGCCGAAGACATAGAACAGGATCGCCGCCAGCGACAGCCCCGCCGACAGCACGTTGGTCGCGATCGCCAGCCACACCGTCGACGCGACGGCCAGCGCCACACCGAACGTGAGCGCCGACCCCGGCGAGATCGCGTGGGTGGCCAGCGGTCGACCTTCGGTGCGGTGCATCAGCTGGTCGATGTCCCGGTCGACGTAGCAGTTCAGCGTGTTCGCCGCAC
>Ga0136611_10001466_pt1 | contig 16404 bp, 12 predicted proteins | sample AntDrymUQ2232306_2_FD_106645 | JGI IMG/M metagenome (GOLD analysis project Ga0136611, IMG submission 106645) | Polar desert sand microbial communities from Dry Valleys, Antarctica - metaG UQ223 (23.06) | ecosystem: Environmental > Terrestrial > Soil > Desert | place: Antarctica: Dry Valley...
GCTCCAAGGAGGTGTGCTCGTGGACTTCGCCATTCTCGCGGTGATCGGCATCGTCGCCGCCGCACTCGTGCTGTTCGCGCTCGGGATTTTCTAGGCTTCGGCTCCTATCCACGGCATCGCGCGTGCGGATGGGGACTCCGGGATGCTCAGCGACACCGGCGCGCGGCACGCGCACCAACTCCGAGACATGCTCGACGCTGGCACCCTGCCGGATGTCCGCGATGTCGAGGTGACGCACGGCTCGATCGACACCCTCGCCCTGGCCGTCGGGGTGGTCTTCGCCGAGCTCGACCGCCTCGCCCACGACGATCCCACCACCCCCGATGGCCGCGCCCGGTGGCGGGCGGCCTCGGCCGACGTCGCGCACCTCTGGCAGGTTGCGGAGGCCGCCCGCAGCGCGGATGGACGCGCATGCTGACCGCCATCCTCGTGTGCGTTTCGAGGGGCTGTTTCCCTACCTGCGCGAAATGTGGGCATGGCCCTCACGTGACGACGGTGTAGTGCCGGGCGCCTTCTCGCGAGCGATCCGGCGCGGTATGCTATGCACGTCAGGTGTGGCCGACCCGCAGGGGGCGGCCGACCGCGACGGCAGGCCGGCCCCTCGGGGCATCGCCGTCGCGGGCAGGAGCGGGGCGATGGTCAGGCCCCGTTCACCTTCTGACCGGCGGCCCGGGAGGCGAAAGCTCCCCGGGCCGCTTTCGTCGTCAGCGCGCGTCGCGCCGATCGCCTCCAGGCGAAGCGCTACGCGACAAGGACGCGGCGGGTGATCTGGCCGTTGCTCTCCCAATACGTGCGCTTGTTCGCGATCCGGGGATCGGTCGTGGCCGGTTGGACGTTCCCCGCCGCGTCGACCGCCCGCGAGGTGATCGTGTGCTCGCCCGCCGTCGCGCCCGGCCAGCTCATCGACCAGAGTTTCCAGGTGAACTCGGACCCGATGCCCGCGTCGATCGTCGCCGGCATCCAGGCCCCGTCATCGACCTGCACCTCGACCTGCGCGACGGGCCCGCCCCAGGCCGCGCCCGTGACTCGGTACGCGCCGTCCTTCCGCGTCACGCGGGCCGGCGCCGACTTCAGCAGCGCCCGACCGACCAGGGTCTCCACCCACACCGGCTGCCCGTCACGTTGCTCCTCGCGGATGGTGACGTAGTCGCGGGCCATGAAGTGCCCGGCGAATCGCGTGTCGATCACCTCGATCCGATCCAGCCACTTCACGTTGGCGACGCCGAACCAGCCCGGCATGAGCACGCGCACCGGCGCGCCGTGCGACGGGGGCAGCGGCTCGCCGTTCATCTCGTAGCAGAGGAGGATGTTCGGGTCCATCGCGTCGGCGACGGACAGGCTCCGGGCGAACGGGGTCGTCACCTCGAAGTCGCGGACCTTCTGCATGCCGATGTCGCGCCCATAGAATACGACCTCGCGCCCCTGCTCCAGCACGCCGGCCTCTCGGAGCAGCGGTGCGAGCGGGGTGCCGGCCCACGCGGCGTTCCCGATGCCCCCGTCGAAGAAGGGCAGCCCGTTGCTGCCGGCGCACTCGAGCGTGAAGGCGACCTCCTGCCGAGCGCGGGCCTTGAGCTGGTCGAGCGTCATGCTCAGCGGCTGCCCGACCTGGCCGGTCACCTCCAGGCGCCAGCTCCCCATGTCGATGGTCGGCTGGCCGAAGTGCTTGATCGTGAAGAACCGATCGTTGGGCGTGATCCAGGCGTCCAGCTCCTCCCAGACGAGCTGCTGGCCGATCACGTCCCGGGCCGGGGCCGGCACCTCCGCCGGCCGGTCGAGCCAGGCGATCACCTCCTCGCCCTGCTCGAGCGGGGCCGCCTCGACCAGCCGATCGAGGCGCAGGAAGGCCGCCCCCGCCAATGCGGTGCCCCCCGCGAGTAGCAGCTCTCGGCGCGACCTACCCCGTGCATCCATGGTGTCCCCCTTGCCATCGCGACCGTTACGGGTGAACGAAACCGGCCGTGTCTCCCCGACTCGGCCGGCTGCTCGCGCGGTATCGACTTGCGTCTCGGTGAACCAGGGCTTCCATGCATTGGGTACCCATGCCCGAGACGCACCCACCGTACTCCGAAAGCTTGGTCACGTCAAATCTAGCGATAGCCGTCGCGAAATCGATCCATCCGCATCACATGGCCCTTGGCCGGACGGCATCCCCCAACGAGCGTTTTTGGGACTTCTAGTTGGCGCTCTCCACCAGACGCGATGGTTCCCCTGACACCACGGCTGGCAACTGCACCGTGAAGGTTGAACCTTGGCCATGGACGCCACTCACGGTGAGGTCGCTGCCATCATGCGACAGAAGCGGAGCGACGCCGGTGTCTATGGAAGTGGCTCCAGTTCATGAGGGACGATCACTGCTGGCCCTAGTCAACCCAGCCGATGGCCTCGCACCACGTCCATCCTCACGTCGCTGCTTGCGACCGCGCGCAAGCGCGGCCAGAACCTGCTCGACGCGCTCCGCTCCGGTGCCGGCCCATCACCGCTTCAGGCTGCCGGACTGGCCTGACGAGGAGCGCAACTGCCAACGTGCCGTGGCGGGGTGAGGACGACTCGTCAGCCGACCGGGTCTGCCGATGGTGCGGCGGTTGTCGCGGCCAATTCGGCCTCGGCCTCCGGCAGCCAGTGCGTCATGTCCATCTCGCGGAGCATGTCGACGGCGGTCGACAGCTCTGCGCGAGACTCCCTCGGTCGGCCGGCCGCTCGATAGCGTCTGCCAAGCCCGAGGTGGCAGTGGGCTTGGAGGGGGCGCATCTCCAGCTCCTCGGCGATGGCCAGCGCTTCGCGGTAGTGGCCCGCCGCTAGATCACCATCTCCCGACTCGCGGTGCGCGACGCTCGCGCCAAGAAGACGGAGGGCGCGGGCCGCGGACGCGGGCAGATTGCGCGAGCGGCCGATCGCGAGCAGATGCCGGGCCTGCTCCGCCGCGTCATCGAACCGCCCGGTTCGCAGGTACACCTCGCCCAGCCAGTGAATGGCGTTCACCGCCATTCCGAGGCTTCCGGACTGGGTGGACTCCTCCACGATCGCCTCGAGGACGGGCAGGGCGTCGGCGTAGCGGCCGGCGAGCGCATACGCCGCTCCTCGTCTCGGCTGCACTTGCCGGCGGAAGTTCGTGTCGGCCAGCCGGGGAGCGAGCGCCTGCAGGCGCTCGACCAGCGACAATGCTGCCTCGGCCCGTCCGAGAATGACATAGCAATCGACAAGGCTCACCAGCACCTGGTGCAGGGAGTACAGATGGTCGGCTTCCTCGGCCACCCGCAGTGCCTCCGCCGCCGCGGCGAGCGCCATGCGGGTCTCCCCCAGCTCGGCCAGGAACCGCGCGCGGTACCCGCCGGCCGACACGCCCGGCTGCGTCACCATCCCGAATCGTCTATCGCCGAGGTCGCCCTGCGGCGCGGCCAGGATCTGCTCGCAGTCGATGATGGCTCCCCGAAAGTCGCCCCGACTCGCGAGGGCATCGGCCAGCAAGTACGCCGCGGGGATCCAGATTGTCGGATCTCCGAGGGCCTCCCCGGCCGATCTGGCTCGCAGCCCGAGCTCGATTGCCGCGTCGTTGTCGCCGACCATGTACAGGTTCCTCACCATCAGCACACGAGCCCGCGCGAGGCGTCGCGGATCGTCGAGCCGGGTTGCCAGCGTCTCGGCCTCGCGCAGAAGGTTGATCATGCGAGGTATGTCACCCAGCGCCATGACCACCGGGCGCAAGTCCAGTCGGATGTCCACCGCCTGCTCGAGGATCTCGCGTCGCTCGGGGAGCTGTTCCAGGGCTTGCAACGCCTGCTCGAAACGGTGTGCCGCCTCGGTATTCGCCAGGCGTTGCGCGGCCCTGGCGCCCGCCCGTCGGGCATACATGGCCGCCAGCTCCCAGCGCTCGGCGCGCACGGCGTGGTCGGCCAAGCGGTCGACGTGCTCGACCAGCCGCTCGGCATGGAGGTGCTCGATGGCGTCGACGATCCGTCCATGGAGTGTCCGCCGCCGCTCCTGGAGCAGGCTGCCGTACGCCACGTCGTGGGTGAGGGCGTGCTTGAAGGTGTACTCGAGCTCGGGGAACAACGCGGCCTCGTACACGAATTCCGCCGCCTGCAGCCGGGCGAGGCCCGTGCGCAACGCGTCTTCGGGCACGTCGGCAACCGCGCCGAGCAGCGGGTACGGGATGTCCTTGCCGAGCGCCGACGCCGTCTGCAGCAGCCGCTTGTCCCCCGGTCCCAGCCGGTCGATCCGCGCGGCCAGCATCGCCTGGACCGTCGCGGGCACCCGGAACTCGTCCACGGGACGCGCCAGCCGGTACGCCCCGCGCTCGCCGACGAGCGTGCGGGTCTCGACGAGCGTGCGGATGCACTCTTCGAGGAAGAACGGGTTTCCCGCCGTCCGCCCGATCAGCGTGGCCGACACCTGCTCGAGGGACGAGTCGTCTCCGAGAATCGACGCCAGCAGCTCGTGCACACCCTCGGCCGCGAGCGGGTCCACCCGCACCTGGGTGTAGTACGTCTTGCTCCCCCACTCGTGGTGATACTCCGGCCGATAGTTCACGAGCAGCACCACCCGAGTCGCGGGCAGGCTGTCAACCAGGCCGTCGAGCAGGACCTGCGTCTCCGAGTCCACCCAGTGCAGATCCTCGAACACCAGCAACAGCGGTTGGACCCGGCTCTCGCGCAGGAGCACCCGCTTGACGCCGTCGAGCGTCCGGTTCCGTCGCTGCGACGCATCCATCGCCATCCACGAGGGGTCCTCGACCGGCTGGTCCAGAAGCGCCAGGAGCGCCGGCCCGAGCAGTCCCGGCTCTTCGTCGAGCGCCAGCAGCTTGCCCAGCACTTTCTCGCGGACGGTTCGCGCATCGTCTCGCGGCTCGATCCGACAGTAGGTCTTGATCAAGTCGACGACCGGCAGCCAGGGCGTGGCCTTGCCATGGGAGACCGAGCCGCTCTCGAGCGCGAGCCAGTCCTGGGTACGATGGGAGTGCGTGACTTCCCACACCAGGCGCGACTTGCCGACGCCGGGCTCCCCGACCAGTGCCACGACCTGTCCGTGGCCGGCCGTCGCCCGAGCCAGCGCCGCATAGAGCGCGGCGGTCTCGACATCCCGGCCCACGAACCGGGTCAGCCCGCGCGCGGCGGCCGCCTGGAGGCGGGTCCGGATCCCGCCGCCCCCGATCAGCTCGAAGGCGTCCAACGGCTCGGGCAGCCCTTTGACGGGCACCGGACCGAGCGAGCGGACTTGGACGTACCCCTCGACCAGCGCCAGCGTCTCGGCGGTGAGCCGGGTGGTGCTGGCTCGCGCGAGCTGCTCCATCCGCGACGCGAGGTGGACGGTCTGCCCCATCGCCGTATAGTCCGCATGCACATCGTCGCTGATCAGCCGAACGATGACCTCGCCACTGTTGGCTCCGACGCGGGCGGCCAAGACGGTGCCGTGCTGTCGACGGGTCGTCTCGGCGTAGAGGCGCACGCCCGCCTGGATGGTCAGCGCGGCGTGGCACGCGCGTACGGCGTGATCCTCATGGGCGATCGGCGCCCCGAACAGGGCCATGATGCCGTCGCCCATCAGCCGGCTCACCGTGCCCCCGTAGCGATGGACGGCGTCCATCATGATCGCGATCGCGCCATCCAGCAACTGTTGAGCATCCTCGGTGTCGAGGGTGTGGATCAGCTCCATCGAGCCCACGATGTCGGCGAAGAGGATGGTGACCTGCTTGCGCTCACCCTCGTAGTCGTTGAGCGGCGTCGCACCCCTCCCGGCGAGATGGCGCGGCGTGTTCCTCGGCGATGCGGCCGCTGGCGTCTCCGACGCCGTCGCCAACAGGAACGGCTGCCCGCACTCCATGCAGAACTTCGCGATCGCCGGGAGCTCCGTGTTGCACGACAGGCACCGCCTGACCAACAGGCTGTCGCACGCGAGACAGGTCATGGCCCGGGGCGGGTTTTCCGAGGTGCACGCCGAACACCGCATCGATGCCTGACCCCGTCGGCTTCTCCGCCAATTCGGTAGCCCAGCGCCGGCTCATCGGCCCTGGTGGACGGCGCACGTCCGATCGGTGCGTACCGTCAGGAACACGTCGCGGCGGATGGGGCTCTCGTCGACCTGTAGCCCATCCGCCGCGACGGCGCTCTAACGCACCGCGTACACGTCGTAGCGAACCTCGCCTCGCTCCAGGAACGCCTCGCCGATGCCCAGGCATTGCAGCCGATTCAACCAGGTATAGGCCGGGTGACTGGTCTGGAAGCGCGGGACGACCCGCAGCGGCAGCCCGCTCGGCGGCGACTCGCCGGCCAGAAACTTCGGGTGGCCGTCCTCACCGAGGTCGGCCACCCCCGTGTACCTCGCGTAGATGAGCGCGCCATCCTCGCTCTCGAAGGTCACGCGCACGTCGAGCTCCGCAACCCCGTCGGTTCGGAGCGTGAGCCAGTCGCCCCCCGTGGGGCGGAGCTTCCCGCGCAATGTCGGTCCGCTGATCTCGCCGCTCTTGACCCGGAAGTTGATGCGGACCCCTTCCGCCACCGGCCCGATGACGTCCATGTCAAGGAAGGCGTTGAACGAGAACAGATGCTCCAGGCGGTACTCGATCATGGCACCCTTCCGTAGTCCAATTCTCTACCAAGCGTTCCAGTGGAGGCTCTCCTTGAGCGGGTCGCGCGGCGCCGGCTTGACCTCGGAGCCTTTCATGTAGGCAACCGGGATCAAGGCCGCCTGCATGACCTCCGCGTGCGGGATGCCGAGCACCCGCGCTGCGTCTTCCTCGAAGAAGAGATGGAGACTCGTCCAACTCGTACCGATGCCACGGGAGCGGGCGGCCAGCATGAAGCTCCACGTCGCCGGCAGGATCGAGCCCCACCACGCGGCCTGGACGCCGATCGGCGCATTGTCCGTCCGGGCGGCAATGCAGGGGATGACGTGGACCGGCACCTCGTGCAGGTGTTCAGCCAAGTATCGCGCGGAGTCCGTGACCCGAGCCTGGATCTCCTGGCGCGCCGGATCGTCGAAGTGGAGGTTCGGGGCGGCGATGGGCATCGTCAGGTAGATCTCGAAGGCCTTCCGGTAGAGCTCGGCCAGGGCGGCTCGCTTGTCGGGATCGGTCACGACCAGGAAGTGCCAATTCTGCCAATTGGAGGCGGCCGGTGCGTGCTGCGCAACAGCGAGGCACTCCTCGATGAGCTCGCGCGGAACCGGGCGCGTGAGGTCGAGCCGCTTCCGCAGGGAGCGCGTTGTCGTGAGGAGCTCGTCCGGGGTCAACGACAAGGATGGCATGCGGGCCTCCGCTCACGCGCCCGAGAACACCGACCGATCGGGTTCGTCGGAGCGTACCCCAGCCTACTACGGGATCCCAGAACCGTCAAGCAAGGTGCACACTCTGCGGCTCTCAAGGGGGCGCTGACGCTCGATTCAATTCCGATGACGACGACGCGGGCCGAGTTGGTGGCATCGACGACGACGCGCGGCGGGATCGGGGACGGGAAGGGGTCGGATACCCGCTCCGTAGGATGCTCGTGGATCAGGCTATTGGTCGTCTCGAAAACGCCCCGTTGTGGGACTGCTCAGTGCCGTCATCCACTAGGAGGGTCGTTTCAAAACCGAGGGTTTGTGACACAACCGGATAGCATCCGAGGGGAACAAGGGGCCGCCCGCGTGTTCTGGTGTTGCTACGGGGAGCGGCACTCCGTCCGATGTCCGGTCGTCGGATGGGCACGGGTTCGGAACACAGGCTCAGCGACTCAGGACGGTATCGTTCGCCTCGACTGCGGACAGGTTTCCCGCGGCGTCAAAGCCCCGGACATGGAAGGTGTAATGCCCGGGGCCCAAGCTGGTGACAGAGACCTCACCGCTGCCACTGTTGACGGAAGTCCAGCCGCTCGGCTCCGTCCGCGTCCAGCCCGCGGGGGTCCAGTACTCGATATCGTCCGTGTTGATCTTCCGCCAGCCCTCCAGCCGCCATTCGGCTCGCGTCGACGAGCCATTCCAGGCAAACGTCAGGCTCGCCGGTGCGGCAAGCTCGCGCGCCGGGGGTGACCGCGTGACGCCGCAGCTGGCGGTGATGAACGTCGCCAAGCGGGCGGTCGCGTTCGTCCTCAGCGTCCCGGTGACGAATGGATACAGCGCGGTCCCCGGACAGGCGGTCGCGTCGCTGTCTTTGTGGCCGGTGATCGTCGGCATACCGGCGTGCCAGAGATCGTCGGAGCGCAGGAAATCGGACGCGCCATCGGCCGGTATCCGCGCACGGCCGCATTCCCAGACGGTCAGATCCTCCACCGCGGCGAGCATGGCCCGGTCATTCGGGTCGGAGGTGCTCAGCTTGCGCTTCGTGAAGTCGCCGACGACCGCTATGCCCGTGCTGCCGTAGTTGTGCCGGAGGCAGTGTCCCGCCACCACGCTCGCGCTGAGGACGTCACGCGGGGTGGTTTCGCGGCCCCGCCGGCCCTCGTAGACGGTCCCGAACCTGTCCACCAGGGCGTTGTAGCCGATGTCTCCCCAGCCCTTGGTCTTGGCGTGGTAGGCGTGGATGGCGCGGACTTCGGCGGCGCCGTCGGCGTACCGATTGCCGGTGGCCGTGTGGTGCACCACGAGCTTCTTGACGGGGACGAACATGGCCGGCCAGGTGCGCGCCCCGCCGGCCGTCAGGCCGAGCGACTCGTCGCACCCCCAGTCCTGGCGCGTCACGATCCCTCGGGTCCGATTGTCTACGGTCGTGAACGATCCACTCGGCCCGGCGACGGACGTAGTCGCGGTGAAGGGGCTCGCGGCACGCGGGGCATCGGCGGCGATCGTGGTGACGACAGTGCGTTCGAGCCCGCGGTCGCGGGGCATCGCCACCCGATACTGCACAGCGCGCGCCTCGCGCGCATCCAAGAGGGCGGCGAACGTCTCGGGCTGCCCGACCGGGTCGTCATCAATGATGAGGTCCACCCACTCCGACCACCCTCCGCCCGCCTGGTAGAGTCGAGCGGCCACGGTTGCCGCGCCCCGGCCCTCGCCGCGCCAGTGGATCCCCACGTGGGTCGTTCCGGCCGGCAGCGGTCGTGGGGCCCCGGTCACGGGCCCACGGGACGGACCGTCCGCGAAGTCATCGACCTGAATCCGTGGAGCCGGCGCCGCGATGGCGAGCTCACGAAGCGGGCCACCGAGCGTCACGAGGCATGCGGCGGCAGCAGAACGAGCGAGCAGCAGGCGGCGCGTCATGCGTCGAGACACTCGGGGCACCTCCCGGAAGTTGGGGAGGCCCAGTATACGACGTGAGTACCTGTCTGGGAGCGACGCAGAGTCCCAGAGACGGCCGAGCCTGATCTGTTCCAGACGTCGATGTCTTGAGGCGACATCACGGGGCCTCCAACGGCATGCCATCGTCGGCCCGTGGCGAACCCTTGAGTTCGGGTGACAGCGGGTGTGGCACGCTGGCCCAGGTCGTGCGCCGCTCTCGCTCAGTCAGCCGCGGGATTATGGCGCACAACCAGTCGCATCGGGCTCGACATCCTGCTGGCTGTCGGTGGGCTCCTCTTCGCCGCCCGGCGGCCCGGGCAGGCCTCCGGGCGCGCTCGTGATGGTGGCCTGCGTCTGCCCCTGCTCGTCGCGCGCCTCGATGTCGATGCTGCTCAAGGGCGGGATCGCCACGCCAGTATCCAAGCGGAAGCACCCGCGGGCATCGGCGGTGACTATGAACTGGTGGGTCGCGCCGGCGGCGGTGACCATGAGTTCGACGCGCTCGCCCGGTCGGTAGCCTTCGCCGGCGAGTGTCAGCTGCCCGGCACCGAAGGATGGCGTCACCATCCCTTGGGCAAGCGCCACTCCAGTCACGAGCAGCATGAAGATCGCCGCGAGTGCACAGCTGACTCCGGCCTTGATCCTGACGTACGACATGCGCCGTTCCTTTGGTCACCGCCGCGTTTGGCGATCATCCCACAGCAGGCATCGGGCCCAACGATCCGACGGCAACACTCGGGGGCAGCTCGCGCGAGCTGCCCCCGGCTTCGGTCAGGCTGCCGTCCGGGCGCTAGTGCTGGCGGGGAGGAGCCCCCGGCGTGCCCGGGAGCGCCCAGGTGACGTGAGTGAGGGCTTTCCGACCATTCGGCAGGTCCTTCACGAAGACAACGTCGCGCCCGTAGTTGTCCTTCGGGCCGACCGGTCGGCCAAAGTCGGCCGGATTGTTCGGGCCCTCGTCGTCGTCGGTGCCGCTCCTGCCGGCCGCGGTGCCGCTCGTCTGGTCGACGGTGGTGGTGGGGTCGAAGTGGCTGTAGATGATCTTGAGCAGATCGTAGTCGTGGGTGTTCGGATGCGTGCTCTTGATGTCCTCGTCGCTGGTGTTGTAGTAGTAGTCCATGCAAGTGTCGAGTGATGTGCGCGACTCGGACTGGTGGCCGAGCCCCAAGGTGTGGCCAACCTCCTGACACATCACGTGCAGCTTCTCGTTCTTGTTGTTGTACTGCGCCATACTGAAGTACGTATCGTTCATCTTGGCGAGGCCCTGCGAGATGTGCCCACCGGAGAGCCAGATCTGCGCCAAGCCGAGCCAGCCGTTGCGGCCGTAGGCCGCATTGCAGACCTCCACCCGGCCATTGGTGGGCTTGCATTGCCGCGCAGTCGTCCCGCCCGCGACCTCTGTGAGGTCGAGCACCACAGACGTGCTCCAGTCGGCGATAGCCGTGTCCAGGTGCACATCCCAGGCGCTCGATACGTTATCCCCGACCTTCAAGGCGAAGGGGTTCTGCGTGCGAGCCCAGTGGTAGCCGCTCCACGAGTGGTCTGCCTCCACAGACGGCGGGCTGGCAACCAGGTACGATGCGGCGGCCAGCGCTGCTGCGGCCGCGAGTGCGGAAAACCGACGCTTCACGACTTCCTCCCCCAGGTGCCAAACCCGCGCGATAGTGTCCGACGGTGGGCGGGCGGCCCGATTATAATATAAAGCAATGCCTGCTAGAAAGAGCGGTTCGAGGGTAGCAATCGTGGAGGATGGGCGGCCGGCGGCACCGTCCTTGGGCCCGTATCTCCGAAGCCTGCGCGAGGCGGCCGGCCTCACGCTGCGCCAGGTACAGGAGCGCTGCGGCCTCGGCGGGCGCGGCGTGACGAACGGCTACCTGAGCCACCTCGAGACGGGCAAGGTCAAGGCGCCAAACCCGAACATCCTGCACCAGCTGGCCGACTGCTACGGAGCCGATTACCTCGAACTCATGCGGCGGACAGGCTACCCCGTTCCGGCCCTACCGGATGGCTGCAATCACGTCCTGTTCGCGGGAGCGGAGCGGCTAGCCCCGGCGGACCGCGCGGAGATCCAAGCGATCATCACCCTGAAGCTCCGGCGGCAGCGAGCGGGCTGATCGGAGCCGCGCCGCCGTAGATCCCCTGCTCGTCCTTCATGGGCGACCCGGCTTGGGTGACGATCGCCGAGCGACGTCCCAGAAACGTCCCAGCCCGTTGAAAAACCCCGCTCTGGAGGGCGAGCCGATCAGCGGGTGATCGATCGTAGTCGCGACGACGCGATCCTCAGATGAAGGGTGGGCATAAGGGGCGTGAACTCGATGGAGTCCATCGCGCCACAGGTGCCTCTGGAGCCCCATTTGGCCACGGTCGGCGCCCCCAACCGTGCTTCCGGAGCAGTCGTTTCAGGTTCTGGCCGGCCGCGATCAGCAGTGCCTCGGCGTTGACCTTCCAGAGCCCTCGGAGCCGGAACCGTCGCAGGCCATGCCAGTCCTTGGCCTCCCCGAAGAGGGGCTCGACCCAGCCCTCCCAGGCCGCGCCGATGTCGTAAGCGTGTACCATGCTTGAGTCGGCAACGGGTGGCCACCCGTTGCCATGCCTCCCCGGTGTCGCGGACCGCGCATGACGGCGGGGATTTCGTCGGTCTCCCCGAACGCATCGGGGCCGGTTCCCGGAACTCGCTGCGGCCGCGAGGAGCCCGGCCAGGAGCCTGCACGGCACGCGGTGTGCGACTCGTCAGTGCAGAATAGCTCGGAGAGGGCAACATGGAACGGGCATCCCAGACACGACGCAATCCACGCCGCGCGTTCATCGCCCAGACCGCCAGGCTCGCCGTCGGCGCGACTGCGCTTGCCGCGCTCGGCAGGGGGGTCGAGTCCCCCCTCGGGCCGGCCGTGGCCAGTGCCCACAACATCAGCGGCAACGCCTTGCGCGCGAGCGAGTTGTACACCGCGATGCAGACGAACTTCTACCTCGGCGCCTCGCAGGGCTACCTCTACAACGAGACGTCCCCGCGCGCGAGGAGCAACCCGTACGCCTACCTGTGGCCGTTCTACGAGGCGCTGGCCGGCACCATCGACCTCTCCGGGGTTGGGACGACGCAGCAGGTCGTCCAGCCGGTCGATGTGGACAACCGCCTCACGGGCCTGGGAGCGTACTGGAACGGTGACGCAGGAGGATATGACTCGTATCCCCGCTCACCCTACGGGGCTGGCGGCGATCGCTACAACGACGACATTGCCTGGATCGGGCGTGCCATGGTGCAGCTCCACCGGATGGGCTATACCAGCACGGCGTCACCGTCCCCGTTGGGGACGACACCGTTAGAGCGGGCGAAGGCGCTGTTCACGTTCATCAAGGCCAGTTGGGACACCACGTCCAGCCCCAGCGCCGGCGGGGTGTACTGGGTCCAGCAACCCGCGGGCGCCGCGGGCGGGAAGGATCGCGGGACCGGCCCGACCGGCGGCTTCGCGAAGCTGGCGCTGCATCTGTCCGATCCAAAGCTGACGGGTCAGCAGGACCCATATTTCACCTGGGGTAAGACAGCTTACAAGTGGGTCCACGACAACCTCCTGACCAAGCAAGGGCAGGCTGCCTACGTAGGAAAGCTGTACTGGGACAAGATCTTGGGTAGCAACGGCAGCCTCGACACGCGGTACTGGAGCTACAACCAGGGCGTCATGATCGGGGCTGGCGTGCTGTTGGCGCGCCTAGCGCCGACGTATGAACCAGGCGACCCGGAACTCAGGACCTACCTCAATTTCTCCGGCAAGTCGGTTCTCGAGTTGGCGGTGGATACCGCCGACGCAGCGATTGCCTACTACAACAGCGTGGGATGGTATAGCCAGCCGGTCATCTTCAATTCGCTCTTCTTCCGCAACCTCCTGCTGCTATGCGGTGCGCTCTCGCCGGGCGATTCGAAGATCTCCTCCTATCGAGGGGCGGCCCAGACGTTCGCGGACAACGTCTGGAACGACTCGAAGATCCACAACATGCAGAAGCACATGATCAAGTTCGACCCGAGGACGAGCGTCTACAAGCTACGCGAGCAGGCGGGGATGGTCCAGCTCTTCGCCTGCCTCGCCTGGATCGATGCGGGCAAGGACCTCTCGATCCTCGCTTGACCCTCCATCTCAGAGAGCCCCGAGCGTGAGGTCTGCTCCGGCAGGCCTCGTTCTTTGTCTCGCCTAACGCCAAGCTCGCAGGGGCGTCGTGTGATGGACGAGGCTGTCGTGAACCCCCCTCGCGGGCTCGCTGGCGATCGGTGCGGGTGGTGGCGACCCCGATAAGAGTGAACATATCGCTCGCTTGACCGGAGCGGCCGGCCGCTTGGCCGGGCCGCTCCGGGGCACTCAGGAGCCGGCCAGGCCCGCATGACGATCACCACGATGTGAAGACCACCAAGTCCGGGCGGACCAGCGTCGGCGGGCTGAGCACACATCAGGCAGCAGGACCGTCGTGCCAATGGGCTGCGTCCCACAAACGCCCGTTTGTGAGACTTACTGGTTTGACCTGTTTTATCAACGTCTCTGATCGAGATGGCTACGTTCGAAAACTCGTCCTGAAATCATCGTCTCATGCATTGACCTAGTAGGTGAGTTATGAGACGATACGGTCATGTTTATTGGCTATGCCCGGGTTTCGACCCACGAACAGACGCTCGCGCTGCAGCAGGACGCCCTCACGAAGGCCGAGTGCAGCCGCGTCTTCACGGACACCGCCAGCGGTGCCAAGGCTGATCGCCCGGGGCTTGAAGAGGCGCTCGACTTCGCGCGATCTGGGGACACCCTCGTCGTCTGGAAGCTCGATCGACTGGGGCGGTCGCTCCCGCATCTGCTGGAGACGGTGTCCTAGCTCCAGGAGCAGGGGATCGGCTTCAAGAGCCTGACCGAGCAGATCGACACCACCACCAGCGGCGGCAAGTTGATCTTCCACGTTTTTGCCGCGCTCGCCGAGTTCGAGCGAGACGTGATTCGCGAGCGAACCCAGGCAGGGCTTGCTGCCGCTCGCGCCCGTGGCAGGAAGGGTGGGAGACCGGCATCTCCATCACTGAGTGACGCGAAGAAGGTTGCATTGGCTCAGCGGCTCTACGAGGATACTACGAACTCCATTGACGACATCTGCAAGACGCTGCGGGTCTCGCGCTCGACGCTGTACCGTTACATCAAGACAAGTAACTGAAGGCCATACCTGGACCATCCGGTAGGGGAGCGCAGGGCCTTTTCGATTAGTGCGACTGGCTCTGAGATTAGGTCTGGCTGTTGAAAAAAGCGGCTCAGGAGATTGGAGCTGCCGTCTCGTGATCGCAGCGGATTGCCTTCATGCGATGGTCAGACGAGTGAAGGCGACCATTTAGGCAGCGGTGGCTGCGATCGGCGCGCAGCAGGTGCCTCCGGAGCCCCGTTTGGCCATGGTCGACGTCCCCAGCCACGGTTTCGGAGCAGCCGTTTCAGATTCTGGCCGGTTGCGATCATGAGCGCCTCGACGTTCACCTTCCAGAGCCTACGGAGTCGGAATCGACTCAGCCCGTGCCAGTCCTTGGCTTCGCCGAACAACGGCTCGACCCAGACCTTCCGCTTAGAGCGTGTTAGGAACTCACGGTGACGGTGAGCACGAAGCGGTGAAGCATGAGGCACGAGAAGGCGACGAAGTGCAGGCCGGCGACGGTCTGTGGGAGGCGCTCGTAGTCGCGGGCGAGGCGGCGGAAGCGGGCCATCCAGCCGAAGCTGCGCTCCACGACCCAGCGCCGTGGCAGCAGGACGAAGCCGCGCTTGGCCTCGGTGTGCCTGACGACTTCGAGGCGGATGCCGCGGGCCTCGGCGTCGGCCGCCGGCTGCCCGCCGGTATACCCCTGGTCGGCGAAGGCCAGCGCGACCGTCTCGCCGGTGACCTCCCGGACGGCGTCGGCGAGCGGGGCGACCTGGGCGCGGTCCTGCTCGTCGGCCGGCGTGACGTGCAGGGCGAGCAGCTGCCCGAGGGTGTCGACCGCCAGGTGGACCTTCGACCCCTTGCGCTTCTTGGCCCCGTCGTAGCCGGCCCGCCCGCCGCTCTCCGGCGTCGATTGCAGCGTGCGGCTATCGAGGATGACGGCCGTCGGGGTGGCCTCCCGCCCGTCGACCAGCCGCAGGATCTCGCGCAGGTCGTGGACCATCATCTCGAAGCAGCCGGCCCGGAGCCAGCGCTGCGTCTGCTGGTACACCAGCGCCCACGGTGGCAGATTCGTCGGCAGCAGCCGCCAGGGTGCCCCAGCGCGGACGATCCAGCGCAGGCCGGTGAGCACCTCCCGCACCTCGTGCTTCCGCTGCGGGGCGTCCTCGCGCACCAGGGCCAGATACGGCGCCACGAACGCCCATTCGTCGTCACTCACATCGGTCGGATACGGCTTCCGCGTCGCTCGGGCATCACTCATGCCCAAACTTTACGGAACCCGCGTGCCCGAGTTCCTAACAGGCTCTAGCCATCGCCTTCTCGTAGGCAGCCGTCTCGTGGTAGGCGCGCACGCGGTCGAGGTACTCGACGTACATGGAGCGATGGACCTGGCGCCCCTGGCTGCTCTCGGTGCAGGCAGCCTTCACTGGGCAAGCGTTGCAGGTCGCGGCATCGGCTCGGTAGACCACGACGTCCTCGGTGTACTTGGCGGTCTTCCGTCGCAGTATCTGGCCCTCGGGGCAACGGTACTCGTCGTGCTCGGGATCGTAGGTGAAGCGTGAGGCGCCATAGAATGGCGTCCGCTGGTCGAAGTTCGGCAGCGGGACGTAGGCATGGACGCCTTGGTCCTCGACGGCGACGATGTTCTCGACGGTCCCGTAGGTCGTGTCGCCGGTCACCTGGTCGGGCCGAATCCCCCAGCGGAAGCAAGCACGCCAGAGCATATCCAGGAATGGCAGGTTCTCCATCACGTCGGCCGGGGTCACCAGCACCTCAAGGATGATGCGAGCCTTCCCGCCATCGACGGCGTAGTGGTCGTGATACCCAAAGTGGAGACCACCCTTCTTGTGCGCCATCAGGGCGGCGTCGGGATCGGTGGTGCTGGCCTCGAAGTCGGAGCGACGCCGATAGCCGTCTCGGATGATGGTTCGATCAGGTGCGCCGTCGCGGGCCAGCCAGTCGTGGCGTTCCTCATTGGTCTGGGCAAGCTGCTCGCGCTCGTCCTCGGTGATCGGGACCGGCAACGCAGTCGGCTGACCCTCGTCCTCGCCTTCGCCAGAGCTCACCTCGTCGGCACCGTCA
>Ga0136611_10001467_pt1 | contig 16403 bp, 17 predicted proteins | sample AntDrymUQ2232306_2_FD_106645 | JGI IMG/M metagenome (GOLD analysis project Ga0136611, IMG submission 106645) | Polar desert sand microbial communities from Dry Valleys, Antarctica - metaG UQ223 (23.06) | ecosystem: Environmental > Terrestrial > Soil > Desert | place: Antarctica: Dry Valley...
AGCGATGGTCAGCGATGGCGCCGGGTGTTCGAGCCGTTGGCGTCGCACTTCGACGACCTGTTCGCCGATGCCTCGCAGCCGGCCCTGCGAGTGCCACGCCATCCATTGACGTTGGCGCGCTTCGGTGCCGGCGCGATGCTCCCGGCCGTCGCCGTGGGTCGGCTGTGGCGGACGGAACAGGCCGAGGCGCTTTGGGCCGGCGTTGCGGCGCACGCGTTCAACCGACTCGACCGGCCGATGACCAGCGCTGTCGGGATGATGCTGATCGCGGCGGGGCACGCCCGCGGCTGGGTCGTGGCCGAAGGCGGTTCCCAGGCGATCGCCCGGGCTCTCGTGACCGACATCGAACGTCACGGCGGCAGGATCGAGACGGGGGTCCGCATCACGTCCGCAGGCGATCTACCGCCCAGCGACGTCGTGATGCTCGACGTGTCGCCGTCGATGGCCGCGGACATCCTCGGCGAGCGGCTTCCGGCTCGCGTCGCCCGTTCCTACCGCCGCTTCCGTCACGGCCCGGGCGCGTTCAAGGTCGACTTCGCGATCGAAGGCAATGTTCCCTGGGCTGCGCCGGCGGCCCGCTGCGCCGGCACGGTCCATCTCGGCGGGAGGCTCGACGAGACCGTTGCGAGCGAGGAAGCCGTTCATCGGGGAGCGATGCCGGATCGACCGTTCGTGCTCGTCGGCCAGCAGTACCTCGCGGACCCGGCGAGGTCCGTCGGCGACATCCACCCGCTGTGGACCTACGCCCACGTGCCCCACGCGTATGGAGGCGACGCAACGGAGGCCATCATCGCTCAGATCGAACGATTCGCTCCGGGCTTCCGCGATCGGATCATCGGCATGGCCGTCCGCTCCACCACGGAGATGTCGGTCGACAACCCGAACTACGTCGGCGGCGACGTCATCGGCGGCGCATCCTCGCTGAGACAGCTCCTGTTTCGACCACGATTCGCGGTCGATCCGTACTCCACCGGCATCGAGGGCACGTACCTCTGCTCTGCTTCCACTCCGCCCGGCGCTGGTGCGCACGGGATGTGCGGCGCCAACGCCGCGGATCGTGCGCTCGCACGAATGGCTCGAACGTGACCCTTGAAATCCGGTGGGCACCTCGCCGAGAATCGGTGTGACCCAAATGCAGTCGAAGGGACCTGTCCGATGAACCAAGAGCCTCAACACCCTGTCCGAAGCGGAGCGAGCCGAGACGGTCTCGCGGCTCTCGCGGTCGTGCTCCTGGCCGCGGTGCTCATCGCTGTGATGATCAACAACTTCGTCTAGGACTTCCTGTCCGGGGGTTGAGGTGGCAGGTCCCTGATCTTGTAGGGACGGTGGTGGATCCCGGGGAACGACACGCTGATCGGCGGAACCGGGGGAGACGACCTCGTCGGATTCGACGGGATCGACACCGTGATGTACCCAGGATCGGCGGCCGTCGGCGTCAGCCTGCTGGTCAGCGATTGGCAGAACACCAGCGGCGCGGGAGTCGACCGCATCAGCTCGACGGAGAACCTCGTCGGCTGGAGCGGCAACGACACCCTCACCGGCAACGCAGGGCCGAATGCCCTCGACGGCCGCGGGGGCAACGACACGCTTCTCGGAGGAGCCGGGAACGACACGCTGACCGGAGACGCGGGCAACGACACGCTGAACGGCGGCACCGACATCGACCGGGTGCTCGATCCGGGCGCCACGGCCGTCAGCGTGACCCCTCTCGGTGACCGCTGCGCAGAACACGCTCGGGGCAGGAGTGGACGCGATCACCGGGGTCGAGAACGCGACGGGCGGCGGGGGCAACGACACCCTCAGAGGAAACGGCGCGGCGAACACGTTGATCGGCGGGCTCGGCAACGACAGCATCGACGGTGAAGGTGGCAACGACGTCCTCACCGGCGGACTCGGCAACGACTCGCTCACGGGCAACAACGGCGTCGACACCGTGACGTACCCGGGCGCGGTCGCAGTCACGGTCACGCTCGCCTCGACGTCCCCTCAGAACACCGTAGCCGGCACCGACGTCCTGAACGGCAGCTCCGGTGCCGACAGCTGTCACGGTGGCGACGGAACGGACACCGGCGTCTCGTGCGAAACGACCGTCGCGATCCCCTGAGGCTTCATCGCTCACCCACGTCAGCCAGAGCATGTGCTCGATCCAGGCTGCGGCGGAGACGTGGTCGCAAGGGACAACGACGCCCGTCGCGACGCTGAGGGCGCCTCGGCGAGCGCGACCAGCACGAACCACTCGTGCGCTTCCCCGGCGATCTCTCGAAATCCGGCGGCCGGTCGGGCCGCCGCTGGGAAGCGCAGATGCGTGATCAGTTCCCCGGACGACATCTTCTCCGATGCGAACGGCGTCGTCACCGAGCGGACCCGCATCGGCGGGCAGCCGGTGATCATCCACTACGACGACGTCCCCGAGAGCGACATCGCCCACGTGCGCGGGATCCGGTGCACCGCTGCGCTGCGCACGACGATCGATCTGGCACCCGACGTCACCGAGGCGGACTTCGTGAGACCCCTGCCGACTTCCTCGGCAGGGGTCTCTTCACCGTCGCCGAGGCGTGGGCCAGGCTGTCGCAGCCCGACATGACGGCCGGCCCGGCGCCATCATCCTCCGGCGGATCCTTCCTCTATGCCGAGCAATGTGGTCACGGGCAGTTCTATAGTGACCACATGGACGTCGCTGTGCGGGAACTGAAGGCGAAGCTGTCGGCGTATCTCCAGCGGGCGTCGGCGGGGGAGCACATCACCGTCACCGACAGGGGAAAGCCGGTTGCGATGCTCGGTCCTCCGATCGGCACGGTCGACCTCGACGCAGCCGCCGAGGCAGGCTGGCTCACCCGCGCAAGCGTGTCAGGGCTCAAGCCGGTGCGCCGACATCGACCGCTGCGCTCGGTCCAGGACGTGCTCGACGAGGATCGCAGCGAGTGACGCTGTACGCCGACACGAGCGCGTTGCTGAAGCGCTACATCGAGGAATCGGACTCCGAACGGGCAGTCGAGCTGCTCGTCAGCGACCCTGTGGTGGTCACGGGCCGGCACACTCTCGTGGAGGTTCGTCGCAACCTTGCGCGACTGCTGCCGGCCTCGGCAGCGTCGGCGGCTCGCACCGCGTTCGCTGACGATCTCGCGGCTTTGTCGATCATCGAGGTCGACGCCGGGACGTGCGAGCTGGCTGCGACGATCGCGGAGCAGACGGGGGTGCGAACACTCGATGCGCTTCATCTCGGCGCGGCGCGTCGTCTCGGTACGTCCGTCACGTTCCTGACGTTCGACGTTCGCCAGGCTCAGGTGGCACGCGTACTGGGGTTCGCCGTCGCCGGAGCGTGAACGAGCAGGCTGGAGCAGCTTCTCGGAGTCGAGAGTCTGTGGAAGCGGACCGAGCACGCCCAGAACGTCCGATGATCAATCCCAGCCGCGCCCGCCGGTCACCGATCTTGGGCGCTGCTGTCAGTCTGACAACTCGCCGGTCCGTGACGGCGCGGAGCCCGCAGCGTTCGATCTCGCGCACGGCGGTCGCTCCTGCGACGATGAGGCCACGTCACGCCCGAAGGAGACATGGTGACCACCATCGACAAGGACGCCCTGAAGGAGAAGTACCGCGAGGAGCGCGACAAGCGACTGCGGCCCGACGGGAACGAGCAGTACATCCGGATCACGGGGAAATGGACGCACTACCTCGAGGACCCGTACACCCCGGTCACGCCGCGCGAGCCCGTGTCCGACCACGTCACGGTGGCCTTCATCGGCGGAGGCTTCGCCGGATTGGTGACGGGGGCGCGACTCGTCGAGCACGGCGTCACGGACGTCCGGATCATCGAGAAGGGCGGTGACTTCGGCGGCACGTGGTACTGGAACCGGTACCCAGGCGCGCAGTGCGACACGGCGTCGTTCGTCTACATGCCGCTGCTCGAGGAGACCGGGCACATGCCGACGGAGAAGTATGCGCACGGGCCAGAGATCTTCGAGCACTGCCGGCGCATCGGGAAGCAGTTCGGCCTCTACGACGACGCGCTGTTCCACACCGAGGTCACCGACCTCGGGTGGGACGACGAGCGGTCACGGTGGATCGTCCGCACGAACCGCGGCGACGAGATCACGGCGCAGTTCCTCGCGATGGGCACCGGTCCGCTGCACGTGCCGAAGCTCCCCGGCATCTCCGGGATCGAGTCGTTCCGTGGGCACTCATTCCACACGAGCAGGTGGGACTACGACTACACCGGCGGCGACGAGCTCGGTGCGCCGATGGATGGTCTCGCCGACAAGCGGCTCGCGATCATCGGCACCGGCGCCACCGCGGTGCAGTGCATCCCGCACGTGGCACGCGCGGCAAAGGAGCTGTACGTGTTCCAGCGCACGCCGTCGTCGGTCGACGTGCGCTGGAACCGTCCGACGGACCCGGAGTGGTTCGCCGAGATTGCGACGCCCGGCTGGCAGCAGCGCTGGCTCGAGAACTTCACCGCGATGCAGACGGGGATGCCGGTCGACGAGGACCTGGTGCAGGACGGGTGGACAGACATCTCGCGTCGCATCCGCTCCAAGATCATGGCGCTGCCGCCGGACCAGTCCACGCCCGAGAAGATGATGGAGGCGTTCGAGGACTCCGACTTCGAGAAGATGGAGGAGATCCGCGCCCGCATCGACTCGGTCGTCAGCGACCGCGCGACCGCGGAGAAGCTGAAGGCGTGGTACCGGCAGCTGTGCAAGCGCCCGTGCTTCCACGACGAGTACCTGGACGCGTTCAACGAGCCGGGGACGCAGCTGATCGACACCGGGGGCAAGGGCGTGGAGCGGATCACCGAGAACGGCGTCGTCGTCGCCGGCGTCGAGTACCCCGTCGACTGCATCATCTACGCATCGGGCTTCGAGGTCGGGACCGAGCCCACGAGCCGGATGGGGTACGACCCGAAGGGACGCGACGGCATCCGGCTCTCGGAGTACTGGGGACGCGGGATGCGCACGCTGCACGGCATCCACGTGCACGGGTTCCCGAACATGTTCATCGTGCAGCCGACGCAAGGGGCGAACCTGATCTCGAACGTGCCGCACAACCTCACCGAGTCCGGCCGGACGATCGCGATGACCGTTCGGCACACGCTCGACCGAGGTGCGGACGAGGTCGAGGTGACGCCCGAGGCGGAGCAGGCGTGGCTCGACCTGTTGCTGACCGGCCCCGGGACGATCTTCAACAACCCCGACTGCACGCCCGGCTACTACAACAACGAGGGGCGCCCCGACGAGCAGACAGCGCAGTTCATGCGCGGCTACCCGGCGGGTGCGCTTGCGTTCTTCCGCTACATCGACGAGTGGAGGTCGAGCGGCAGGTTCGAGGGGCTCGAGCTCCGCTGACGCGAGCTGTCGCGCCGCCCGCCGACCTCGGGGCGCGCGCAGGTCGAGACCCGATCAGGGCACGTGTCCTTGCCCTCGGGGCAGCCGGACGCCGGCACGCTCATCGCCGGTGTGCCACCGACCGGCCACCCGCCGACCGCCTTTCCGAACCGAACCGAAAGCTTGTACCAACCTTGCGGGCGCGGGGGCGGCGCTCGGTGACAGAGTTCGGTATGGCGGACCAGTCGGTGGATCCGGAGCGGGTGAGGGTGCTGCTCGACCTCGCAGGCGAGCTCGCCGAGAAGATGGACGTCGCCGAGATCGCGAGCTACGTCCTCGACGTCGGCGTCGGCTCGATCGGGGCGAAGGCGGCGTCGCTGTGCCTACTGGTGAACGACGAGGAGTTCGAGATCGCCGGCCAGCGCGGGTACCCCGACCACGTGATCGCGCTCTGGGCACGGTTCCCGCGTGATGCGTCGGTGCCGGCAGCCGATGCCGTCGCCGCCGGCCAACCGCTGTTCATCAGGTCCGGCCAGGAGATCGCGGAGCGCTACCCGTTGTTCGCGCCGTTCGCCGCCGACCAGGGCGCGACGGCGGTGCTGCCGATGATCGTGCGCCGTCGCCCGCTCGGCGCGCTGTCGTTCTCGTTCGATGACGAGCGTGACTTCGCAGACGAGGAGTGGACGTTCCTCGGCGCTCTCGCCCGACACTGCGGCGCCGCGCTCTACCGGGCCGCGGGTGACGGGCTCGACGTCGGCGGCGACTTCTACGACGTGATCGCACGGGGCTCCGAGCGATGGCTGCTGGTGGTCGGCGATGTCACCGGACATGGCGTCCGCGCCGCTGCCGTCACGGGGTTACTGCGGCACACCATCGCCGGCGCGGCGCGCCTCGGCGCGTCGTTGCGCGAGATCCTCGCCCACGCGAACGACGTCCTCATCGCCCGCGAGGGCGAGCCGGGCACGTTCGCGACGGTCGCGCTCATCGGCCTCGACCGATCCACCTGGTCGCTCGACATCGCCTGTGCCGGGCACCCCCGCCGCTGCTGCGGCGCTCGGACGGCCGGGTGGAGGAGCTCCGCGCACAAGGCCGGCTGCTCGGGTTCTTCGACGACCTCGACGGCCACGAGGAGCGGGCGCGCCTCGGGCCAGGTGACGCGCTGATCGCGTTCACGGACGGCGTGACGGAGCGCCACGACGAGCACACCTGGTTCGGCCCGGACGAGCTGCGAGTGCTCGTCCAGTCGTGCGCGAACTGCTCGGCCGACGATCTCGCGACGCTCATCGAGCAGCGGGTCATCGACGGCTTCGCCGAGCCTCCCGCTGACGACATCGCCGTTCTCGTCGTCCGCCGCGTCGGCTGAGACGCGGGTCCTTCAGGCGCGGAGCGCGATGAGACAGGCGTCGTCGTCGGTGTCGCTGATGGTCGTCGCGATGAGCGCGTCGGCGAACTCGTCGAGCGAGCGTGTCACGCCGGCGACCCGCTCCGCCTCGGCGCGCAGCGCCTCGAGCGAGTGGTCCGCGACGACTCGGCGCTCCTCGAAGAGGCCGTCGGTGTAGAAGACGACGATGTCGTCGGGCCGCAACTCCACTCGATGTTCCGACGCGCCGACCCTGCCGAATCCGACGGGCGGGCCCGGGTCGAGGTTGGCGAAGAAGGCGCGTCCTTCGCGCACGACGAGCGGTGGGGGGTGGCCTGCCGAGGCGTACGTGAGTACGCGTGTGCTCGGTGCGTACCTCGCATCGAGGACGGTCGCCATGTCGTTCGAGCAGCTCATGTCGAACACCTTGCTCGTGCGCTCCAGCGTCTGCGTCGGATCGTGCCCCTCGACGACGTACGACCGCACGTACGCCTTGAGCGTCGCCATCGTCGCGACGGCTTGGAGTCCGTGCCCGGCCACGTCGCCGATCGTCAACGCGAGCCGGTCTCCGAGAAGGATCCAGTCGTACCAGTCGCCGCCGACGTCGGCAGAGCGGAAGCGGCCGGTGATCTCGACGCCAGGCGGCGGCGCGACGTCTGCCGGTGCGACGATCTGCTGGATCACGGCTGTCAACTGGCGCACCGAGGACGCCCCCGCTTCGACAGAGGCGATCAGCTCGATCTCGTTCATCGCGAAGACCACGAGGTCTTCGAGAGTGCTCGCGAGGTCGGTCGGCCACGACGACTCGTCGCTGTCGTACACGCACAGGGCGCCCACGATGTGGCCGCTGGACGTTCGCATCGGGATCCCGAGATACGACCCGACCATGCCCGATCGCACCGGAAGGAGGTCGCGGACGAGGTGGTGCGTCCGCGCGTCGCCGATCACGAGCCACTCGCCGAGCGCCATGGTGACGGAGCAGAGGCTGTCGTCGACGGGGCTTCGCTGCGCTGAGTCGAGCTCGCCGAGACCGTGTGCCGCCGGCACGAGCTGGCTGTCGCCGACCAAGGAGATCTGCGAGAAGCGTGATCCGGCGAGTGACGCCGCAAGATCGACGACCCGTTGGAGCGTCGACGACCGACGCAGGACCGACTGGTCGAGACCGGCGACGAACCCCGAGCGGGCAGGATCGGCGAAGATGCTCCAGTCGAGCTCCGGGTCGCAGGTGAGGTGGCGCGGGATCCGTGCGAGCACCGCAGGTTCCGCGTCGTCCGAACCGTGGGGGTCGCTCATCAGGTCGGCGCGGAGGAGGACGACCTGGCGCCCTCGGCCGGCTCGCGCTCCTTGCGGCGAAGGAGAAATGCCGTTGCGCCGAGCAGGACGACGACCCCGCCGAGCACACCGATCTGCCACAGCTGATCGTCGAACTTCGTCCCGGTTCCGATCGCCTCCGCGGCCTTCACCGACAGCACGACGATCTCCTTGATCGAGGCGATGATGCCGACGAGCAGGAACGGCTCCGCGATCAGCTCCCGCTTGGACACTGTGACGCGCACGGCTGAGAGCAGCTCGACGACGATGAAGACGAGCAGCAGGGTGTCGAGCACCTCGACGACCGGCTCCGACGCCAGGCCGTGACGGATCTCGAGCAGCTCGTCTGCGGCCACCACGAGGAGCACGCCGGCGCCGACCAGCAACAGCGCAGCGATGCCGACGTAGACGACGTCCTCCGCGAATGCGAACACCACGTCGATGCGCCGTCGCGGCGCGTCGCCCTCCGAGCGGTTCTCAGCCATCGGCCGATGATGTCACGGTTGACACCTCGTCGCTCATGAGGTCGATCTCGTAGAGCAGCTCGAGATGCGCAGATCCGTCGTCGGACGGGCAGGAGTGCTCCTGGATCAGGCGGGCGGACTCGTCGTCGAAGATCAGCTGACCGAGGCAGTTGTCGAACACCGGTCCCTCGTCGAGCTCCCAGCTGACGCTGGCGTGCGGCCGCCGGACCGTCCTGCGCAGCCCGCGCATGACGACTGCACCGACGCGCGACATGCCGGCGCGCATCGCAAGACGCTCCTTCGGGTTGAGTGCGTTACGGATCGGCGAGTTCACGATCTGGTGGACGTAGCTGTTCATCGTCTGCGCCGGCGCGAAGCGCAGCCTCGAGATGTAGCTGAAGTGGATGTCACCCGACAGGACCGAGATGGTTCGGGGCGCCTCCGCGCCGGCTCGCCCCCCGATCGCGCACAGCAGCTCGACGAACGCATCGAACGAGTCGGCGAACGACGGCCAGTCCTCGAGGTCGAGGCCACGGCGGATGAGCTCTGCGCCGCGCGCGACGGTGTGACCCCACTTGCCGTTCGAGAGCGCTTCGTTCCACAGCTGGAGATCGTGCAGGCCCGGAGGGACGAACACCGGCAACGAGGAGCCGATGAGCAGGTGGTCGAATCGCTCGAGGCACTGCTCGCGCACCCACGACCAGTCGTGATCGACGACCATCTGCCGGCGGCCGGGAGTGAGGACACGAGCATGGCGCACGTCGATCATCACCAGTCGGACAGTGCCGAGGTCACGGACGAAGCTGAACCGGTACGAACCCAAGCGGCCGGACGTCTCCTCCGCGCGATCCGCCCACGCACGCAGCGCTGCGGTCCCGTCGGGCTGCGCCGAGACGGTCGCCAGGATCCCCTCGCGCCGGATCTCGTCGGGAGCGAGGTTCCCGAGGTGCTGATACACCCAGTACGTCATCAGCATCGCTCGCACGTGCTCCGGCCACCAGTGCTGCGACCTGATCCGGCGGACCCACGACTCCGAGATGTTCCAGTCGTCGATCATGTCGTGGTCGTCGAAGATCATCACGCTCGGCACGACCGAGAAGAACCAGCGCTCGATCTCCGGCGACCACGACTCGTGGTACAGCCAGCAGTACTCCTCGTAGCCCTCGACGTGGTCCTCCGGGAGGTCCTTCTCGGTGTCGTCGCTGTCGGCGCGCTCGCGGCGCGCCTTCACGCGAGCACGCGTCTCCGGCGAGGACTCGTCCGCGTACACCTGATCGCCGAGGAAGACCGCGAGGTGCGGCCAGTCCGTCTCCGGCAGGTCGATCATGCGCAGCGCGTGTGCGTACAGCGCGTCGACGCCGCGGCCCCGCGGATCGTTCGCGAGTTCGAGGCTCCACGGTGGCTCGTGCGGCGCCGCCGTCCGGCACGACCCGAAGACGATCTTGACGGGGTCGGCTCCGCCGAGGGTGCGGATGGTGCTCGCCGGCAGCCGGCTGTTCGCAGGCGGCCAGTGCACCTCTCCGTCGAGCCGCACCTCGTACGCGTGTGACGTTCCCGGCGTGAGGCCCTCGACGATCACCAGCGCGTAGTGCCGTCCTTCGATGGAGAAGGTCGGCGTCGACGTGTCGAGCACCTCGACGCTGCACGCGGCATCGGTCTCCACCCACACCGTCGCGGCCGTTTCACCCACATATCTCAGCATCGGGCCGAGGAGGAGCGCGGCCATGCGTCGACAGTACGCGCCGCTCGTGCCGATGCGCGATCGGGAGGTCGGAAGTACGGCGGAGATGCCACGATCGGGTGCCACTGCGACCGGCGCCGTGACAGACTGCCGCAGTGACGCGGACGCTGCTGCTCGTCCTGCACATCTCGGCGGTCGCCGGATGGCTGGGGGCGAACTTCGTGCAACTCGTGCTGAGCCCCCGGTTCGCGAAGGGCTTGACGGAGAGTGCGGCGGCGTGGACCCGCCAGACGATCTGGCTGGGACAGCGCTACTACGGCCCGGTCGGCGCTGTCGTCGGGGTCACTGGCGTCCTGCTGGTCTTCGACGGTGACTGGTCGTGGAGCTCGGGCTTCGTCTGGGTGGGCGTCGTGGCATTCGTCATCGGGGCCACGCTGGGCGTTGCCGTGTTCGGACCGCTCGCGGAACGTCGCGCGACAGCACTCGAGTCGGGCGCCGGCGCCGGCGCCGGCCCAGCCCGCATCCAGAGCCGCATCATCGGATTCGCACTGGTCGACACCGCCGTCATCACCGTGGCGCTCGCGGCGATGGTCCACAAGTGGCAGGCTTGAGCGCATCGATCACGTGACACCGGCGGACGGTGAGTTCGAGGTCGCGATCCGACGGCTGCTGCGCGCGCCGCTTCTCGTCTCGCCGGCCGCTGCGTGGGGCCTCGCCGACGAAGTTGCCTCGATCCTCGGCGCCACGTGCGGGCGGCTGTACGTCGCGGACTACGCGCTGCGGCGTCTGCAGGAGCTCGACGAGGCGGGGACCGTCAACGATCCGCGGGACATCGCAGGGACGCTGGCGGGACGGGCGTTCACGAGCGGACAGGTGCTGGTGTCGGAGTCGAACCCGACCGTGCTGTCGGTCCCGTTGATCGAGGGGACGGAGAGGATCGGGCTCCTCGAGCTCGAGTACGGAACATGGGGCGGTGAGATCCCCCCGCTGCTCGAACCGATCGTCGCCGTGCTGGTGCTCATGCTGGTGTCGAAGCGTCGCTACAGCGACCAGTGGGTTCGCGCCCGACGGTCGCAGCCACTGTCGGCCGCCGCCGAGATCCAGTGGGATCTGCTCCCGCCGCTGTCGTGCTCGACGCGCGAGGTGGCTGTCGGCGGCATCCTCGAGCCTGCGTACGCGATCGGCGGGGACTCGTTCGACTACGCCATCAACGGTCGCTCGCTCGAGTTCGCGATCGTCGATGCGATCGGGCACGGCATGTCGGCCGTGCTCATGTCCACGGCCGCGATCAGCAGCCTCCGCCATGCTCGCCGCAGCGGCACCGACGTCGAGACGACGTACCGGAAGGTCGACGAGCTGATCGCGACGCAATTCGGCGAGTGCTACTACGTCACTGGACAGATGGGGTCGCTCGACGTCCCGACGGGCGTGCTGACGTGGCTGAACGCCGGACACGTCCCGCCGATGCTCGTGCGCAACGGCACCTACGCCGGTGAGCTCACGTGCGCACCATCCAAGCCGTTCGGGCTCGGCGGCCCCGTGGCCGAGGTGGCGCGTGAGAATCTGCAACGCGGCGATCGTGTTCTCTTCTACACCGACGGCATCACGGAGTCCCGCGCGCCGAACGGCGCGTTCTTCGGTCAGGACCGCCTCGCCGACTTCCTCGTGCGCGCCACGCTCGAACGCGTGCCGGTGGCCGAGACCGCCCGCCGCCTCTCCGAGAACGTCGTCGAGTACGTCGGCGAGGGATTGAAGGACGATGCGACGTTGCTGCTGATCGAGTATCTCGGCTGACGAGACAGCCGTCGCCGCCCGGGACGTCGGGAGCCCCTACTAGAAGTCGCCGCCGCCGAAGTCGCCGCCGCCGAAGTCGCCACCGCCGAAGTCCCCGCCGCCGAAGTCGCCACCACCCCCATCACCCCAGCCGCCGCTGTCGCCGCCGTAGTCGTTGTTGATGATCGTGGTGTCGCCGTAGCCCTGGCCCCAGCCGCCGAAGCCGCCGCCGAGCATCGAGCCGAGCAGCAGGCCGCTGAACAGGCCGCCACCACCTCCTCCACCGAACCACCCGCCGCCGAAACCCCCGGGATAGCCGACGTACATCGGCTGCGCCTGCTCGTCGAGCGCGATGGCAGGCTCGCCGTGGCGACCCGGCTGCTGCAGAGTCACCGGGGGCTGCGGCAGCGGTCGTCCGGCGAGGTGGGCTCTCACACGATCCATCGAGTAGCGGGCCTCGTCGATCACGCGCTCGACCCGGACGAGGTCGAGCGGCTGATCCGCGTACTGGAGCGCAGCCTCGGCCGCGCGGTAGCGGTTGACCGCTGCGTCGTAGTCGCTCTGCGCCTCGGGCTTCAGCTGGACCTCGGTCTCGAGCCGTAGCACGTCGTCGGCGAGCACGGAGAGCTCGGCGCGGAGCATCTGCCGGTCGGCCTCGTCGGCCCTCTTGCGTTCGGCCGCCTCTGCCCGCTTGCGCTTGCTACGACGCCACGCGAACGCACCAACTGCGAGAGCGCCGGCGCCGAGGACGAACGGGCCGGCGCCGATCCCGCCGTCGTCCTTCTCGTCTGCAACCGGCGTCGACGACGTCCCGGATTCCGTACCCGACTGCGATCCCGTGCCGGACGACGTCGACTCGGCTGCGGTCGTGACGTCGCTGACGAACGCCGACAGGACGGCGAACGCTCCGTCGCCCTTGTTCGCCTCGAACGCCTCAGTGGCGATGCTCTTCGCCTGCGGGAGCTCGGTGCTGCCGGCTCGGAACGAGCTGCCGGCGATGATCGCATAGGTGCCGTCGCGGCCGACGCCGCTCTGGATCTCGCGCAGCAGCGCGTCGACGCCACCGCCCGACTCCGCAGACGCAGCGGGCACGACGGCGATGTAGATCGGCGTCGGCGAGGCCTCGACCTGCTCGAGCAGCGTCGCCGCGTCGTCCGCTGACACTTCCTGCTCGGCGTCCGGATGCACGTACACGCCGTCGCTGCGGAGCTCCGCGACGATGTCGTCGGCGGTCGGCGCGGCGGCAGCTGACACCACGCCGCCGGCGGCGAAAGTGCCGAGCGTGATCGTTGCGAGCGCGACCCCTGCGAGACGCGCGACGAAGGTGGGCATGGCAGCGACCCTACGCATCACGGAGGTCACTTCTGCTCCGTGCTCGACCTCTGCCTCCTCGCCCATGCGCTCGTCGAGGTCCCTCAGCGCCGGGTACACCTGCGTCTCCTCGGTCATCTGTGCTCGAGGAGCGCAGTGACCAGCTCGTCCACGAGCGCACGCTGCTCGGCCTCGCCGTTGGCGTTCTCGAGCTGCGAGTGCAACGCTTCGGTCATCCGGTGCTGCTGTTCCAGCTCGTCCAGCAGTGCGATGTCCATGCGTGCTCCTCGGTCCCAGATCCCCACGGGCGTCAGGGGTGTCCGGCTCGGTACCCCGGCTTCCGGAAGTGCGAAACATCGCCGCAGTAGAGTCACCCTCGGTGTGCGGCCGTTTCGTCTCCTCGAGCACTCCCGAGCGGATCGCGGAGTACTTCGGGGCCACGGTCGACACTCCGGCGCTGCCGGCGAACCACAACGTCGCCCCGACCAGCGACGTCTACGCGATCGTCGCTTCGGTCGATCGACGGCCGGCGCTGCGTGCGTACCACTGGGGGCTCGTGCCGTCGTGGGCGAAGGAGATGAAGGTCGGATCGCGGATGATCAACGCTCGCGCCGAGACCGTGGCGGAGAAGCCGGCGTTCAAGCCGCTGCTGCGCAAGCAGCGGTTGATCGTGCCGATGGACGGGTTCTACGAGTGGAAGGTCGTGCCGGGGCAGAAGGCGAAGCAGCCGATGTTCATCCACCGCGCCGACGGGCAGCCGCTCTCGGTCGCCGGTTTGTGGGCGACCTGGCGCGACCGCGACGCTGGTCCTGATGCACCCTGGCTGCACAGCCTCACGGTGATCACGACGTCGGCGAATGCGACGATGTCGTCCGTGCACGACCGGATGCCGGTGGTGCTGCCCGAGGAGCGGTGGGGTGAGTGGCTGGACCCGGACAACCAGGACCTCGACTCGTTGAAGGCCCTCCTCGTACCGGCGGCAGACGACCTGCTCACCATGCACCCGGTGAGCACGTCAGTGAACAACGTGCGCAACAATGGGGTCGAGTTGCTCGACCCAGTTCCCGTCGGCTGACCCCGATGTCGAAGCTCGTCCGCCGGACGACGCTCGGGCCGTGGGCCGCGACGCGGTCAGAGAGGTGTCACGCTCCGGGGACACCGCCTGACAGCGCCTGCCTGATCGCATCGGCGGCGGCTTCGAGGTCGGTGCGATCGACGGACGCGGCGGCGTTGGCGAAGCTGAGCTGCGACATGCTCACCGTCGGGATGAGGTGGATGTGGGTGTGCGGCACCTCGTAGCCGGCGATGATCACGCCGACCTTGTCGCAGTCGAACGCACGCTTCTGCGCGCGACCGATCCGGTGCGACACGGCGAAGAGGTGCGCGGCGAGGTCGTCCGGCATGTCGACCCAGTGATCGTGCTCCTCGATCGGCACGACGAGCGCGTGACCGCGTGCCATCGGGTTGATCGACATGAACACGACGCAACGATCGTCGCGGTGGACGAACGTGCCCGCGATCTCGCCGGCGATGATGCGGGAGAAGATGGTCGGCATCGGCGGCGATGGTAGGCGGTTCTGTAGCCTCCCGATCGTGACGGACGCAGCGAATGGGGCCCGCCCGGAGCAGCTGTCGTCGCACCAGATCCTCACCGCGCCGAACCTGTTCACGCTGCTGCGGCTGTGCTGTCTCCCGCTGTTCCTCTACCTGCTGTTCGGCAGGGACGACCGCGCCGGCGCCGCATGGCTGCTCGGCGGTCTCGGCGCCACGGACTGGGTCGACGGATGGCTGGCGCGCCGGTTCAACCAGGTCAGCGAGTTCGGAAAGATCTTCGACCCGACAGCGGACCGCCTGCTCTTCATCGTCACTGCCGTCGCGATCATCATCGACGACGCCGCGCCGCTGTGGTTCATCATCCTGGTGATCGTGCGCGAGTTCGTCCTCGGCGCCGTCCTCGCGGTCGCGACGCTGTTCTTCCACATGAAGCGCTTCGACGTCTCGTGGTGGGGCAAGACGGCGACGTTCCTGCTGATGTTCGCGGTGCCCGGCTTCATGCTCGGCGCGAGCGACTTCCCGGGGCACACCGGCTTCCAGCTCGCGTCCTGGATCGTCGGCATCCCGGGTCTCCTGATCAGCTACTGGGTTGCGCTGACGTACGTCCCGCTCATCCGCGCGTCGCTGCGCGAGGGGCGCGCTGCGACGCAGCAGTCGCAGACCACATGAAGGCGGTGATCATGGCCGGCGGCGAGGGGACGCGGCTACGGCCGCTCACCTCGAACGCGCCGAAGCCGATGCTGCCGCTCGCCAACCGGCCGATGATGGAGCACATCATCTCGTTGCTGAAGCAGCACGGCTTCGACGAGATCATCGTCACCGTCGCGTTCCTCGCGAACCACATCAAGACCTGCTCGCGGTCGCGCCACGGTCGCGGTGGAACTGGAGGACCTTCGTCCGAGAACCCGCTCGAGTTCGGCATCGTCATCACCCGCGAGGACGGCTCGATCGAGCGCTTTCTCGAGAAGCCGACGTGGGGGCAGGTCTTCTCCGACACGATCAACACCGGGATCTACGTCCTCGAGCCGGAGATCTTCGACTTCATCCCCGAGGGTCGCAGCGTCGACTTCTCGCGCGAGGTCTTCCCCGCCCTTCTCGCAGCCGGTCGCCCGATGTTCTGCGCGCTCGTCGGCCGTACGTCGGGCCGCGGTCGCGGATGCGTGGCGCCGTCATCGGGCGCAGCTGCAGCATCCGCAGCAACGTCCGGATCGACGAGGGTGTCGTGCTCGGTGACGAGGTGTTCGTGGGGACGGATGCGCTGATCACAAGCGACGTCAAGATCTTCCCGTTCAAGACGATCGAGGAGGGGGCGATCGTCAACAGCAGCATCGTCTGGGAGAGCAAGGGCGCACGCAGCCTCTTCGGTCGCGACGGAGTGAATGGCCTCGCCAACGTCGATGTCACCCCCGAGCTCGCCGTGCGGGTGGCGATGGCGTACGGCACCGCGCTTCCGAAGGGGACCACAGTGGTCACGTCGCGCGACTCGAGCCGCACGGCGCGCATGCTGAAGCGGGCGATGATGGCCGGCCTCAATGCGGCCGGCCTGGACGTGCTCGAGGTCGCGAGCGTGCCCGTGACGCGTTTGCTGATCCGCTCGCCTCGCGCGTTCGGTGGTCTCACCGTGCGAC
>Ga0136611_10001468_pt1 | contig 16397 bp, 13 predicted proteins | sample AntDrymUQ2232306_2_FD_106645 | JGI IMG/M metagenome (GOLD analysis project Ga0136611, IMG submission 106645) | Polar desert sand microbial communities from Dry Valleys, Antarctica - metaG UQ223 (23.06) | ecosystem: Environmental > Terrestrial > Soil > Desert | place: Antarctica: Dry Valley...
AGCTACCAGACGTACCAGGCGATGATCGCGATCGCGCAGGGCGGCACGACCGGCACGGGCCCCGGCCGCGGCCTCAACAAGCTCGGCGACTTCCTGCCGCTCGCGCACAGCGACTTCATCTTCGCGGTGATCGCAGAGGAGCTCGGTCTCGTCGGCGTCGTCGCCGTGATCGGCGGCTTCCTCGTGCTCACTTACTGCGGCGTCCAGGTTGCCCTCGCGTCGAGCGACCGCTTCGGCACGCTCCTCGCCGGCGGGATCGTCGGCTGGCTGGCTGTGCAGACGTTGATCAACGTCGGCGGTGTGACGGGCCTGATGCCGGTGACCGGGCTCACGCTCCCGTTCTTCTCCGCGGGCGGCAGCTCGCTGTTCGTGTGCATGGCCGCGTCCGGGCTGCTGCTCAACGTCGCCCGTCACGCGAAGTGACACCGGCGCGAGCGACGGCGCGGGTCGACGGGCAGATTCCGCCGCTCTCTGTGCGTTCTCGGGAAACTCCGTTCGCCCTGACGAACGCAGTGTCCCGAGAAGCGGCTGTGAGGGCGACATGAACGAGCCCACCTCGCGCTGTCACGCCGCCGTGAGCGGTGGTGGCACGTCGGGACACGTGCTCCCGGCGCTGGCGATCATGGACCGGCTCGCCGCGCGGGGGCACCCGAAGCAGGCGCTGCACTACGTCGGCACCGCGCGCGGTGTCGAGACACGGCTGCTGCCACCGACGGGCTACCCGCACACGCTGCTCGACGTGGGGGGCCTCCAGCGCTCGTTCGCGCCGCGCGACATCGTGCGCAACCTGCTCTTCGTGCCGAAGCTCGTGCGCGCAACGTGGCGGGCGCGCAGTCTGCTGCGCCGGCTGCGACCGCGAGTCGTGGTCAACGTCGGCGGGTACGCGTCGATGCCGGCGACGTTCGCCGCACGGCTCACCCACACGCCCGTCGTCGTCGTCAGCTACGACCTCCGCCCCGGCCTCGCATCGAAGCTCGGCTCGCGCTTCGCCGCCGTCAGCGCGACGGCGTTCGAGGGCTCGCCGTTGCGCCGAGCGCGCCTCGTCGGGGCGCCGATCCGCCCGGAGATCATCGCCGTCGACCGCACGAGCGGCAGAACCACGGCACGCGCCGCGCTCGGCCTCCCTGCCGATCGCTTCATCGTCGCCGTCTTCGGGGGCTCGCTCGGGGCGAAGGCCGTCAACGATGCGGTGTCCGGCCTGGTCATGGCATGTGCGACCCGATCCGACCTCTGCGTCTACCACGTCGTCGGCGAGCGCTGGCGGACCGCCGCGCCGCCCGAGAGGACCGGCGACGACGGCATCATGTACAGGGTGATCGGGTACGAGGACCGCATGCCGCTGCTCTACGAGGCGGCCGACCTCATGGTGACGCGCGCGGGCGCGAGCACGATCGCCGAGCTGGCCGCCACCGGGACGCCGGCGATCGTGATCCCGTGGCCCGGGGCCGCGGAGAACCATCAGCTGGACAACGCGCGGACGCTCTCCGACGGCGGCGGCGCGATCCTCCTCGAGCAGCGCGAGCTGACGGCCGATCGGCTGACCCGGCTGGTCGAGCGGCTGATGGCGGATCCCGCGGAGCTCGCTGCGATCTCTCGCGCCGCTGCCGCGGCCGGGCAGCGCCACCGTGGCGACTCGCTGATCGATGTGATCGACGAGGTCGCAGGGTCGTGAGCGCGTCGCAGCCGACGGCAGCGACGTCTGTGATGGTGTCCCCGCCGCCCCTCGAGCCGCCTCGCGCGCCGCTCGACCTCTCGCGGCCGCACCGGATCCACATCGTCGGCGTCGGCGGCCCCGGGATGAGCGCGATCGCGATCGCCCTCGCGCAGATGGGTCACGCGGTGAGTGGCAGCGAGATCCGCGACCGCCCCGTGCTCGAACGGCTCCGCGTCGCCGGGGTCGACGTCCACGTCGGCCACTCGCGCGCCCTCGTCGAGGGCTGCGACGCCGTCACCTACAGCACTGCGATCCCGGAGTCGAACATCGAGCTCGACGAGGCGCGTGCGCGCGACATCGTCACCCTCCGGCGTGCAGGGATGCTCGCGTCCATCTGCGCGCGGTCACGATCCCTCGCGGTGGCGGGGACGCACGGCAAGACGACCACCACCTCGATGCTGATGCTGATCCTCGCCGAGGCGCGGCTGCGGCCGAGCTTCATCGTCGGCGGCGACGTGACCGACGTCGGCACGGGCGCGCAGTGGACGGGGGAGGAGTGGCTCGTGGTCGAGGCCGACGAGAGCGACGGCACGCACCTCGAACTCCCGTTGCACGGGACCGTGCTCACCAACGTCGACGTCGATCATCTCGACCACTACGGCACGGTCGAGGCGATCGAGGACGGCTTCGCGACGTTCCTCCGGCAGATCCCCGGGCCGAAGGCGATCTGCATCGACGATCCCGGGTGCCGGCGACTGCTGGAGCGCGAAGCTCTCGCGGGCGTCATCACGTACGGCACGTCGGAGGACGCGCAGGTGCGTGCCGTCGAGCCGGAGCCGTCGAGCGGCGCCTACCGCTTCCGCGTCGTCTCGGCCGGCGAGGACCTCGGCTTGGTCGAGCTGCCGTTGCGCGGGCTGCACAACGTCCGCAACGCGACGGGCGCGATCGCGCTCGCGATGTCGATCGGCGTCGGGTTCGACGACTGCGCGAGCGCCCTTGCGCGCTTCGGCGGGGTTGCACGCCGCTTCGACATCCGCGGCGCCGACGCAGGCGCGACCCTCGTCGACGACTACGGCCACCTGCCCGCCGAGATCGCTGCGGTCCTGGCAGCCGCGCGCGAGAGCGGTGACGGCTGGCGGCGTGTGATCGCGGTGTTCCAACCGAACCGGTTCAACCGCATGGTGACGCTGTGGCCGGAGTACCGCGACGCCTTCGTCGATGCCGACGTGGTGGTGCTGACCGAGATCTTTCCGAGCGGCACGACGCCGATCCCGGGCGTCACCGGGCGGCTCGTCGTCAACGCAGTGCTCGACGCGCACCCCGACGCCCGCGTCGTGTGGATCCCGCGCCGGCCGGAGCTCGTCGACTTCGTCGCGAAGGAGCTGCGCGACGGTGACGTCTGCATCTCAATGGGGTGCGGCGACATCGCGTCGTTCCCGGACGAGGTACTCGACCGACGTCGCGAGCTGGCGGCGCGGGCGTGACCCGCCTCGTCGACACGCGCGTCGAGGCAGCGGCGCAGGTCCTCGGCGACCTCGCCGTGCGCGACGTGCCGCTCGGGCCGATGACCACGTACAAGGTCGGTGGCTCGGCGGCGCTGTTCGTCCGCCCGACCTCCGTCGATCACCTCGCGGTGGTCGCCGACGCCGTCCGCAGCTCGGAGCTCCCGGTCCTCGTCGTCGGACGGGGGTCGAACCTGCTGGTCGCGGACGACGGGTTCGCCGGCATCGCGCTCTCGCTCGCGTCGCTCGGGAACGAGATCGGCCTCGGCGACCTGTCCGGCCGCGTCGCGGATGAGCACGTGGTCGCCGCAGGTGGCGCCGTCGCGCTGCCGGTCCTCGCACGTCGTACGGTCGCGGCGGGTCTCGCCGGGTTCGAGTGGGCGGTCGGCGTCCCCGGCTCGATTGGCGGTGGTGTCCGGATGAATGCGGGCGGTCACGGGTCGGACATGGCCGCGTGCGTCGTCGACGTCGACCTGTTCGACCTCCGTCTCGGCCGTCGCGCGCATCTGCCGGTCGAGCGACTCGGGCTGCGCTTTCGCGGCTCCGACCTCGGCGACCACCAGGTCGTGCTCGGTGCCCGACTGCGGCTGCGCCACGGTGATCCGGCGGCGTCGTCGACCGAGCTCGAGGAGATCGTGCGCTGGCGCCGCGAGCACCAGCCCGGCGGCCAGAACGCCGGGTCGGTGTTCGTGAACCCGATCCCCGGCGAGGTCACGGCTGGCGAATTGGTCGACCGTGTCGGTCTGCGCGGCTTGCGGATCGGCACGGCGCACGTGAGCGACAAGCACGCGAACTTCATCCAGGGAACCGAGGGCGGCACGGCAGCCGACGTGCTCGCCGTGATCGAGCACGTCCGCCGCGCCGTCGCGGAGGGCACGGGGTTCCAGCTGCGCAGCGAGGTGCGCCTCGTCGGGTTCGGTGACGCCGACACGGAGTCGGTGGAGGGGGTGCCGCTGTGAGTGGCCCGATCGAGCCAACACCCGCCGAGGGCGACGAGATCCCGGAGTCGGTGCTGCGCGAGCTGCGGACCGTGTTCGCCGATCCCGACGACGAGATCCTCCTGCGCGATGCCGCTCAGGTCCCGAAGGCGGCGCCGCCACCCCCTGTCGCGTCGCGGACGGCGGGTTCCGGCAGGGGTGGGCGGGGCGACGCGATCGACTTCGACGATCCCGCTGTCGACGCGATGCTCGGCATCGACCCGACGACCGATCCCGCGCAGTCGTCGCCGGACGCGGCCGCGACCGACTCGCCCTCGGGGACGGCATCGGAGCCGGTCGAGCGGGTGCCCGGCCGGCGCGAGCGGCGAGAGGAGCGCAAGCGAGAGGCCGAAGCGGCGAAGGTCGCGCACGAGGCGGAGAAGGCGGCGCGCAAGGGGGACAAGGCGGCGCGCACGGCGGAGGAGGCTGCCGAGAAGGCGGCGAAGAAGGCGGCGAAGAACGCGGCGAAGAACGCGGCGAAGAAGGGTCTGCCGCCATTCTCGGACGAGGACTCCGCCGGGGTCGGCAACGGCGACGTGGTCGAGCCGGTCGAGCCGGTCGAGCCGGTGAAGACGATCGTCATCGGCGGCGACGACGAGCTGCCGGACGCCGTCTACCTCGACGACGTCGGCGAGGAGCGGCTGCGCGACATCCACGGGTCCGCAGAGGCCACGCGCAGCAGCGGCGCCACGATCGTCATCGGTGACGAGCTCGACTCGAGCGGCGCGTTCGACGCCGTGGCGGTGCCGACCCGCTCGATGGACCCGCGAGTGCGCGCCCGCCGGATCGCCGTCAAGCGCGCTGCGGGACGTCGCCGCCTGGTGTGGGTGGCGGTGGCGGTGCTCGTCGTCGTGCTGATCGTCGGCGCACTCGCCGTGTTCTCCTCCTCGTTGTTCGCCGTCGAGGACGTGCGGGTGCAGGGAGCGACGTACACGCAGTTCTACGACGCCCCGGCGTTGCATGCCGTGATCGCTGACCTCGAGGGCGAGCCGATCCTGCTCGTCGACACGCTCGACGCCGAGCGGCGGCTCGAGCAGATCCCGTGGATCGAGCGGGCGATCGTCGCGACCGACTTCCCGCACTCGGTGATGATCGATGTGCGCGAGCGCCAGCCGCTGGCTGCGTTCCAGGGGACGCTCGACAAGAAGTACCGGATCATCGACCGTGACGGCCGGGTGCTGAGCATCCTCGACGGGCAACCCGCCGACTACATGCTGATCACCGGGCAAGCGCCGGACGTGGAGCGCGGTGCGCTCGCCGGTGCGCCTTGGGCCGCAGCCGCGCAGATGGTCGCCGCTCTGCCCGCCGAGATCCGCGCGATCACGACCGCCGCCGCCGTCGACGCCGGCACCGGTGATCTCGGCCTGGTGCTGCAGCCCGCGATCACCGTCCGCCTCGGCGGCTTCGCCGGCGTCGACGCGAAGCTCGCGCGACTCCTGCAGTCCGTCCGCGACGGCCTCCTCGGCATCGTCAGCATCGACGTCTCGACGGCCGAGGTCTCCGTGACCCGAGGGTGAAGCTCAGGACTCGGTCGAGGCTGAGCAGGGGGTTCCGCGCTCTGAGCGCCTTGGCGTGCGACACTGTGGCCCAACATGCCTCCGCACGCATCCAGATGCCGACTCAGTACGATCGGCGCAGCATGAGCAGCGCAGGTACCACCGCACGCCCCACGAACCGGAGGTCCAGCTGATGGCCGGCGCCCCACAGAACTATCTCGCCGTCATCAAGGTGATCGGAGTCGGTGGCGGCGGAGTCAACGCCGTCAACCGGATGATCGATGCCGGGTTGAAGGGTGTCGAGTTCATCGCGATCAACACCGACGCACAGGCGCTGCTGATGAGCGACGCCGACGTGAAGCTCGACATCGGACGGGACCTGACCCGCGGTCTCGGCGCCGGCAGCGATCCCGAAGTCGGCCGTGCGGCGGCCGAGGCGCACCGCGACGAGATCGAGGAGACCATCAAGGGCGCGGACATGATCTTCATCACCGCCGGCGAGGGCGGCGGCACCGGCACCGGATCCGCTCCTGTCATCGCCGAACTGGCGCGCAGCATGGGTGCGCTCGCGATCGGCGTTGTCACGCGCCCCTTCAGCTTCGAGGGCCGTCGACGCGCAGTCCAGGCCGACGCAGGAGTCACGAAGCTGAAGGAGAAGGTCGACACGCTGATCGTCATCCCGAACGACCGGCTGCTCACCGTTGCGAACGAGAAGACGAGCGTGCTCAATGCGTTCAAGATGGCCGACGAGGTCCTTCTGCAGGGCGTGTCCGGCATCACGAACCTCATCACGACGCCCGGCCTGATCAACACCGACTTCGCCGACGTGAAGATGATCCTCTCCAGTGCTGGCTCGGCGCTGATGGGCATCGGCCAGGCGAGCGGCGAGAACCGCGCCGTCACGGCTGCGAAGGCCGCGATCTCGAGCCCGCTGCTCGAGGCCGCGATCGACGGGGCGCGAGGCATCCTGCTCAACATCACCGGCCCGTCGGGCATGGGTTTGTTCGAGATGAACGCTGCTGCAGAGATCATCCACGGCGTCGCCCACCAGGACGCGAACATCATCTTCGGCACCGTCATCGACGACGAGATGGGCGACGAGGTCAAGGTCACCGTCATCGCCGCCGGCTTCGACCGCTGGGATGCGGGCGGCCCCTCGTCCAAGGCCGCGCCGCTGAAGGTCGTCGAACAGCAGAAGCCGGCAGCGACGCTCAAGGACCTCTTCGCCGACGACACCGTCGATCCCCTCGAGGGAGAGGACGACTTCGACGTCCCGTCCTTCCTCAAGTAGGGCGGCAGTCGGCGCGCTGCCGCCGGGCGTCCACCTCGAGTTCAGCGTGAGGGCGGACGGGGACTTCCACCTCGACCAGGATCCGGTTGTGCTGGAGGCGCGGCGGCGGGCGTTCGTCGATCTGCCGTGGAGCCAACCGGACGAGGTGCACGGCACCGAGGTCGGCGTCGTCCGCCGTCCCGGTGACGCGGATCGGCTGCGCGTCGACGCGCTCGTCACCGACTGCGCCGGCGCGGTCATCGGCATCTGGGTCGGCGACTGCACACCGATCGCGCTGTTCAGCGAGTCCGGGCGCATCGGCGGCGTCCATGCCGGCTGGCGCGGGCTGCGCGACGGCATCGTCGCGAACGCGGTGGCGGCGATGCGACGCGACCCGGAGGAGCGCGTCACGGCGACGATCGGGCCCTGCATCCACGCATGCTGCTACGAGTTCGGCGCCGCCGACATCGACACGATGACCGCACGTTTCGGCGCGCACGTCAGCGCGACGAGGCGCGACGGCCTGCCGTCGCTCGACATGGTCGCTGCAGTGACCGCCGCGCTGGACGACGCCGGTGTCGACACGGCCGTCGTCGCGGCGGCGTCGGCCTGCACCTCCTGCGAGGCCGACCGGTACTTCTCGCACCGTGCACGCGGCGAACGGGAGCGGCACGTGATGGCGGTGTGGCGATCATGATCGACGCGACGCTCGTCGCGGAGCGGGTGGCGACGGTGCGGGAGAACCTCGCGCGTGCCGGCGGCGAGGGCGTGCGCCTCGTCGCGGTGACGAAGACGTTCGGCATCGATGCGATCCACGCAGCCATCGCGGCGGGGTGCGACGGCATCGGCGAGAACAAGGCGCAGGAGCTCGTCACCAAGGTGCAAATGCTCGAGAACCGACCGCCTGTCCACTTCATCGGCCGCCTGCAGACCAACAAGGTCCGTTTGCTCGCGGCATTGGTCGACGTCTACGAGTCCGTGGATCGCACGAGCCTGGCCGAGGAGCTCGCGAAGCGTGCTCCGGGCGCGACCGTGCTGGTGCAGGTCAACGCGACGGGCGAGCAGGACAAGGGCGGGGTGCCCGTCGCCGAGGTCCCGGCGCTCGTCGACGCCTGCCGCACGCTCGGCCTGCGCGTCGCCGGCCTCATGACGGTCGGGCCGACCGAGGGCGGGGCGCAGGCGGCGCGACCGGCGTTCCGTGTGGTGCGCGCGCTGCGCGACGAGCTCCGCCTCGACGTGTGCTCGATGGGGATGAGCGGCGACTACGAGGTGGCGGTCGAGGAGGGGAGCACGCAGGTGCGCGTCGGCAGCGTGCTCTTCGGGACGCGCGACTGACGGGGGCGGACCGGGCGTCCACCAGCAACAGCCCAGCCTGGGGTAGCCTTTTCGCAGGAGGACGAATGGCGATCTGGAAGAAGGCGATGGATTACCTCGGGCTCGGGCCCGATGACGCCTACGACGAGTACGACGCCGTCCCGGAGCCCGAGCCTCGTCCGCCGCGCTCGCGTCAGAGCCGCGAGGGCGAGAACGGATCGCGTTCGGGTCGTGGCGACTACGACGACGGCGCAGTGCGCGCCGTCCCTGCGCGACCGAGCTTCCCGAGCCCCGGTCGCGAGCCGGAGGTGCCGGGGCGTCGACCGCAGCCTGCGACCGACGATTCGAGCGTCCACCCACGGCCGATCAATCCTCGGCAGCCCAGCGCGCCATCACGAGGAGGTAATCAGGCCATGAGCTCGGACCCGTACACCGTGCGGCCGCGCCGTTTCGACTCCGCGCAGGAGATCGCCGACAAGTTCAAAGAGGGGCTCCCGGTGATCATGAATCTCGAGGGGTCCGACCGCGAGGTGTCGCGACGGCTGATCGACTTCGCGAGCGGCCTCTGCTACGGCCTCAACGGCAGCATGGAGAAGGTCGCCACCGGCGTGTACCTGCTCAAGCCGGTCGCCGGTCGCGGCGGCGGTTACTCCGGCGATCACGACTGACCGCCAGGGGAGGCGGTTGACGCCTGGCGCCTAGTCTGCTGTGATGGACCTGAGCCCCCAAGCCGTCTCCGCCGCGACGTTCAACACCGTCAAGAAGGGCTACGACCCCGACGAGGTGCGCGCGTTCCTGAACCGTGTGTCGACGACACTCGAGGCATCGCAGCAGCAGGCGACGGCGATGGAGGCGAGAGCTCGCGCAGCGATCGCCAAGATGCAGGACCTTTCGCAGCAGGCCGCGGCCGCCCCTGCGCAGGCGCCCGAGGCGCGCCAGGACGTCGGCGCAGGCTCGGCGGAGGCCGAGACGATCAGCCGCACCCTGCTGCTGGCGCAGCGGACAGCGGACACGACGATCGCCGACGCTCGTGCCGAGGCGGAAGAGCTCACCTCGGGGGCACACGCTACTGCCGAGACGCTGCTGAACGAGGCGCGTGCGGAGGCCGACCGGATCCACGGCGAGGCGCGTGCCGACGCACGTCGCGTGAAGGACGAGGAGCTCGCACGCGCAGAGGAGGAGGTGCAGTCGCTGCTGGCACGACGCGACTTCCTCGTCGCCGACGTCGACCATCTCGAGCAGTACGTGGCCGCGCAGCGAGAGCGTGTCCGCGATGCCGCGGTCGCGCTGCAGGAGCTCGCCGATCGTGTGCCGGCCGGCCTCGCCGACATGCGCCGGCCGCTGCTCTCGGCATCGGACGAGTCCGGCGACAACGAGCGTCCGACGACCGATGACGCGGGGGACGCCGCCGCCGACGACATCATCGAGGTCGAGAGCGGCGGGGCCGGGACTGACCTGCTGCTCGACCCCGAGACCGCAGAGAGCGCGGGCGACGACCGGTCGGTCGCGCCGTATGACGATCGCACCTCGGCCGCCGGCGAGTTGGTCCCTCGTCCCGACAACCTCTGACCTCCCGGTCCGGGCTCGGCCCGTGTCGCGCGGATACCGTCCCGGCGTGATCGTGACGGGGTGCAGCGCATGCTGCTGAGGCTGCTCCGGCACTACTTGCTGCCGTACCGGCGGGTGCTCGTGATCGTCGTCGCGCTGCAGTTCGTGCAGACGATCGCGGCGCTCTCCCTGCCGAGCCTCAACGCGAGCATCATCGACCGGGGCGTGGCCCGCGGCGACAGCGGCCACATCTGGCGCGTCGGCTCGCTGATGCTCGCCGTCACGCTGGTTCAAGTGATCTTTGCGATCGGCGCGGTCTACTTCGGGTCACGTGCAGCGATGGGGTTCGGTCGCGACGTCCGCGGCGGGTTGTTCCACCGCGTCATCGACTTCTCAACACGCGAGGTCGGCCGCTTCGGCGCGCCGTCGCTCATCACCCGGATCACGAACGACGTCCAGCAGGTGCAGATGCTCGTCCAGATGACGTGCACGTTGCTGATCGCCGCGCCGATCATGGTCGTCGGCGGGATCATCATGGCGCTGCGCGAGGACGTCGGGCTCTCGGCGATCCTCGCCGTGTCCGTCCCACTCCTCGTCGTCTGCATCGGCCTCGTCATCTCGCGGATGGTGCCGACGTTCCGCCGCATGCAGGACCGGATCGACGGGATCAACACGACGCTGCGCGAGCAGATCACCGGCATCCGGGTCGTGCGCGCGTTCGTGCGAGAGCCGCACGAGAAGCGCCGCTTCGAGAAGGGCAACGTCGCGGTGACGACGACGGCGCTGCGCGCCGGCCGGCTGATGGCGATGATGGGCCCGACGGTCACCGTCATCCTCAACGCGTCGACCGTTGCCACGGTGTGGATCGGCGCCGATCGGATCGCCGACGGCTCGACGTCCGTCGGGTCGATGATCGCGTTCCTCACCTACCTCGCGCAGATCCTGATGTCGGTGATGATGGCGAGCTTCATGGCGGCATTGATCCCCCGCGCCGCTGTGTGCGCGGAGCGGATCATGGAGGTGCTCGACACCGAGTCGTCGGTGGTGATCGTGGCGGACGCTGTCGATCAGGTCCCGCTGCACGGCGCCCTCGAGCTGCGCGACGTCGGCTTCCACTACCCAGGCGCAGAAGCGCCGGTGCTCGGGGGCGTCTCGTTGGTGTCGCGCGCCGGCCAGACCACGGCGATCATCGGCAGCACCGGGTCGGGCAAGACGACGCTGCTCAACCTGATCCCGCGGCTCGCCGATGCGACGTCGGGTGCCGTGCTCGTCGACGGCGTCGACGTCCGCGACCTTCAGCCCGAGGCGCTGTGGAGCCGCGTCGGCGTCGTTCCGCAGAAGCCGTACCTGTTCTCCGGCACCGTCGCCAGCAACCTCCGGTACGGCAAGGCGGATGCATCCGACGAGGAGCTGTGGGAGGCGCTGGAGGTGGCGCAGGCACGCGACTTCGTCGATGCGATGGGCGGGCTCGACGCCGTGATCGCGCAGGGCGGCAGCAACGTGTCGGGCGGGCAGCGGCAGCGTCTCGCGATCGCGCGCGCACTCGTGCGCAAGCCGGAGATCTACCTCTTCGACGACTCGTTCTCCGCGCTCGACCTAGCGACCGACGCACGCCTGCGCGCCGCGCTCGCGCCGTACACGCGCAGAGCCACCGTCGTCATCGTCGCCCAGCGCGTGTCGACGATCGCGGGCGCCGATCAGATCCTGGTGCTGGAGGACGGGATGACGGTCGGGCTCGGGACGCACAAGGAGCTCCTCGCGACGTGCCCGACGTACGTCGAGATCGTCGCCTCGCAGCTGACCGAGGAGGAGGCGGCAGCATGAGCGCGAACGGCGACGCCTCCCCGAACGCTGGCGCACAGGGTGACGACGAGCGGGCACCGGGTGCCGCAGCCGACTATCGACCAGTGCAGGCGCAGGAGATGCGCTCGACGCCGCAGGCGCGCTTCGGCGGGGCGGCCGGAATGCCGACGGAGAAGTCGAAGGACTTCCGCGCGTCGACCCGCCGGCTGCTGACCCGCCTGCGGACGGAGCGGGTACGAGTCGTCGCCGTCCTCGCGCTCGCGGTCGGTGGCGTGACGTTGATGGTGGTCGGGCCGCGCCTGCTCGGCCGCGGCACCGACATCATCTTCCGCGGGCTGCGCAGCGACGAGGGGATCGACTTCGACGAGCTGCACCGCGTCCTGCTGACGGTGGTCGGGCTGTACCTGACGTCGGCTGCGTTCCTGTACCTGCAGGGGTTCCTGCTCGCCGGGATCGTGCAGCGGACGATGTACCGGCTGCGCCGCGACGCAGAGGACAAGCTGCACCGAGTCCCGCTCGGGTTCGTCGATCGCCAGCCGCGAGGGGACCTGCTCAGTCGTGTCACGAACGACATCGACAACATCAGCCAGAGCCTCCAGCAGACCCTGAGCCAGATGCTGACCTCGTTCCTCACGGTCGTCGGCGTGCTCGTGATGATGCTGATCGTCTCGCCCGTCCTCGCGATCGTTGCGCTCGTCACGATCCCGCTGTCGATGATCACCGTGAAGCAGATCGCGAAGCGGTCGCGCGCCCGGTTCATCGCGCAGTGGAGGCACACGGGCATGCTGAACGCGCAGATCGAGGAGACGTTCACCGGCCACGCGATCGTGAAGACGTTCGGCCGCCAGCGTGAGGTGGAGGAGCGGTTCGCGGCGAAGAACGACGAGCTGTACGAGGCGAGCTTCGGCGCGCAGTTCGCATCGGGAACGATCCAGCCGGCGCTGATGTTCCTCGGTAACCTGAACTACGTCGGCATCGCCGTGATCGGCGGAGTGCGGGTGGCGTCGGGCGCGATGTCGCTCGGCGACGTGCAGGCGTTCATCCAGTACTCGCGCCAGTTCACGCAACCGCTCACGCAGTTCGCGTCGATGATGAACGTGCTGCAGTCGGGGATCGCGTCGGCCGAGCGGGTGTTCGAGCTGCTCGACGCGGAGGAGCAGACGCCGGAGACGTCGACGGGTGAGCCCGCAGCGGTGGCGCGTGGACGCGTCGAGTTCGAGCACGTCTCGTTCTCGTACGTCCGCGCCCGACCGCTCATCGAGGACCTGTCGCTCGTCGTCGAGCCGGGCCGCACGGTGGCGATCGTCGGCCCGACAGGGGCCGGGAAGACGACGCTCGTGAACCTGGTGATGAGGTTCTACGAGCTCGACGCCGGCAGGATCACGCTCGACGGCCGCGACATCGCGACGATGCCGCGTGACCAGCTGCGCGGGAACATCGGCATGGTCCTGCAGGACACGTGGCTCTTCGGTGGCACGATCCGCGAGAACATCGCATACGGCAACCTCGACGCGGCGGACGACGAGATCATCCGCGCCGCGAAGGCGACGTACGTCGACCGCTTCGTGCACTCGTTGCCCGACGGATACGACACCGTTCTCGACGACGAAGGCGGCTCCGTGAGTGCAGGCGAGAAGCAGCTGCTCACGATCGCCCGGGCGTTCCTCGCGAACCCGACGATCCTGATCCTCGACGAGGCGACGAGCTCCGTCGACACGCGCACCGAGGTGTTGATCCAGCACGCGATGGCGGCGCTGCGTTCGGACCGCACGAGCTTCGTGATCGCACACCGGCTGTCGACGATCCGTGACGCCGACGTGATCCTCGTGATGGACGCTGGCCGGATCGTGGAGCAGGGCACGCACGACGAGCTGCTCGCCGCCGGCGGCGCCTACCACGCGCTTTACCACGCCCAGTTCGCGGGCGCGGCGGCGGAGGTCGCGTAGCAGCCGGACGCCGACTCAGTAGGCGACGACCAGGCTCGCGATGGTGCCGAGCTGCACGAACGGTTCGTCTGCCGGTGCGTGCCACCGCATGAGCTGCCAGTGGTCGGCGCCCTGGACCGCCATGTACCGCTTCACGATGGCGACGACGGCGACCGGCTCGCGGACCTCCTCGGCGAGCGCGACCTCGGTGCGCGCGTCGGTGGCGAGGTCGACCACGATCACTGTGCGGCCCTCGATCCACGCGACGCGGGTTCCATCCTTCGACACGGCGAACCCGTGGGGGCAGAGGCGGTCGACCATGCAGTTCGGGTACGAAGCGTCGAACCGCTCGGCGAAGGGATGCGGTGACCCGTCCACGTTCACCAACAGCGGGCTGAGGCCCGGTCCCGAGCGGAGGTCGCCGACGACCATGCCGTTCGCGCCGAGGTGGAGGCGCTGCGGCGCCGCTTCCCAACCACCCACGTCCATCACCTTCGTCAGTGCGGCGGGGTCGGCGAGCGGCGCGACGTAGGCGACGTCGGTGCAGTGCCCGGGATCGACGCAGTTGCGCATCGTGATCAGCACCGTCGGGACACCGTCGACGAGCGTCACATCCTGGAGCGTGGGTGTACCGGCCTGGTCGCTCGGCGCGTACAGGTCGCGCAGCTGCCCGGTCGCCCGGTCGAACTCGACGATCCGGCCATCGCGCAACTGGAGCACGTGCCCGCCGACCTCGTAGCTCGCCACTCGCTCCGTCGGCTCCGTCACGAATGTGCCGCCGTCGTCGCCCAGCTCCTGTACGCCGTCCTCGCCGGCGACGAGCCACAGCGGCAGGTTGAGGTTGCTGAACGTGTCGGGGGAGCCGGCCGTGATCGCGATCGTCGCGAAGCCCGCGATCGGTACCTCGTGCGTGGGCCCGTCCGCGAGATCGATCAGCGTCGCGCCGCCGACGGAACGGTTGAGCACCGCGGCGGTCTCCGTGAGGTCGAGCTCGACGACCTCGAACCCCTGCGGAATTGCGTAGCGCCTCTGGTCGCCGATGCCCGCGAGCATGTTCTGCGTGACGAGCTCGTCGCCGTCGACCCAGCCGACGAGAGCGCCGTTGGGCGAGGCGGAGAACAAGCGAGGACAGTCGCACGTGAGCCCCTGCTCGCCCTCGACACCGATCGACCCGGCGGCTCGCGTCCGTCGAGACCGTATGCGACGACGCGCCATCCGGAAGGTGTGTCGAGCTGGCCGATGAGCCGGCCGCCGCCGAATGTCAGCCGCAGGTCGCCGTCGGCCGCGATGTCCGTGGTGCCCTCGGGGGTCACGACGCGCACGGCTCGACGGCCGTCGACCGTCGTGAACGCCTGCAGCCAACGGGTCGTCGTCAGGTCGACGTCGACGAGCCCGGGCGCTGCGATGTCATCGGCTGTCGTCGCGGCCGCATCGACGATGAGCCCGTCCGGCATCGAGACCGCCCGCGGCGCGGGGTCGGCGACTCGTGAGGCGCCGGTTCGGTCGAGCACGCGGACGCCGTCCGGCGCCGCGACCACGAGCCGCACGTTCGAGTCCCACGCCACGGGTGCGGGATCGTCCGCGACGGGCACGAGTCGCGTCACGAACTGCTCGCTGGAGACCCAGAGCGAGCCATCGGGGCGCGGCATCAGCCGGCCGCCCCCCTCCACGAGCTGCTCGACGACGTGCGCGTCGTCGCGTGCGGCACAGGCGAACACCGTGCTGTCGACACCTTCCACGACCAACGTGCCGTCGAGCACCCAGGTGCCCATGGGCTCGCAGTCGCCGACCGCGATGTGGCCGCCGGTGAAGTCGACGACGGTGCTCCCGCTCGGTGTCGTCCACGCCTGCGCCATCTGCGCAGACGTCGGGGGCGTGGCATCGTCGAAGGACTCGCTGACAATGTCACCGGCCAGCAAACGCGTCGCGGAGTCGATCACGAACTCGCTGCCGTCGACGCGGATCGGCGTGGCGCCGGCGACGCACTCCATGACGGTCGAGGTGCCCGGCGTCCGCTCCGGGAGCACGTCGTAGAAGTTGCAGCCGTCCCAGCCGGTGAGGCGCTCGTCGCCGCCGATCTCATACCACGGCAGGTCGGTCCGCGACAGCGCCTCGCCGTTCACCGCTGTGACGACCCAGCGCACGCCGATCGCCCCTGCGGGGATCTCGTCGAGGGGGGCCGGCGCCGCCGAGGTGACGGGATCCTCTGCCGTCGCACTGGGCGCGACCGCTGTGGTGGTGGTCGGAGCGTCGGTCGCCGCTGTCGCATCGGTGGCGGTCGGCGAGGGTGCGGTCGCGAGGCGCACGGAGCGCCCGGGCTGCAGGACCGCGACTGCCCACGTGCCGACGATCAGCAACGACGCGGCGACCATCGCCCAGAGGCGGCGTCGAGGGGGCCCGCCTGGCGCGAGCGCCGTCGAGCCGGTGCGGGCGGTCTGCTCCCCGCGCCACTCGCGCTCCAGCGTCGTGCGCAGGTCCGTCGCATACGACGGAGCTGCTGGGATCGTCTCCGTCGGATCGTCGAGCAGATCACTCACCCAGGCCTCAAGCATGGCGGCCCATCTCCTTCCGAGCGCGCGCCTTGGCACGCATCAGCAGCGATTCCGTAGCGTGGACGGTCAGTCCGAGCGCGCGCGACTTCTGTGACGGGCAGGCCGTCGACGTACCGCAGCACGAGCGCCGCACGCTCTCGCGCCGGCAGCGTCGCCGTCGGATCGTCGTGCGTCGCGTCATCCCGCGGCCGAGACCACACGAGCCGGATCCGTCGCGACTCGCCCGCCGCAGACGCGGTGGGCCTGACGGAGGACCGAGAGGTATGCCTCCTGGACGACGTCCTCGACTGCTGCGCGATCGCTGCCGCACAGCCGCGCTGCGTCGCGGTGCGCGTCGGCGACCGTCGCGTCGTACC
>Ga0136611_10001469_pt1 | contig 16394 bp, 16 predicted proteins | sample AntDrymUQ2232306_2_FD_106645 | JGI IMG/M metagenome (GOLD analysis project Ga0136611, IMG submission 106645) | Polar desert sand microbial communities from Dry Valleys, Antarctica - metaG UQ223 (23.06) | ecosystem: Environmental > Terrestrial > Soil > Desert | place: Antarctica: Dry Valley...
ATACTGAACCGGGCAGGTTGCGGGCTGGTACGGTCCACGACGTTCGGGGAAGAACTCCGCCCGTATCGCAGGCTTGGGCGCGTGACCCGTTCCGCTCCGGAATTGAGCCGTCACAAGGATGTGGCGGATCCCACTCGCCCGGCTGGCCTGCATATTGATCGCGTATTCTGTCTCGGTGCGGGGTAGCCAACGGACCGGAGCGAACAGGACGAGAGGATTGGACGATGGTCGAGCGTATTCAGATCGTTGTCGCGGGCGTGCCACGTTCGTATCAGCAGCCATTTCCCGATGGACGCTGGTTGACTGACGCGCATAGCGACCAGATCTCCGGCGTCTCCTCACGCGTCGACCTGTGGCACACCAGTCGGGCCGCGCTGGCGGCGGGCGAACGTCCTGAGCCAGGTGCGGAGGTGCTGCTGATCGAGGCGAGCGGCGACGAACCATATCTCGACGAGATTCCCACCGAGGAGTTCGCGCGCCTGGTGACGCCGCGTCTGCGCTGGGTGCAGACGTGCAGCAGTGGAGTCGGGCATGTGCTGGAACTCGGTCTGCTGCCCCAGAATGTGACGATCACGAACGCCGCTGGCGTCCACGCCGACGCACTGGCCGAGAGTGTCATGGCGGCTGTGCTGCTGCACGCCAAGCGCATCCCGGAGCGCATCGAGCGGCAGGCGCGGCACGAATGGGCCGAGCTGCACTGCTCCGAGCTGGGCGGCAGGACGATCTGCATCATCGGCACCGGGCATATTGGGTCGGCGGTCGCGCGTCTTGCGAGCGCGTTCCGCATGCGCGTCGTTGGCGTGCGTCGCAATCTCCTACCGACTGAGTACGTAGATGAAGTCGTCTCGCCAACCCATCTGCATCGCGCGCTCGGCGAGGCGGACTATATCGTGATCGCCTGTCCGCTGACGGTGGAGACCGAGGGCATGCTCGGCTCGGGCGAGTTCACGGCGACCAAGCGCGGCGCGTACCTGATCAACATCTCACGCGGCAAAGTCGTTCAGGAACCAGCCCTGCTGGCCGCACTGGCCGACGGCACCCTCTCCGGCGCGTTCCTCGATGCGCATGCCCATGAGCCGTTGCCGCCCGACCATCCGTTCTGGACCGCCCCAAACGTCATCGTCATCCCGCACGACTCGCACTCCTCCCCGCACCTCGGCGACAACATCGTCGATCTGTTCGCCGACAACCTGCGCCGCTATGTCCACGGCGAGCCGTTGCGAAATGTGATTGATCGGGAACGCGGATATTGACCACGCCCTCGATCGTCGGTACCCTCCCTGCTAGCAGAATCATCGAATACTGACAGCTAACAGCTAACAGCCAGGAGGTCGATATGTACGCGACTGTCCGAACCTCGTTCGTTCACCCCGACAAGATTGAGGATGCGGTGCGCATCTACCGACAATGGGTCGCTGCGGCGGCGCGCGATGAGGCCATCGCTGGCAAGCAGCGCGGCCTCATCGGCGTGGGCGACCGCACAGTCGGCAAGGGGATTCAGATTGCCCTGTACGATAACGTCGAGGACCGGGCCGCTGGTGCTGAGGCCGTCGAAACCTCGTCGACACGCAGCCGTGCCACGTTCGCCATCTCGCCGCTGCGCGAGGAATTTTACGTCTTCGTGCGCGCCTTCGCGGACGAGGTGTCGGTCGACGACGACGGCCCGTGCGCTCGCCTGACGATCATCCGCGCCCGCCCAGATACCGAGTCTGTCGCGCAGGTGTTCAGCGTCGTCGAGGAGACGGTGCTGGCCCAGCTGCAGCGCCAGCGGGGCCACCTGGGCTACCTTGGCCTGGGCGACACCACCAGCGGCAAGACGATGCACCTGTCGTTCTGGAACACCGAAAGCGGCCTCGAGGCCAGCGAGAGCAGCGGGAACTACCAGAACCAGCTCGCCCGCCTGGCCGACGTCCTCGCCGAACCCCCGACCCGAGAGCTATTCGAGGTGACGGCGATGCGGCTGGCTGGCTAACATCCGCGTCACTTGGCCGCATCCTCATTTCGCACAATCGCGATGACTTTGCCTTGTCTCATAATGTCTGGCGACGCTCGACGATTGCTTGGGGCATTTCGCATCGACATCTCGGGATTATCGTGATCGCGTAGCGGATATAGCCGCACGAGGTGGAAACTATGCCCATCGATTACCGCATGAATCGAATGATTTCAACCATTGGCGAGATGCACGTTTGCCATCGTGACAGGCGTGGGAGTGAGCGAACGCAGCGTACATCTGTCTGGCGCGGAGTCGAGCTTACTTCGCGTAAACCGGTTCGGGTATCATCGGCGTTCTCCGTCGATTCTCCAACCCGTCACTCTCTGGTGCCGCGTCACCCGGCTTTGGCCAATCGAACACATCGAAGATGAGCGGTTCGAGGGCGGAGGGCGGAGGCAGGTAGCGGTCGGCGCGCACCATCGTCTCGATGTAGTCGTAGATCGCGATGACGTGCTCGTCGGTGCTGACCGAGTGGAACCAGACCTCGCGGCCCGCGAAGAGTAGCAGCACGACGTTCGAGAGTGCGCACGGTCCTAGACAGCCGCCGAGCGAGAGATGTACCTTGTGGCGAATGCGTCGCCGCGCCCACTCCGTATGATACAAGTCGAGCGGCACCGGCGCGTGGCCCCGATCTACATGCCCGCAACAGCAGCCAGTGGCGCAGACGAAGAGCTGTCCTGGTCGCCGGAAGACGTTGATCGGCTCACCATCGGCCCGCCAGACAATATTGCGAACCTTTGACGGGCGTCCCGAACGGGTCAGGCTGGGGATTGCGTCAGAGGTCGTCTCGTAGTGTTCGTGCTCGTCGTAGACCCCGGCGGCGAACTCGGCGGTGCGGGCATCGACCTCGTCCAGCGTGATCTGCCCGGTTTCGAGTAACAGCCGCTCGAACGACGCCAACCAGCGCTCGTAGTAGCCGGACTCGTCGCCATGCTCTTCAGCAACCGCGATCTCATCGACCAGCCGTTCGCGAAAGCTATCCCACTCGAAGGTCTTGCAATCACTCAATGCGACGGCCAGACCGAAGATGCGTCCTTCCCATGGCGCTTCGAAGACGAGTTCGCCGTTCCTGCGTGGCACCGCCAAATCATCGCTCAGATCTTCGATGCGTCCATCCTCACCAACAGCACCGCGTTCATCGGTCATCGTTGTCTGCCTCTCACTCCGCCGCCACGCCTTTCGGCGCCTGTGCCCGCGCCACTCCGATCATCGTGTCGCGAGTAACGAGATTGGCCAGCTCCTGCTCGGAGAGATGCTCTGTGCCGGGAGGACGCTCCGGAAGTACCAGATAGCGTTGGTCGGCGCTGCTGTCCCAGACGTGGACGTCGATCTCGTCGTCCAGCTCCAGTCCGAATTCCCGCAGCACCGCGCGTGGTTCGATGACGACGCGGGAGCGGTAGGCGAAGCTCTTGTACCAGGTCGGCGGTAAGCCCAGCACCATCCACGGATAGCACGAGCAGAGCGTGCAGACGACGACGTTGTGGTCGGTCGGCGTGTTCTCGATGACGACCAGCGGCGCACTGCTGGGCAGTTCGAACTCTGCCAGCGCGGCTGCGCTGTCGTGCAGCAGGCGCTGCTTGAACGCGGGATCGACCCAGGCTCGCGCCACGAGTTGCGCGCCTCGCAATGGTCCGATGTCCTGTTCGTAGTACTTGATGATCTCGTCGACCGCTTCCTCCGTCACCAGCCCCTTCTCGATCAGCAGCGATTCGAGCGCCTTGGTGCGCAGCGCGACGTAGGGCTCCTGCTCCGGGTCGTACTGTATCGGCATGGCGCGCCCCTCCTCGGCGTTTGGGGTTAAACGGGTTCGAGGTAACTATCCCAGAGGTCAATCGACACGGTTTGCCGCGGTTCGGCGGCTTCGCCCCACAGCTCCTGAGCGGTGAAGCGCACGCTGTAGACGATACCGGGCTGCTCCCCGAGGCCGTGCGCGCGAGTGTCGGGCAAGGGCGTCGGACCGTGGACGATGTTGATGACGCCGCGCTTGCCGCGCATGTAGCGCGGGAGCCGCGTGTGGTGTAGCGGGTGAATGGCGCGGGTTACGACCGTGCCGCCAACAGTAAACCGGGCCACAGCGACCGGCTCCGACGACGATCGTTCGACCCGTTGCAGCGCTGGCGCGGGGACGCTGCTGTTCAAGATTGGGAGTTCTGCGCTTGGATCACGCTGAAGTTGCCTGGTGCGCTGGTCCAGTTCATCCAGTGTGATGACGCCCTGCTGAATCAGGTTGTATGTCACCGATGTCAACCAACGTTCGAAGTACGATGCCCGCAAGTACTCAACTGGCTCCATCTGCTCGATGCCATAGCGAAACGCGTCAAGGTTGTAGAGTCGCTGGGCGAGCGTCAGCTGCATCATGGCCCGGGCGCGCCCTTCCCAGGCAGCATGGAACACCGGCTCGTCCTCCTCAATCTGAACCGGACCAAAGCCGTGCATGCCTCCCATGTCGTGGATACCGTTCATGGGCCGCCTCTCTAGTGTGCCGCGACAGCACCATTCTACAGCACCATTCTATGGAAGCCAGGACGTTGGTACAAGAGCCTGGTGGTGGACCTCTCTCACCGGCGCGGGGAGAGAGGTCCACCACCCGTCCCCACGCTCGTGTTAGCATGCCCTCCGAGGGCCGAGTGAACGGGATGAGTATGCACACGTGATATCGGCGGGGCGAGCGCGGGAGCGGGTGCGACAGCGGGCGGGCGGCGTCTTCTTCGGCTGGTGGATCGTCGCGGCTTCGGCCGGGATTCAGGTCCTCCAGGCCGGGCTGCTGATGCAGGCGTACGGTGCCTACGTCTCCGTTCTGCGCGATGAGTTCGGCTGGAGCAAGACGGCCCTGTCGATCGGCTATTCCCTCCAGCCGGTGCAGTCCGGCCTGCTCGGCCCGGTGCAGGGCTGGATGATCGACCGCTGGGGACCAAAGCGCGTCATGAGCGTCGGAATGATCCTGTTCGGCGCGGGGTTCATGCTCTTTTCCCAGGTCAACTCGCTGACCACCTTCTACCTGACGTTCATCGTCATGGCGATCGGCGCGAGCCTCTCCGGCTTCATGTCGATCACAACGACGCTCGTGCAGTGGTTCGAGCGCCGCCGGGCGACGGCCATGAGCATCTCGCAGACCGGCATGAGCGTCGGCGGAATGCTCGTCCCAATCGTGGCGCTCTCGCTCACCACCTTCGGCTGGCGCGAGACGGCTTTCGCCTCTGGTGTCATCGTGCTCGTCGTTGGCCTGCCGCTGGCGCAGCTGATGCGCACCGAGCCGGAGCAGTACGGTCTGCTGCCGGACGGCGCGACGGCAGGCGAAGTAAACGCGGTGACCGGCGTGGCCGATGCTGCGACGAGCGATCGCTTCGACTTCACCGCGAAGGAGGCGTTACGGACACGTTCATTCTGGCTGATCTCGTTCGGGCATGCGACAGCGCTGCTGGTTGTCTCGGCCGTCATGGTCCATCTCGTCCTGCATCTCCAGGAGGGCATGGGCTATTCGCTCTCGCAGGCAACCTCGGTGATCGCGGTGCTGACGCTGCTGACCGCCATCGGCCAGATCGCGGGTGGGTTCCTCGGCGACCGGTTCGAGAAGCGCATCATCGCGGCACTGGCCATGTTCGGACATTCAGCCGGACTGCTGGCGCTCGCCTGGGGAGAATCGCTGCTGTGGGTGATCGTCTTCACCTTCTCACACGGCATCGCCTGGGGCATGCGCGGCCCGCTGATGCAGGCCATGCGCGCCGACTACTTCGGGCGCAAGAACTTCGGCACGATCATGGGCTACTCCTCGATGATCATCATGGTCGGCATGGTCTCAGGTCCGCTCGTCGCCGGTCTGATGGCCGACCATTTCGGCAACTATCGCTACGGCTTCACTATCCTGGCCGTTCTGGCCGCCCTCGGCTCCATATTCTTCATCTTCGCCACCAAACCCGCTCCGCCACTCGCTGCCTGACACATTCTCTCAGGAATCGCCAACCAGTCGTGTCTCGCTACGGGCAGTCCGATACGATTCTCGTACAGGGGAATCAATCCGTTCGCGAACAGGTTAATGGTGTGGTACGAGACCGGGACCGGGACGGCGTCGCGTCAGGGATCTCCCAGACCGGAGAGTTAGCAGAGATTGGATGACAATGACCGCAGAGACGACGATCAGCACTGGTCCAGACGTAGGCGACGTGTTTCCGGAGTTCGCGCTGCCGGACCAGCACGGAAACTCGATACGGTTTTCCGAGGAGCGTGCTGGTCGCGAGGCGATCATCGTATTCATCCGCTCGGCAGACTGGTGACCATACTGCAAGGCGCAGCTGGTCGAGCTGCAATTGGCGCTTCCTGATCTCGCGGAACGCGGTACCGCACTCTTCGCGATCTCATACGATCCAGTGGAGACGATCGCCGATTTTGCCCAGATTCGAGGCATCGCGTACCCGCTGTTGTCAGACCACGGGAGCGCCTTCATCCGCCAACTCGGCATCTTCAACGATACGGTCGCAGCGGATAGTCGTTCTTACGGTATTCCCTACCCCGGAACGTACGTCATCGGTGTAGATGGGCGTGTCGCTTCCAAATCGTTCCACGAGTCTAATTACGTCCGCGATGCAGCTGTGACGCTCCTGCGCGAACAGCTTGGTATCGACCGCATTGGCGGCCCTGTCGTCGAGGCGCAAGACTCGGTGCTTGCCGTTCGTGCCACGCTCGACAGCGGAACATTCGTGAAGCAAAAGCGTATCGGCTGGCGCGTGCGTGTCGCGCTTCCAGACGGGTTCCACATCTACGGTGAACCGATTTCGGATGGATTGATCCCGACGACGCTGACCGTCAGTGTTCCGGAAGGAGTCGTCGTTGAGGGTCCATGGTTCCCACAGTTCGAACAGATGACGTTCTCATACCTCGATCAGCCGGTGCCGGTCATCTCTGGCACATTCGACATCGCCGGCGCGCTCGTGTTTCAGGATATTCGCGAGGATGTCACGATACATGTCGAATTGCACTACCAGGCATGTACCGATACCGAATGTTTCGCTCCGTCCAGCCTGCAGTTTGAGATTCCGGTAACGTACGAAGCGTTCGCCTGAATCTGACTACTTGAGGACATTGGCGTTCGCAACCTCGACGATAATGTACTGCTGCAGAGTCTGATCTCCGCCGGCGTGCGCGATCTTCACGGCGAACGTCGGCAGGCGCGACGACTCGGCTGGTGTCAACTCGTACCAGCGGTCCGCCTGCACGTCGATCGCGGTGCGGCAGATGAACGTTCCGGTAATGATGAACGGCGTTGGGACGCTGCCGGAGAGCGTGCAGTGGATATCGGCGACGTGTTCACTGTCCAGGTGTAATGCCGCGAACACTCCAGCGTCCTCGAAAACCTGACGTTCTACGAATCGGCTCATGATCGTGTCTCCAATGCCCGTACTCTCTTCCCGCTGTTCCGTGCATTTCAACTGTACCCGACGAATGGCTTTGTACGTTCAGTTGCGCCGCTGAACTCAATCGCGCACACTCAACGATTCGGGCAGAACGGCTCGATCGGACGCGAGGTTGCTTGACAGATACGAACATATATTCTAATCTGGCCGCTAGTGGGACGGGGCACTGTGCCCATTCCCATGTAATCCTCTCGGTCAATATGGAGGCGCAGGCACGACGATGGAACACCGTGAATCGCGCCACCAGACCTTTCCGCTGGCCCGTGGTCGGCAGCTGCATCGCCTGCCGCCTGAGGGGTCGTACCCGCCGCAGACACTGTTGGTCGAACGCTGGCGTGAGCCGCGCACGGGACTTGAGGTCATCTGGTCGATCGGCCCGGTGTCGGCGGATGCAACCACTGTCCGTCTGCAAGCGATTGTGCGTCATGAGGGTATGCACCTCGGCGATCTCGACCGGGCGATGATCAAACGCGCGTTCTTCCCAATGCACGTGCGCATCGCCGAACGGCGCTTCCCGAACCGCCTCATCCTCTCGGCCCAAGTGCTGACTGGTCTCGGTCCGCCCGCGGCCGCTCGGAACGAATCCGACCTCCCGTTCTGACACGCACGCATGGTCCTCCGTTCTCGCGTACCATGCGCTGAAGCACGTGGTACACGGCAGGGTGATGGAGGAACGAGCATGAATGCAACCGAATTGCGGGCGGGGCTAGAGGCGCGCATGGAGCGCGATGCCGACGATATCCTGCGCTTTGTCCAGCGCATGGTCCAGATCCCCAGCGAGAACCCGTCCGGCGACACGACCGAACTGACCGCGTTCATGGGCGATTGGCTCTCTGAGCGCGGACTCGACCACGCGGTCATCGCGCCGCAGCCTACGATGCCGAACATCGTGGCGAGCTTTCAAGGCGGCGAACCGGGGCGGCACCTCGTCCTCAACGGTCATCTCGACATCTTCCCGGCTGGCGACCCGAGCCTGTGGTCGGACGACCCGTTCTCCGGCGCGGTACGCGATGGCAAGCTGTTCGGACGTGGCGTGATCGACATGAAAGCCGGAACCGCCGCCTCGTTCCTTGCGTATCGCTATCTCCACGAGCTGCGCCAGCACCTGCCGGGCAAGCTGACCCTGACGGCAGTGTCCGATGAAGAGACCGGTGGTACCTGGGGGACCGGCTACCTGATGGAGCACCATCCGGACGTGCTGGGCGACTGTGTCCTCAACGGCGAGCCGAGCACCCCGTGGACGATTCGCTTCGGCGAGAAGGGGCCGGTCTGGCTCGATATGCTTGTGCGCTCTCCCGGTGGGCACGGTGCCTATACGCATCTCAGTCGCAGCGCGATCCAGGAGACGGCTGAGATCATCCTCAAGCTGGAGAAGCTGGCTGAGATTGAGGTCAACCTGCCGCCCGATATTCTGACACATGTCGAGGATGCCCGCGCGGAGCTGGACGCCGCGCTTGGCGTTGGCGCGACCGATGTCGTCAAGCAGGTGACGGTGAATATCGGCATCATTCAGGGCGGCGTCAAAACGAACGTGATCGCCGCCGACTGCCGCACCGGGATCGATCTGCGCGCGCCAGTCGGTCTCTCCGCTCAGGATCTGCTCGGTCACTTCGAAGCGATCCTTGCCGAACACCCGAACGCATCCTATGAACTGTTCAAGAGTGCTTAACCGTCGGTCTGTCCGCCCGACCACGAGATGGTCCGCATCATCCAGCGCAACGCCGAGGCCGTGCGCGGCATCCGCCCCAAGCCCATCATCAGCATCGGTGGCACAGACTGTCGCTACTGGCGCTGGCAGGGCATCCCTGCCTACGTCTACGGCCCAGTCCCTCACAACATGGGCGCGGCAGATGAGTACGTCACGCTTGACGACCTCTATGGCACCGTGCGGGTGCATGTGCTGTCGGCGTTCGACTATCTGATGGGTAGTGCTGGGTGAGAAGAACGAGGTCGTAGGGGCGATGCACCGCATCGCCCCTATGACCACATCACCCGTCATCCGTACCACTCCGGTGCTTTCCGCAGTTCCGGCCATTGCTCCGGGGAATGGCCGAAGACCAGCCACGCGCCTTCCTGCTCCGCGATCTGGACGATCTTGTTGGCACTGGCACGGGCTGCATCTTCGTCCCAGGCACCGCCGAAACGGTCATCGTCGATTTCCTGCTGGCGGGATATAGCGTCGCAGGCGAGCAGCACGGGGCCGGTGTCGGGGAGCTGGAGCAGCAACGACAGGTGGCCGATGGAGTGACCCGGTGTCGTTAACAGGCGGACGCCAGGGACGAGGTCGGTGTCGTCGTCGATCGGCAGTTCGTGCATCCCCTCCGGCCAGATGATCGGTGATGACGTACCCTCGTGGTAGCGCGGGCGGGGCTGTTCCCGTTCGGCGCGTGACACGACAAGTGTGGCGTCCGGGAAGTCGTGGATGCCGCCGATATGGTCGACATCGCCGTGCGTGATCACGAGATGGGTGATGTCGGCAGGAGTCAGGTCGCAGTGCGCGAGCTGGGCAGCCGGTCGGTTGTGGTCATTCAGGTGTAGCACGCGCCCGAATGTGGCCACGCCGTCGACCTGGGTCGCGGCATCGGCGTCGTCGTAGTAGGCGGCCGGGAAGCCGGTGTCGACCAGAATGTTCTCACCCGTCTCCGTACGGATGAGATAACCCTGGATACCGATAACCCGGCCGTTCTCGAGAACTTGAAACAGGCCATAGTCGAGAAAATAGAGTCGCATCGACGCCCTCCGATCAGACCAATATCAGGAGATGACCGTAACACCAATTGTTGGTGACAGTGCGGCACGCCCTTTGCGTTAGTGGTTATGACGCCCTGCGTTTCGCTGTCGCTCGGTGAGTGGCAGCTTTCGGAATCAGACTGACGATGAGCATGACACCAGTATGGGTGGCGATGTCCATTGCGACGCCTGCCTTATGCGGCATCTCATTTCAGCCTGAGACAACACGCGTCACCAGTCACTTGTAACGGAATGCATGCGTGTACTCATGTGCTGATCCTGCGCGTGTGGGACATGAAGGGACCATCGACTGTGGCCACGGAGAGTGTTCTCGTTACCAGCAAGCTGACCAAGCGCTTCAAGAAGTTCGTCGCGGTCGATACGCTCGATCTGGATGTCCGCAAAGGAGAGATCTTCGGTTTCCTCGGGCCAAATGGAGCCGGGAAATCGACGACGATCCGTATGCTGCTCGGCTTGATCCGTCCGTCGAGCGGTACTGCCCATGTGTTTGGCAAGGACATCCGCAAACATGGGAATGAGGTGCGTCGCAATATCGGCTACATGCCCGGCGAACTGGCGTTGTATGAGAATCTCACGCCAATGCAGCTGTTTGAGTATTCTGGTTCGCTCTACGGCGTGCATGACACGAAGTTCGCCGTCACTCTCGCCGAGCGGCTGGCAGTGACAAAGCTCAATGCGCCAATCGGCTCATTGTCGCAGGGCAACAAGCAGAAGGTCGGCATTGTGACCGCAATGCTGCACCGCCCCTATCTCGCCATCCTCGACGAGCCGACCAACGCGCTCGATCCGCTCATCCGTCACGAGTTGTACGGCATCCTCCAGGACGCCAAAGACGAAGGCATGACGATCTTCCTCTCATCGCATGTGCTGGCCGAGGCGGAGCGCATCTGCGATCGGGTCGCAATCATCCGCGAGGGCAAGTTGACCCGCGTGGGCACGGTCGAGGAACTGAAGGCTATTGCGCCGCGCCGGATGCGTATCTCGTTCGACGAGTATGTGCCGATCGATAAGTTCCAGGGGCTTCCCGGCGTCACCAACGCTCGCCTCGAAGACGGCAACGACCGTGTCGTTGAGCTACTGGTGCGTGAAAGCATGGATGAGGTCGTCAAGATCGCATCGCATCATCCAGTCAACGATTTTCGCTCCGAGGACATCTCGCTTGAGGACATCTTCCTCGGCTACTACGAGGCGGGCGGCACGACATTGACAATAGCAGACATCGCAGCAGGTTCGGATAACGCGAGCAATGGGGCCAGCAGCAACAGCACCACAACCGCCACAAGTAGCAACGGCCGAGGGGGAGTCGCCAAATGATGCGCAACGTCTACATGAAAACCCTCTACGATCTGCGCTGGAGCATCCTGGCGTTCTGTATCGGACTGAGCATCCTTGCCTTCGCGATTCTGTATGCTTTCCCGTCGGTATCGAGCGTCCCAGGCGGCCTGTTCTCTGGCCTCGAAGAACAGACGAGCGACGCGCTGCTCGGCGACATCGCCGCCGACTCGCCGGAGGCCTACCTTAACGTCCAACTCTTTGCCTTTCAGCCGCTCTACATCGCTATCTTCCTGATTATTGTCACCAGTGCGGCGGTTGCAGGTGAAGACGGCAGCAAGACGCTCGGTACGCTGCTGGCACATCCCGTTTCACGCTGGCGCGTGCTGACCGAGAAGGCGCTGGCGATCTTCACCGGCATGGTGGTGATCGAACTGGCGGTCGCGGCGGCAGCTGTCCTCGGAGCCTGGGTGGCGGGAGTCGATCTCGATCTCGTCAAGCTCGGGCTGTCACTGCTGGCCGTCATACCCTACGGCATCTGGCTGCTCGGCTTCGGACTGTTCTGCTCAGCCTTCTTCAACTCACGCATGGTCGCCGCGCTGATCGTCACCGGAGTGGTCGTCAGCACGTATATGCTCAACTCGCTCTCCGACTTCATTCCCGGGCTGAAGACATACAATCAGTTCGCGCCGATGTACTACTACTCATGGGGCCAACCACTCGTCGGTGCCATCACCTGGACCGATGTCGGCATCCTGGTCGGTGCCGGCGCCATCTTCTACGTCCTGGCGGTCGCGTCGTTTCAGCGCCGCGAGGTGCTGGGATAGCCTGGGATGCTGCCAGCCGAATGCAGTCAGAAGTGTCACAGAACACTACTCACCGACGGATCACTGTCCGGATGCCAGCTCATTGCTTAGTTTGAAGGAGCCACGATGCGCGTCGATGTCCATACGCACATCCAACCGCCAGAGTATCTGAAGATCCTGCTCGATTCTGGTCGCTTCGAGGTTGAGCGCGGTGATGCGGAGCAACTGGTCATTAAGGATCGCGGCTCGCGCTTCCTGACCGTCACGCCGAACATGGGCGACTTGCCTCAGCATATCGCCCACATGGACGCGACCGGGATGGACGCGCAGGTCATCTCATTGTCGACGCCAAACGTCTACTTCAAGGAGGGGCAGGAGGCGGTCGATCTCGCGGTGATGACCAATGACTATCTGGCCGGGATCGTCCAGCAGTATCCCGGTCGATTCAAGGCGCTCGCCAGCGTGCCGTTTACCGCTGACATCGACTCAGCTATCAACGAGATGGTGCGCTGCCTGGATCAGCTTGGCATGCCGGGCTTCCTGATCGGCGGCAACATCGACGGCGCACCGATCGATGATCCGCGCTTCGACCCGCTCTTCGAGGAGGCCAACCGGCGCGGTGCGGTCATGTTCATCCACCCGATGGTTCCGGCCGGTGCCGAGGCGATGAGCCAGTATGGACTCGTCCCGCTGGTCGGCTACATGTTCGATACGACATTGGCCGTATCCCGGCTCGTCTTTTCCAACTTCTTTGGCCGGTTCCTGGGGATCAACGTCGTCGTCGCCCATCTCGGCGGAGCGATTCCGTTCGTCAGCGGCCAGCTCGACGCTGGCTACGCCAATTACCCCGAGTGCCAGGTCGCTCAGCGCACACCCAGCGAGATTATCGAGCGGCTGTACCTCGACACCGCTTCAGCCAACGCCTCAGCGTTGCGCTGCGCGATCGACACGGTCGGGAGCGAGCAGGTGCTGTTCGGCTCAGATTATCCGCACATCATCGCGGATGTCCCAGGACTGACGAGTATGATCGAGCACACCGTTGGCCGCCGCGAACGCGGACGCATCCTCGGGGACAACGCCGCGAAGCTGTTTGGTCTGACCAGCTAGGCATCGCCGCCTCCCTACGATCTCCGCTCGACACGAAGCCACGTCGGTTCGTCAATGACCGGCGTGGCTTCATGACGGGGACGTTCATGACGCGATGGGTTGTCCTACGTGCGCGTGAAGTCCATGAATGCGATCTGGCCGGTGGTCACTCCAGTCCCCTCCACTTTATGGGCACCAGCCGTCTGGCTGGCTGGAACCGCGAACGTCGTCGTCGCGCTGCCGGTTGCTCCAACCGTTACCGTCTTGACAACGATCGACGATGTTGTCGTCGAATACCAGCGGATGGTGACACTTTCGCTCGCACCATATCCGCTCAGGTCGGCAGTCACCGTCGAGCCAGCGACACCAGACGTGGGCGTGAGCGTTAGTTTCGCACTGACTGTATAGGGTGTTGTGCTGCTCGTCCCGCTCGTCGGGCCGCTGGCTCGGACATCGTGGCCACCGGCAGCCGCAGCTGGGACAGTGAAGGTGATCGCTGCCGTTCCGCTCGCGGACGCCGTCGCGCTGCCGACGGAGCTCGAACTCGACGGCGTATTGAACCAGTTGATTGTCACGGTCTCGCCAGCCGCGTAGCCGCTCACGTTTGCTGTGACACTGGTTCCCACCTTGCCGCTCGTAGCGGTAAGGCTCATGGATGGCGTGACTGTGAAGTTAGAGAAGATGCCCGTGCCGCTGCTGGCGCTCACTCCTGTGACCTTGTGGATTCCGCCGACACCCGCCGGTACGGCAAATGTCACGGTGCCGGAACCAACCGTGGAGACGGTTGTCGTGCCGACGACAGACGAAGTCGTTGATGTCGTGAACCAGTTGACCGTGACCGATTCATTGGCTCGGTAGCCTCGCAGGTTCACGGTCACGGCTGTTCCGACTGGGCCGGAGGTTGGGGAGATCGTGGCCGTTGGAACGATGGTGAAGTTAGCGAAGACACTTGTCCCGCTCGTGGCGCTGACTCCCTGGACCTTGTGCGCTCCGCTGACCGCGACCGGGATCGTGTACACGAGGGTCGCACTGCCATCAGCCCCGGCTGTCACCGTCCCGGCAATGACTGATGTGGTCGTCGTTGAGAACCAGTTGACGGTAATGGATTCGTTGGCTCCGTAACCTGTCATCGTGACCATCGTACTGCTGCTGGTCGAACCGGTCGCGGGACTGAGTGCGAGGGATGGTGCAACGGTGTAGCTGCGCGTGACACTCGTCCCGGACGTGCTGCCAACCCCCTGTACGTCGTGGCTGCCCGAGGTCGTGTCAGGAACGTTGAAGGTTGCGCTGGCGTTGCCTGTGGCCGACGATGTTGTGGTCGCGACGACCGTGGAGCTGCTGGATGTTGCGAACCAGTTGACGTTCACCAGTTCGCTGGCACCATAGCCCCTGAACGTCAGGGTCACGCTGTTGCCGACTTTTCCGGATGTCGCGGAGATCGACATGCTGGATGCAACGGTAAAGTTGGTCGTGACGTCCGCCCCACTGGTCGAGCCGAGCGCCTGCACAGCATGGACGCCCCCGGTTGCTTCTGGCACCGTGAATGTCACGCTAGCCGTGCCACTACCGGAGGCAGTCACGGTCTGTAGCGTCTGCGAGGTCGACGACGTCGAGAACCACTTGAGTTCGATCGACTCACCAGCATCGAAACCAACCATCGTTGCCGTGACCGATGTTCCGGCTGGACCAGTCGCAGTGTTCAGCGAGACGTTCGCTCCGATGGTGAAGTAGGTGATAACGCTTGACCCGCTGGTCGCACTCGTCGCCTGTACTTTGTACGTGCCGCGAGCCGAGGTCGGCGCGACAAATGTCACCGTGCCAGCACCGCTCGCCGAAGCGGTGGCCGTGCCAACCGTTGTCGATGTGGTGGACGAGCTGAACCACTTCACGGTAATCGCTTCGGCAGCCTTGAATCCGCCAAGCTGCGCCGTGACGCTCGTGCCAGACGGTCCACGCGACGGTGTGAGCCGAATGCCCGGCTTGACCACCTGGTTCGCGTATGGGATAGCGAGTGATGTCGCGCCGGACGCCTGAACCTTGTGGGTGTTGGCAACCGCATCCGGCACGGAGTAGACGAACGAAGCGCTACCAAGTGACGAGGCCGTTACCGTCCCCAGAGTGCTGAAGTTCGTAGTATCCGCGAACCACTTTACGGCGATCGTTTCACCGGCGGCGAAACCTCGCAACGTGGCGGTGACGTTGTCGCCAACATAGATAAATGTCGACGACAGGCTGATACTACTAACTGTTGTGAAGCCTGCTGAGGTCAGTGTGCCACTGGCCCCGGACCCTTCGATCTTATGGACTCCAGCGACCGACTCTGGCACATCAGCGGAAACGAGCAGCGTGCCTTTGCTCGACGTGGCCGTGGGAGTGCCGAGTGTGCGGAAGGTTGTGCCGTCGTACCAGCGAAGGGTGACGACCTCGTTGGCCAAGTAGCCGCGCAACGTCGCTTTCACGCTCGATCCGACCCTGTTGGTCGATGGAAACAAAGAGATGCTCGGGTCAACCGTGTAGGGAGTCGTGGCTCCAAGCGTGGTTGTTGGACCGATAGCTTTGAGCGAGTACGCCCCACGCGGCGTTTCAGGAATTGTGACGGTGGTTGTCACCGATCCGGTGGAGGTGGCGACCACAGTTTTCAGGATCGTGTTGGTTGTGCCGACCCAGCGAAGCGTGACCGTTTCGCCCGCCGCGAAGCCGCGCGCTCTGATGGTCGGCGTGGTAGCGACCTTGCCATTTACTGGCGTCACCGACAGGCTGGCCTTGACCGTGAACGCGACGGTAGCCTGGGAGCCGCTCGTGTTTCCCTTGCCGATGATGCTGTGTGCGCCGCCCGTGGCGTCCGGCACCGCGAAGGTCGTTGACCCCCCGCCGGCGCTCGTGGCTGTGAACGAACCTTTGGACAGGCCACTCGGCGTATCCCAGTAGATGCGGACGAGTTCCTTGCTCCCAAATCCGGTGCAGGTTACTCTGGCCGTTGCCCCACTGATCCGATTTCCTGGCGCGACCGTGCAACTGGCAGCAGCGGCTGAGACAGGTGCCGCCTGTCCCAGGATGCCTCCGAAATACACGCCG
>Ga0136611_10001470_pt1 | contig 16394 bp, 9 predicted proteins | sample AntDrymUQ2232306_2_FD_106645 | JGI IMG/M metagenome (GOLD analysis project Ga0136611, IMG submission 106645) | Polar desert sand microbial communities from Dry Valleys, Antarctica - metaG UQ223 (23.06) | ecosystem: Environmental > Terrestrial > Soil > Desert | place: Antarctica: Dry Valley...
ACGGCGATCATTTCCCCGTCCGGACTCCACGCTGGCTCGGCGTAGTCATCCTCGCCCTCGGTGAGTTGTGTGACATCCTCGCTGTCGAGCTCCTGCACAAAGAGGTGACCGCGCCCGCGCTTGATCCCCTGGCCGTCGTCCTTGAAGTGCGCCTCGGTGTAGTGGAGGACGACGATGTCCTTCGGCTCCTCTTCGGGATCGACGCCCGTTCTGGAGATGAACGCCACCCGCGTTCCCTCCGGGCTCCATGCGGGATCGCCCGCGCAGTTCGGGGCGCTCGTCACCTTTCGCGCCTCGCCACCGTCGGCGGGCAGCACGTAGAGCTGCGGCTTCTCCTCGCGATCGGAGACGAAGAGCAGGCTTTTGCCATCGGGAGACCAACGGGGGGCGGTGTCTCGCTTCGCCCCGTACGTATAGCGGCGAGGCTCCGCGCCCCCGTCCGAGGGCACGACGTAGATGGCGGAGCGGTACTCGTCCTCCTCGCGGTCCAGGTGGGTGAGGACATAGGCGACCCGCGCGCCGTCGGGCGAGAGTTGCGGGTCGCTGGTGTACCGGTAGCCGTACAGGTCGGTTGCAGTGATGAGCGTGCGGTCTGGCATGGAGAACTCCTTTGGCCTGGCTGGGGGAGGAAGCACCGGCGTGCGGATGAATGCTCAACATTGCCGAGCGAACTCAGCAAAACGGCAAGTATGGTCCGCCAATCGTCGCAATCCCGGTGCCGCCGTCGATCCGTCGCGCAGCGACTGACGGCCGCCGCCGCCTTACGAGCGCACGCCCAAACGCGAAGGGTGCGGGCCTCCTTGCCCGCCCGGTCGAACCCTGGTTCGGACTCCTGCCAGACTCATCCCTCGCGTTGACGGGAAAGACGAACTCCGGCTGAAACGTAGCGCCCATGTCATTCCGAGCCTGCGAGGAATCACATGGGCGGGGTTACGGATCCCTCAAAAAGTTCGAGATGCATGCCCCAGGGTTCAAGCAGCTCGCGGGTAAGCCAGCTACCGGGCGTCGTTTTCCGCCAGCCGAATCGCGACCTCAGTCTGCCACCTGGCGGGGTCCGGCTCCTCGTCCGGGTCGGACAGGAACGACTCGAAACGCGCGCCGAACGCGTCGCCCTTCTCCGTAGCCCACGTATCCCACGCGAGACCGTTCGCCGCTCCCCAGTCCAGCAACGCAGCGTTCGCTGGAATACCGTTTTCTATCCCGGTGTATACGAGCGCCGCATACCGGCCAGCCGGGAGCACTCCCACAGCTACGTCGCCATCGCCCGGCATCGCGGCCGCTACAGGTACGCCCAACTCTATATCGAGTTCAGCCTCCATGTCGATGACGTGATACCGAACGAAGGGGGCGCCGGCGGGCGTTACGCCCTGCTTCTCCAACCAGGCGAACACCGCATCAAGCCCCTGCGGTATAGCCGTCCCAAGCTCCTGCATGGTTGCTCTGGTTCGGTGGCCCATGTAGGGCTGCTCCTCGCGATCAGTCAGCGTCGGTTCTGTCATCATCTGTCTCACTCCTTGCAGTGGTTCTGATCCGGTTCTTTGGCCCAGGGTGATAGCCGTGCGGAAAACGCCACCGTTGCTGCCAGCCCGAGGGAGTTGTCCACACAACGGCGTATCCCTGGATACGAGGCTATCATGGGTTCGGTCATGCAACAAGCGGTCTGAGCACCGGATCACGCCTGAAACCGACCAGGGACAAATCCTGCTGCGGTGGGCGTGTGCATTGATCCCGAAGGTACAGGGTGGAGGCGAGGTTGCGTGGGCGTTCAGCGGGCGTTCAATTGAACGCCTCTACATGGCGGCGGCGCGGCATTACCTGCGCGTGGGATCAAGTACTCTGCTCATCGTTATACCGGTAGTCTGTTGCCTTGGGAAGAATTACACCTGGCGGGTGTTACCGGTGAGCAATTAGGTCGGTATCCACGGCATTAGCCACCACCTGACACACCACTAAACCCGACTCAACAGACTACCGTTACACGCCGGGCGCCTTCTCCGCCAGGTCACCTGCGGGATGAAACTGAAACCGCCTTCCCACGCGCCGACGCACCAACAGGCCGCGCAGCGCCAGATCCAGCAGATCGGTTCGGGCGGTCTCGTACACCGTGTTGTGACTGATCGAGTGGGACGCGAAGGTGTACACCGCGTCGGGATGCCGCAGGGCGTGGCTTATGAGCGCGAGCTGGCGGTGGTTGAGATCCGCGTACCGTCGCAATCGTCGCTCGGTTTCCGCGATCTCGCCGGTCTTCCGCGCCAGATAGCGCTCCAGTTCCTCGATGGCCCGCAGTGTGACGTCCAGTTGGTGCAGAATGAAGTACGTGAGGTCGAGGTCATCCGTCTCCGTGTACAGGAACGAGCGGGCGTACTGTGCGGGCGCGTGCCGCAGTATCCGGGAGACCGTCAGGTACTCCGTGAGCCAGTACCCCTGAGAGAGCATCGACCAGTAGAACAGTGCTCGCGCGGTTCTGCCGTTCCCATCGGCGAACGGGTGGTCGTACGCCAGCCAGAAATGGACGATGATCGCACGAACGACGGGATGTAAGAACCTAGCGGTTTCCTCCCGGTTGGCGAATGTACAAAGCGCTTCCATGCGCGCTGGGAGTTGGTCGGCGGGCGGTGGCGTGTGTAACAGCTCGCCCTCCGGGCTGAACACCTGCACGCGCTCCCCATCGGGCGGCTCCAGGCGACCAGCGTCCATCGGATCGTCGAGCGTTCCGTCCGTAACAAGTCTGTGCAGTTCAAATATCAGCGTCGGCGTAAGCTTCTCGTGGCGCTGTTCGCGGACGTAGTGCATGGCGCGGTAGTTGTTGAAGATCATCCGCTCGCTCTTGTTCAGTGGCGCCCGGCCAGAACGAATCATCTCCTTCGCGACCCGGCGAGATGTGCTCGCGCCCTCGAGCTGGCTGGAAGTGATCGCCTCCTCCATCAGGGAGCTGACGATATAGCGATCTCTGGTCGCGGGATTCGTCACCACGTCGCTCAAGCCGATGCGGCCGCTGGCTAACTGGTCGATTCTGTGTGCCGCTTCCAATACGGTGTCCGGCATGGAGTAGGAGAAACCCTCTCCATCCCGGCTCGTCAGTGGTATTGACCGGGCCGATCCCAACCGCCCCAGCTTGATAGCGACCCACCACTCCTCACAACTGAGCGCATTCGGCGGTGCGCGGCGTTGAACGTCGTCCCAGTGGAGATACCGGGCGCTCTGGGGCAATCTCCCCGCAGCAATGATGTATCGAATGCGGTCGGGGGATATCGCTGCCAGCAGCTCGGGAAACGGTGGTGGCTTCTCGGGAATCCGCATATCGCACCTCTCAATAGCCGTAACTATCAGTTTACTACTAACTACTACTAAATTAGTAGTTCATTCAAGATCGTTGCGCGCCAGCGCCTCCCACTGTTGCGAATACATTACGACCGCAGCGGTGACCACTGGGACATATCCTGCGCACAGACGATGACGCGGCGCGAATCGTCGGGATGTTCAACTGAACACCCGCATCCACGTCCACTGCAGAAAACGGTGGCGACACTCGGCATCAGGGACCGCGAGCAAGCCGCGCGCGCACTCGGCGTTTCGGCTGCGGGCGTCGCGTGTCTCGTGTCACGCACTCTGCCTGTGATCGGTGAGGACTTCCTCGATGACATGGCGGGCCACTCCCGCTTTCAGGGGGTCGGTGTCGATGTACTCGGCGAGGGTGATCAGCGCCTTCCACAGCGTCCATCCACGACCGCGCGCCCAGGTCGCGTCGTCGATCTGCAGCGCCGCGCGGAACGTATCCCGGCTTGCTCCGCCGAAGAGCGTCCACGCAATCGCCAGATCACACGAGGGATCGCCCACGCCCGACGTCCCGAAATCAATGACGGCACTGAGCGAGTCCTCCGTGAGCAGCAGATTCCCTTCCGCGATGTCGCCGTGGAACCAGACGGGCGAGCCGTGCCACGTCGCCGCGAGCGCCGCTTCCCACACCGCGCGCGCGGCGCCGGTATCGATCATACCGTCGAGCACGCTGAGCGCTCGCCGGGTTTCGGCGTCATAAACGGTCAGCGACCCGCCGCGATAGAAGTTGTGCGGCCCAGGCAGCGGCCCGCCTGTGGCGTCGATTCGCCGCAGGGAGACCAGGAAGTGCGCCAGCGTGGCCGCGAAGAGTTGGAGATCGGCGATGCGCTCGACGGTCGCGGTCTCGCCATCGAGCCAGCGATACACGGACCACGGCCATGGATACCCGTCGTCAGGAACGCCCTTCGCGAGCGGCGTCGGGATCGGTAGCGGGAGGAGCGGCGCGAGGACTGGCAACCAGCGGTGTTCTTTCTCGACTTGCTGCATGTATCCCACGGCGCTCGGCAGGCGCACGCTCATGTTCGTGCCCAGACGAAACGTCCGGTTGTCCCATCCGTCGAAGTCAACGCCCTTGACGGGTAGGTCGGCCCACTGAGGAAACTGAGCGGAAACCAACCGTCGTACGAGGGCTACGTCAATGTACACCTCGTCGGGACGCGGGTCACCAGCGGACATCAGCATCTCCTTTCGCGCTTGACCTGCCACGCGACGTGCAGGCAGCATACGGTTCACTCCATTCGTTGTATAGTCGCCTCGGGCGGACGCTGCTCGTCCTGCCACAGCCGCTGCATCTCGGTGGAGCTTGCGAGTAGCTCATCCAGGGCGCCCCGAGCGACGAGGCGGCCGGCGTCCAGGAGCAACACCTGGTCAGCCCGGCGCAGCGCCGCCGGACGGTGCGAGACGACCAGGCAAGTCAAGTCGCGACCCCGCGTGAAGAGCCGCCTCCACAACTCCGCCTCCGTCTCGGCGTCGAGGGCCGAGGAGAGGTCGTCGAAGACGAGCAACTCGGCGTCTCGCACGAACATCCGCGCCGCAGCGGCCCGCTGGACCTGGCCGCCCGAGAGCTTCACACCGCGCGGCCCGATCAGCGTGTCGAGCCCGCGCTCGAGCGCCGCCAGGTCTGGCTCCATGACCGCCGAGTGGATCGCCGCGTCGAGCGCGGGCGGGTCGTCGGTGCGCCCGAGCAGCACGTTCTCGCGCAGCGTCTCGCTGAAGAGGCGCGGCGCCTGCGGCGTGTAGGCGCTACGCGGCGGGACGAAGAAAGTCGCCGGATCGTCAACCGGCCGGCCATTCCAGCGGACCTCACCGGCGTCGCGCGGCAGCAGGCCGAGCAAGACGTGCAGGAGCGTCGTCTTGCCTGCGCCGATTCGGCCGGTGATCACGGTGAAGGAGCCACGTTCCAGGGCGAACGAGACGTCGGTGATCCCACGGGCGCCGTCGGGGTGGGCGTGGGTGAGGTGGCGCAGCTCGAGCACCTCGAGCCGCTCGCGCGGTGGTGGCGGTGGCGGCTCGGGCGGCGCGCCCCGCAGGTAGACGGGCGCCGGCGCGACCAGCGCTGTCGGCGGCTCACCGGGCACGATCGCCTGCATCCGGCCGAACGACACCTCCATCCGCTTCAGGTCGCTGATGAGACGACCGATCTCGGCCGGGTACCAGGTGAGCTGATCGAGGTAGACGACGAACAGGGCGAGATCGCCGACCGTGAACGTGCCCTCGCTGATCGCCTGTGCGCCGAGCAGCAGCACCATGCCAGTCCCGAGGTGGACCGCGTTGAGGTTGAACGAGTTGAGCATCTCCTCGAAGACGCGATCGCGTACCGCCGCTCGGCGGCGCGACTCCCCGAGCTCGGTCAGCTGGGCGATCGCGTGGCGTGGCCCGCCGGCGATCTTGACGGCGAGCTGGGCACCAATCAGCTCGCCGAGGAACCCGGTCAACCGGCCGGTTGCCGCGCGCGACGCGGCACGGTAGGCCATGATCTTGTTGCCGAGCGCCTCTGTCAGGAACGAGCTCAACAGTAGCGGCACGAACAGCGCCGCGGTGATCGTTGGGTTAATCTGCCACATGACGACCGCCGCGCCAATGGCAAAGAACGACCGGCCGATCAGGTCGCTGAGGGCGTCAAGCGTGTCAGCGATGCTCTCGGGGGCGTCGCGGAAGCGGCTGAGCGTCTCGCCGACCGACTCCGGCAGCCCGTGGCGACCGTAGCCGCGCACGACGCCGGCGAACAGGTTCCGCTGAAGGAGCACCTGGCTCTTCTGCTGCAACGGGCTCCACGGATTGCCGAGCGCCGGACCGGCAAACACCTCGACGATCTGGACGGCGACGAGCACGGCGATCGCGCTCCAGGCGTTCAGCCCGGCCGAGTCGCCGGAGAGGGTGTCGAAGAAGGCGCGGGTCGCCAGCCCGAGCGGGATCGGCAGGATGAAGTACACCAGCGTGGCGAAGAAGGTATTGGCCGCGAAGTAGCCGGGGCTGAAGCGCACCAGCCGGAGGAGCACTCTCACCGGGCTCATGCCAGCTCCTCCGCAATGCCGGCGCGGAGCAGTTGGGCGAAGCGCGATTGTGGGTCGCGCGCCAGGTTCGCCCGCCGACCGAACTCGGCGACGCGACCGGCCTCGAGTATCAGGATCCGGTCGGCCCGTTCGACGGTCGCCAGCCGGTGGGCGATGACTACGCCAGTGCGGCCGTCGAGGAGACGCGTCACGGCGCGCTCGAGCAACCGCTCGGTATGCGGGTCGAGCCGCGACGACGCCTCATCAAGGATGACGAGGCCGGGGTTTTTCAGTAACACCCGTGCGAGCGCGACGAGCTGCGCCTCGCCGGCCGACAGACCCCGCCCCCCAGCGCCGAGCGGCGTGTCCAGCCCGGCCGACAGGGCGCGCAGCCACTCGTCAAGCCCGAGCTCGGCGAAGGCTGCGTCCAGCCGCGCGTCGGCAACGCTCCGGTCGAACAGCGCGACGTTGTCGCGTAGCGTGCCCTGGAACAGTTGGACGTCCTGCGTGACGAGACCGACCTGCGCCCGCAGCGCGTCGAGCCGCGTGTCCCGGAGGTCGACGCCGCCGAGGCGGACGGCGCCCTCGGTGGGGTCGTACAGGCGGAACAGCAGCCGCGAGATCGTCGTCTTGCCCGCGCCGGTCCGGCCGAGCAGGCCGAGCACCTCGCCGGGCTCGACGCGGCACGAGATGCCATGCAGCACTGTCTCGGCTTCGTAGGCGAACGAGACGCCGTCGAGCTCGACCGACAGGGCGCCCTGCGGGATATTCGCGCTCGCCCCATCGGCGATCTGCGACTCAATCGCGAGCAGCTCGCGCACGCGGACGATGCCTCCGGTCGCTTGCTGGAAGCTGTTCATCTCGCGCGAGAGGCGCTCGAGCGGCTGGCGCAGCATGCCGGTGTAGCGGAAGACGAGGTAGATGGTCCCAAGCGTGATCGCGCCGGCGCCGTAGAGCACGGTGCTCAGGCCGAGCGCCGCGCCCGCGCCGAGCACGAAGAGCAGACCGACAATCGCGTTGAAGACCGAGCTGGCCATGGCCGAGGCGTTGACCCGGTGGAAGCGCGCGGCCAACCGCTCGTGGAGGCGGCGCATCGCATAGGCGTCGGCGCCGCTCGTCTTGAGATCGGGCAGGCCGCCGAGCTGCTCCTCGAGGTAGCCGCTCAGGTCCGCAGCGGCCGCGCGGGCGGCCCTCGAGCGGACGCCGACGAAGCCGCCGCCCCGCATCAGATACACGAGCGCGGCCAGCGCGAAGATCGTCAGCAGCGCGCCGACGCGCCAGTCCTCGCGGTAGAGCAGGATGAGCACGCCAAGCAGGAAGACGCCGCTGCCGAGCACCTGGACGACGAAGCGCGCGAAGAAGTCGGCGATTGCCGAGACATCGCCGTCGATCCGCTCGATCAGCACGCCAACGCCGTGCTCGGCGTGGAACGAGGCGTCGAGCTCCAGCACGTGGCGCGCGAGATCGGCGCGCAACGCGTTGGTGGTGCGCCAGCCGAGGTTCTCGGCCATGTAGGTCTCGGCGAGGGTTACGGCCTGTGTGAGGAGCGCGACGCCGATGAAGAGCAGCGCGATCCAGACGAGCCGCTCGAACGGCTCGCCGGCCTGTGCCTGGTCGATGAATGTCCGGGCGATCTGGGGGTTGGCGAGTTGCAGACCGATCCCGGTGAACAGCAGCAGGCCGAGAAGGACGGCGCGCGGCCACTCCGGCCGCAGGTAGGTCGCGAGCAAAGCACGGTCGAGCTTGGGTAGCAATTGGCGCTCCTTGGGTGCGGTACGAATATGGGAGATATGTCGGCCATGTCGTGCCGCTCCAGGATATTGGCGACGTACGGCCATTGGGAGTCGACCTTGCCGAGGCGCGAGGCGTGTTCCTGAAGCGACGCGAATGTGGGAGGTGCGGGCGTCGGGCAGGCAATCTCGTTGGCATGCATGGCATCAGTGGACATCAACATCTCCCGTCACGCTAGACCCGCCGCAAAACGTGCAGCAGGTATTCTTTTCGATTGAGCGGATTGTGGTCCGTCCGCGGCCGGGTCGGGATCGTGCCACCGACCGGGTGGTAGTGGTCGAAGGTGTATTCCAGCACGCCCTCACCATGCGTTAGCTCCGGCAATTGTTGCTGCAGTTTGTGTACCTGATCCGCCGGAATCTCCCCCTCCAGCAGGTATGACGAACCCCGAGGTTCCGATGACTGCAGAACGGCACGCAGCCGCGTCAGTATGGGCAATATCGGCCCGAAAGCGTCCGCCGGAATCTCAAGGTGGAAGCGGTGGATCGGCTCGCACACTCGGGTGCCGGCCCGCTTCAGCGCGTCCATCACCACCAATGGAGTAAGTTTACGGAAGTCCCCGGCAGTGCTCCCCGGCGACGAATAGCCGGAATGTGACAGGATGACCGTGCAGTCGGTGACCTGCCATCCGTAGACGCCCTGGCCGAGGGTCTTCACCACTGTGTCCTCGATCGCATCGTGGAAGTCCTCGACTGCCTTGTATATGAAGAGCGGGATTGACCTGACATCGACCTCGATCCGGAGATCTACACCGCTGCCGATCGGCGCTGGCTCGATGCGCAGCCCGACGGTTGCGAGAAATGGATTGCCCGCCTTACCCATAACCTCGACAGCCGCACCCACCCCGACGGGCCGCTCGATGCAGATCGTCGTTGTCTCCCGGAAGGTGACGTCGAGGCTGTAGTCGGTCGCCAGCGTTGCCTGGATAACCTCCTTCTGCACCTCACCGTAGAGCGAGACGAACAGTTCCTGTCGAACATCGTCCTGCCGCAGGTTGATCAGGGGATCCTGCTCGGCGAGTTGGGCGAGCGCCACGTGCAGCGCCCTCTTGTCGGCGGGGCGGCAGGGCACGACGATCGATTCCAGGGTCGGCGGGGCGAAATGGTGGCGGTCCGAAGTCGGGCGCGATATGCCGATCTCGTCGCCGATCTGGATATCGCCGAGACCCCAGAGCTTGCCGATCTGTCCGGCTGCGATCGACGCGTGCTGAACGGCCGGGCCGCGGTCGAAAACGCTGATCGCGGTGACCTTCCCTTCACTCTTCCGGCTGAAGTGGAGCCGATCCCGCGTTCGTACGGTGCCCGAGAACATACGAACGTACGCGATCTTCTCCCCGGTCGGACCTCGCTCGACCTTGAAGACCGTCCCGGAAACGGGGCCATCGGCCTCGCCCTCGGCTGCAGGCAGGAACGCCACAATGTTCGCGATCAGGGACTCCACCCCCGCGCCGGTGATCGCCGAGCCGAAGAAGACCGGATGCGCCAGCGCCTGCCTGGTCTGCGCCGCGAGCTCGTTGCGGAGCTGGCGGTACGAAACAGCCGTCTCGTCGTCGACGTACGCGGCGATGACCGCATCATCGTGGTCCGCGAGCAGATCAACAAGCCCGGCGGTAAAACCAGCATCGGCGTCGGAGTACGGCGTAAAGCGAGCGTCTTTGGCGCCCAACCCGCTGGCCGATCCCATCGGGAAAATCGCCGGCGTCAGCTTCTCGGCGATGTCTTGCAAGACGCGTTCGTATTGCGCGCCGCCCCGGTCTATCTTGTTCACGAAGATCAGGGTGGGAATGTTGAGCCGCTGGAGGGTCCGCATTAACACACGGGTCTGCGCCTGCACGCCCTCTACGGCGGAGATCACCAGCACGGCGCCATCAAGCACGCTCAATACCCGTTCCACCTCGGCAATGAAATCCGGGTGGCCGGGCGTGTCGATCAGGTTGATGGTGCGGTCATCAATGACGAAGGACACGACGGCGGACTTGATCGTGATGCCGCGTTGCCGTTCCAGCGCCAGGGAATCGGTCTGAGTGCTGCCGTCATCGACGCTGCCGATCTCGTCGATGACCCCGGCGGCGTAGAGCAGCCGCTCGGTGAGGGTTGTCTTACCGGCGTCTACATGCGCCAGAATGCCGATGTTCAGAGAGTTCATATGTCAAAGCCTTCTCGTGCGATCCTGAGGTCGTAGCAATGAGTGATCGCATGAGACGCCGCATAGAAACTCTCCTTTGTGTGTGTGAATCCTCCGCGTATTGTACCGTATGACGAGCGCGAGCTAAACGCCGCCTCTCGTACCTTTGTCGATTTGGCCTTGACCCCTGCCGCGAGCGGATGTCCTGGATTCAGCTAACTGGTTGCCTCACATGATGCGCTGCGAGGCGGCTGAGGCACGCGGTCTTGCCGCCAACACCGGAGGCGTCCTGAAAGGCGAACTCCGCCAGACCAACAATGTCGATACCGACAGCCAGCACCCCATTCCGCTCACACTCGCTCGCTACAGAGAGCGATGCCGGTAGCTGTCGGATATGCCCTCGGCGCTGTCGCTGCCCCAACGCCATGCGGCCAGAGCGAACAGGGTAAGCAACAAGACGAACATCAATAGCTCCACGATAGACCTCCTGATCGTCACACCCGCACCGGTGATACGTCGGTGTTGCGGCGCTCCCAGGCGCCGATCCCTTCCCGGCGCCTCATGGTTCTGAGTATGCGTCATGCAGTTGTCTGGCACCACGAAGTTACTCACAGCTTGGCCCACATCTTCACGTGTCTGGATGACAGGGAGAACTTGCCGTATAATGCTGCCACCACCACTACACGCTGGATCACGCTGTGACCGCGACCTTCGCTGAAACGCTCAGGAATCGCCGGATACGAGCCCATCTCACCCAGGAGGAGCTGGCGGAGCGGGCGGGGATCAGTGTGCGCACGATCAGCGACCTGGAGCGTGAGCTCAATCTCATACCACGGGCGGCTACCGTTGCGCTCCTCGCGGAGGCGTTCGGCTTCCCCGATGCGGAGCGGGCGGAGTTCGAGGCGGTCGCGCGTGGGCCTCGGCCCCCTGCTCCGTTGCCCGCCACCGGTACCGCTGCGAGGCTGCCCCCGGTCTCCACATCGTTCATCGGCCGTGAGCGGGAGGTGGAGGCCGTGGGGAACCGTTTGCTGCTCAAGGACGTACGCCTGATCACGCTGGCCGGACCGGGTGGGACCGGCAAGACCCGGCTCGCAATAGAGGTGGCGTCCGCTGTGGCGGATCGATTCGAGGGTGGCGTGTTTTTTGTCCCTTTGGAGCCGATCGCAGACCCGGCGCTCGTGGTCCCCACAATAGCGACAGCTCTCCGTGTGGGCGAGGTCGCGGGCAGGTCACTGGACGAGAGCCTTGATCTGTTTCTGAGCGACCGCGAATCACTGGTGATCCTCGACAACTTCGAGCAGGTAACCAAGGCATCACCCCTGCTGGCACGGTTGATTGGGGTGTGTCCCCGGCTCACGTTGCTCGTCACCAGTCGGGTGCTCCTGCGTCTCTCGGCGGAGCACGCCTACGAGGTGCCCGCGCTCGACCTGCCGGAGCGCGGAGACGGTCTTCTCCCGAAGCAGATACAGGACGTCGAAGCCGTGCGGCTCTTTGTTGAGCGGGCGCGGGCCGCACGGGCGGACTTCCAACTGACCCAGGAGAACGCGTCTGCCGTCGCCGCGCTATGTCGGCGGCTGGACGGCCTGCCGCTTGCCCTGGAGCTGGCTGCCGCCCGAGCCAGGCTGCTTCCCCCCGCCGCGATGCTCGCGCGGCTGGAGCACGGACTCACCCTGCTCGCGGGTGGCGCGGTCGATGGGCCCCACCGGCAGCGGACCCTGCTGGCGACCCTGGACTGGAGCTACGACCTGCTCGACGAGCCGCAGCGGCGCCTTCTGCGCCGAATCTCGGTTTTTGCCGGTGGCTGCGACCTTGAGGCCGTGGAAGCGGTCTGCCGATCCAAGGGTGACCCGGAGGCACTGGAGGGGATCGCGCCTTTGGTTGATAGCAGTCTGCTGCGCGGTGCAGGACGCGAGGGCGCGGCGCCGCGATTCGAGATGCTCGACACCATCCGACAGTATGCGCGAGGGCGGCTGGCAGAAAGCGGTGAGGCCGAGGAGGTGTACGCCAGGCACTTCGGGCATTTCCTGGATTTGGCGGAGACAGCGGACCGACTGTACCACAGCCGGGAGCAAGCCCACTGGCTGGATCGATTGGAGACGGAGCACGAAAATACTCGAGCTGCCCTGCAGTGGGCAATAGAGCGCGCCGAGGCCGGGGAGACCTGGATGGCCGACCGCGCGGCCCGTCTCGCCGGTGCGCTCGGAGCATTCTGGCTGCGGCGCAGCTACCATTCACAAGGGCGTCGCTGGCTTGAGCGCGTGCTCGCCTTGCCGGGCGTGACCCTCCTCGCGCGAGCACGGGCGCTCCATAGCCTGGGGCTCCTGTCTGCGGCCCACGGCGACCTCGCTCGGGCGCTAGCCCCACTCGAGGAATCGCTGAACCTGTATCGCGAGCACGGTGATCCCCGCCGCGTCGCGTGGGCGCTCTGTGGTCTGGGCGGGGTAGCGCTGGACCAGGGAGAACACGAACGGGGGGGCGAGTCGTGTGCTGCGGCCCTGACGTTATTCCGCGAACACGGAGACCAGGTCGGGATGGCGGAGGCGCTGCATCGGCTCGGCGACCTCGCCCGCGAACAGGGGGAGTACGAACGAGCGACCGCGAACCTGGAAGACGCGCTGCGGCTCTACCAGGGCGAAGGGGAAGACGGTGGCGTTGCGTGGGCCCTCAACGGCCTCGGCGATGTCGCCCTGCGGGAGGCAAACTACGACCTCGCGCTCGCCCGCTATCGGGAGGCGATGGCCCTGCTGCAAATGCTAGGACAAACCTGGGGCGTGGCCATTGTCCTGGGCAATCTTGCCACAGCCGCAGAGCGCTCGGGCGACCTGCCCGGCGCAGCGGCGTCCTTCGAGCGCGCGCTGGCGCTCGCCCAGGAGATCGACGATGAGGGGACCAGCGCCGCCGCGCTGTACGGACTGGCGGCGGTGTCTCGCCGCACTGGTGATGACGAGCGCGCAGCCACGCTCTATCGCGAAGGTTTGGCGCTGTACCGGCGGCTGGGATCAGCGACCGGCATCGTGCGTGGCCTCGAAGGGATCGCCGGATCGCTCGCTGTTCGTGATGCTCCTCGGGCGGCCCGGCTCGCCGGGGCGGCGCACACCGCGCGTGGGGCCGTCGGTACGCTCGCCCCCTGGGACGAGCATGCAGACTACCATCGCGATATGGCCGCTATTCGCGTGACGCTCGGGGAAGAGGCATTCGCAACGGCGCAGGATTCGGGCCGAGCGATGCCCACGGACCAGGCCATCGCGGTCGCGCTGAGTGAGGATCATCCCGGTCAGTGAGGCCGCCCTGATGTGGGGGCGCTTCGAAACCTCGATTCATCCTTCAGGCCTTACCCGCGGCGTTCCTTTCCGTCGTGCAGTGTCTCCAGTTCACCACTGTCGGTAAGGAAGTAGAACGCGATACCAGACAGTAGATCCCCCCAGCGTTGGAGCCACATGACCGGCACCTCTCGGTCGTTGCCAAAGACCAGAAACGACTTGGGAGCCCTGGTCTTTTCGAGCAACCAGACATGCTCGGCGATTACTGAGAACTTAGCTGGTGGAAGGCCAGTGCCACGGACACGAGTGTAATACTTTGCGTCTCCCACAACCTCCTGGTCAGTCGACACAAGATCGAACTTCTTTCGCACACCCGCCACTGAACCAGGTAACAGTCTGGCGTCATAGTGGGCGCCAACCACGTTCCTGGCAAGCACCTCAAACTCAGACGGAGTTAGATTGCTCTTACCCTCCACTGTTTGCGCCAACGGCGATTCGGGGGCTGCCTGTTGGGGAATGGGCAAGTCGGTAGCATAGAACACCCACTCCCTTCCTCGGCGCTCGTTATGCGCTCTCCCCTGCAGCAGCAAGTCACGAGTCCGTGCAAAGACCGTCTGATGCGGTGAGATCTGTAGCTCACGTGCTATCTCGCCATTGGTTGCTCCGTTTGGAGCGATAGAGCGCAGGTAACTCGCAATTCTGTCCGCGTGAGTCATCTGGACGCTCCTTTCGTATCTGCCCTCAACCAGGCGCTTCTCGTCTATCAGCAGAGCACCTTGTTGGGGGATGACTGTGCGCGGCAGGTGCGGTACTTGTGTCGTCCCGCGAAGAAGCCATAATCCTCGGACCACGGATTCTTCGCTGGCTCAGAATGACATTGGATCCCTGCTACGCACACCCGGCACGGTCAGCGCACGGGCCGGGTCACTGCCCCTTCTGCGGCGGAGGACACCAGCGCGGCGTACTTCGCGAACACGCCCGACTCGTAGCGCGCCGCCTGTGGTTTCCACTGCTCCAGCCGCGCGGCTATCGCCTCGGCGGATAGCTCCACGTCCAGCGTGCGCTGCTCCAGGTCGATCGTGATCAGGTCCCCTTCCCGCAGCGCAGCGATCGGCCCGCCGACTGCGGCCTCCGGCGCAACGTGGCCTACCATGAAGCCGCGCGTCGCGCCGCTGAACCGGCCGTCCGTAACCAGCGCCACCGTCTCGCCCAGTCCCTCGCCAACGAGCGCTGCGGTGACACCGAGCATCTCGGGCATTCCCGGCGCGCCGCGCGGCCCCTCGTAACGGATGACGACCACGTCCCCGTGCTCAATCTCGCGGTGCGTCACGGCCTGCATCGCGTCCTCGCCAGACTCAAACACTCGTGCCGGCCCCTGGTGCCGCGGCCTCGGCGACTCCGCCACCTTGATGACCGCACCCTCCGGCGCGAGGTTGCCCTTGAGCACCAGCAGCCCGCCGGTCGCCTTCTTCGGCGCGTCCACCGAGAGGACCACCTTCTGCCCCGGCGTCTCCGTCACGTCCGCAACCTCTTCCGCGAGCGTCTTGCCCGTGGGGGTGAGTTGCTCGCCGTCGATCTTGCCGCCCTCGATGAGCCGCTTCGTGATGAGGCCGATGCCGCCCGCGTTGTGGACGTCCACCGCCGTGTACTTGCCGGACGGCTTGAGGTCCGCGATGATCGGTGTGTTGTCGCTGACGGGGTTGAAGTCGTCGATGGAGAGCTCGATGCCCGCCTCGCGCGCCATCGCGAGGAAGTGCAGTACGATGTTCGTCGAGCCGCCTGTCGCGTTCGCGATCGCGATGCCGTTCAGAAAGCTCTGCCGCGTGAGGATCTCACTCGGCTTCAGGCCGCGCTCCAACTGGTCCATCACGAGCCGCCCCGCCTGCCGGGCGATCTCCTGCTTCGTGGGGTCGGACTGAGGAGTGGACGCCATCCCCACCGGGGACAGGCCGAGCACCTCGATCGCCGTCGCCATTGTGTTCGCCGTGAACTGCCCGCCACACGCGCCGATGCCGGGGCACGCGACGCGCTCCAGTTCGTCGAGGTCCTCGTCGCTCATCTTCCCCGCGGCGTTCGCGCCTATCCCCTCGTACACCTCCTGAATCGTCACGTCCTGCCCTCGGAAGTTCCCCGGCAGAATCGAGCCTCCGTACAGCACGAAGCCGGGGATGTCGAGTCGGGTGAGCGCCATCGCGGACCCCGGGAGCGTCTTGTCGCACGCGGCGATGATAACGATCGCGTCGAACATGTGTCCGCGCCCGACCAGCTCGATGGAGTCCGCGATAACTTCCCGGCTGATGAGCGAGGCGTTCATCCCCTCCGTGCCCATCGTCACTCCGTCGGAGATCGCGACGGTGTTGAGTTCCATCGGCACGCCGCCGGCCTCGCGGATCCCCGCCTTGACGCCCTCCGCGAGCCGGCGGAAGCCCAGGTTGCAGGGCATCGTCTCGATCCAGGAGTGTGCGACGCCGACGATTGGCTTCTTGAAATCGTCGTCGCCAAGTCCGATGGCGCGCAGCATCGAGCGTGCGCCTGCGCGGTCCCGCCCGTCGATGATCGTCTTGCTCTTGTGCCGGGTGTCGAACTTCGTGGGTGTGTCGATCATGGATGCTTCCTCACATGGTGCGTCTGCGGCATTGGTAGTGGGTGTCAGCCCGTATGCTACCATCAGCGAGCAGTTTGCGTCGAGCCAAAGGCCATTGCCCGTACCGTAAGCCGAGCGACCGCGACTTCCGACTATACCTTACACCGGCTCGCAAGAATGCAGAGGCATGGAGGGGCAGGTTCCAGCTAGACAGTAGCGCACTGTGTCATTCCGAGCCTGCGAGGAATCCGTGGTCGGGGTTACGGATCCCTCACGGAGTTCGAGATGACATGCAGTAGTGTTCAA
>Ga0136611_10001471_pt1 | contig 16391 bp, 16 predicted proteins | sample AntDrymUQ2232306_2_FD_106645 | JGI IMG/M metagenome (GOLD analysis project Ga0136611, IMG submission 106645) | Polar desert sand microbial communities from Dry Valleys, Antarctica - metaG UQ223 (23.06) | ecosystem: Environmental > Terrestrial > Soil > Desert | place: Antarctica: Dry Valley...
AACGCCTCCCCCGATCCCGTGGAGACCCCGATCGCCGCCGCGAACGGCGCCCCCGCGGACCACGCCATCGCCGGCACCAACGGGTCCACCAGGTCACGGGGGTCATCGACGTCGTCCGGGTCCGACCGCGAGACCGGGTCCGGGTCCGGGTGCGCATCGGCCCACTGCGCCGCCAGCACCAGCAGCTCCACCTCACCGGCCCGGACCCCCGTGTGGACCTCGCGGACCCGCGCCAACATCGCGGTCGGCGTCACGAGCTCGGTAACGGTCATACCCACCATTCTACTCGAACACCTGTTCGAGTCAAGGGGTTGTGCCGGGTTGTCCGCACGGCCGTTCGTGTCGCCCGGCTGGACCTGTGGGTGGGTCACAGTCTCAAGGCTCGGCCGTGTCCGGTTTCGCACCTCGACCAGCGGGTGTGACTGCGGGAACAGCATCGGGCCGGCACCGGTTGGTGCAGATATGCGTATCGACATCTGGTCCGACGTGGTCTGCCCCTGGTGCTACATCGGCAAGCGCCGGCTGGAGAAGGCGATCGGCGACCGCGACGACATCGAGGTCGTCTACCACTCCTTCGAGCTCGACCCGAGCTCACCACGAGAAGCCACCCAGACCGTGGCCGAGCACCTCGGTGAGAAGTACGGCGGAGGTGCGGCTGGCGGCCAGGCGATGATCGACCGGGTGGAGGCTGTCGCGGCCGAGGAGGGCCTGGTGTTCCGGCTCGGTGAGGCCAAGCGGGGCAACACCGTGGACGCCCACCGGCTTCTGCACCTCGCCCTCGACGAGGGCGGCCGCGATCTCCAGGGACGTCTCAAGGAGGCCCTGCTCGCGGCGTACTTCCTGCGCGCCGAGAACCCCGCCGACCATGACGTGCTCGCGGCCATCGCCGACGAGACCGGCCTCGACCCGGCCCGCACCAGGGCGGTGCTCGGGGGCGACGAGTACGCCGACGCCGTCGAGGCCGACGTCCGCCAGGCGGTGGCGTACGGCGCGACCGGGGTGCCGTTCTTCGTCATCGACCAGCGCTACGGCGTCTCCGGCGCGCAGCCTGTCGAGGTCTTCGCCCAGGTGCTCGCCCAGGCCGACGCGGACCGTCAGCCCCTCGTCCCGGTCGGCGCCGCGACCGATGAGGCCTGCGGGCCCGACGGCTGCGCGACCTGACCGACCGGGAATAGTCCGAGGCAAAGCCTTGTAGGCACTCCTATGACAGTTCCCCGAATTGCCCTCCACGACGGCACGACCATCCCCCAGCTCGGCTTCGGCGTCTTCCAGGTGGAGCCCGACGAGACCGCGGACGTCGTACGCCAGGCCCTCGAGGTCGGCTACCGGCATCTCGACACCGCACAGATGTACGGCAACGAGGCCGGAGTCGGCCAGGCCATCCGCGAGTCGGGCATCGACCGCGACGAGCTCTATGTGACGACCAAGCTCAACAACTCCTTCCACCGTCCCGACGACGCGCGCAAGGCCTTCGACGAGTCGCTCGACCGGCTCAGGCTGGACGAGATCGACCTCTTCCTCATCCACTGGCCGCTGCCGAAGCAGTACGACGGCGACTTCGTCTCGACGTGGCAGACCCTCGTCGAGCTCAGTGACTCCGGCCGAACCCGTTCCATCGGCGTCTCCAACTTCCAGCCCGCCCACCTCGACCGCATCGTGGAGGAGACCGGGGTGGTGCCCGTGATCAACCAGATCGAGGTGCACCCGTTCTTCACCAACGAGGCCGCCCGCGCCGCCGACGCCCGGCACGGTGTCGCCACCGAGGCCTGGTCGCCCATCGCCCGGAGCCAGGTCGTGGGCGACCCGGCGGTCGAGGAGGTCGCGTCCCGCGTCGGGCGTACGCCGTCGCAGGTCACGCTCCGCTGGCACCTCCAGCGCGGCGACATCGTGTTCCCGAAGTCGACCAAGGTCGAGCGGATGCGCGAGAACTTCGCCCTTTTCGACTTCGAGCTCGACGACGCCGCGATGGCGGCGCTCTCCGGTCTCGACCGCGGCGAGGACGGCCGCACCGGCCCCAACCCGGACACGATGGACTGGATCCCGAGCTGACCCAGCCGCAGACCTCGGCCCTAGTGACCTGAGTCGCCGTACGGCAGGCTGGACGCATGGCCACCTCCTCGATGCCCCCGACGACCGTCGTGCTCTTCGGGGCCACTGGCGACCTCAGCCGCCGCAAGCTCCTGCCCGGCCTGCTCCACCTCTACAAGACCGGGCTGCTCCGTGACGTCCGCGTGGTCGGCACGTCTCTCGATGAGCACTCCCGCGACTCGTTCGTAGAGTTCGCCCGCGAGGCCGTGCACGAGTTCGGCGGCATCGACGGCGACACCGAGGCGTGGCCGGAGTTCGCCAAGGTGCTCCACTGGGCGCCTGGCAGCGAAGGGCCCACGGGCCTGCGTCGGGTCGTCGACGAGGTCGAGTCCGACCGCGACAGCCCCGCCAACCGCCTGCACTACCTGAGCGTCCCTCCGTCGGCCGCGCTGGCGGTGGTCCACCAACTCCGCGACGCGGGCCTGGTCGAGCGCAGCCGGATCATCATGGAGAAGCCCTTCGGCACCGACCTCACCTCGGCACGCAAGCTCAATGCCCAGCTGCACGACGTCTTCCACGAGGAGCAGATCTTCCGGATCGACCACTTCCTGGGCAAGGAGGCGGCCCAGAACATCCTGGCGGTCCGGTTCGCCAACGGTCTCTTCGAGCCGATCTGGCACCGCCACCACATCGACCACGTCCAGATCGACGTACCCGAGTCGCTGGGGCTGGAGCAGCGCGCCAGCTTCTACGAGGCGACTGGTGCCTACCGCGACATGGTCGTCACGCATCTGTTCCAGGTGCTCGCGTTCACCGCGATGGAACCGCCGACCGCCCTGGAGCCGGCCGCGATCAGTGAGGAGAAGAACAAGGTCTTCCGCTCGATGCTCCCGATCCAGCCCGCCGACGTGGTCCGCGGCCAGTACGTCGGCTACCAGGACATCGACGGGGTCGCGCAGGGCTCGGAGACCGAGACCTTCATCGCCCTAAAGTGCTACGTCGACAACTGGCGCTGGGCCGGCGTGCCCTTCTTCCTGCGCACCGGGAAGCGGCTGGCCGAGGGCGCCCGGGTCATCTCCATCGCGTTCAAGGAGCCGCCGCGCTCGATGTTCCCGCCGGGGTCGGGGGTCGGCGACCACGGACCCGACCACCTGACCTTCGACCTCGCAGACCGGGCCAAGATGTCGCTGTCCTTCTACGGCAAGCGCCCCGGCCCGGGGATGAAGCTCGACAAGCTCTCGATGCAGTTCGCCATGCAGGACACCGGTTGGGCGGGCTCGGTCCTCGAGGCCTACGAACGGCTCATCTACGACGCCGCCCGCGGCGATCGCACGCTCTTCACCTCGGCTGAGGGCATCGAGCGGCTGTGGGAGCTCTCCGAGCCGCTGCTCGACAACCCACCGATCGTGCGCCCCTACGCGCAGGGCAGCTGGGGTCCCAACCAGATCCACCAGCTCGTCTCCCCCTGGGGCTGGCGGCTGCCCTTCGAGCGCGTCTGGCGCGATCCCAACAGCACCGGCTGAGCGGCGCGCACCTCACCGGGGTCTCGAGGCTCGACCGTGAACGGCCTCGCACCTCGACCAACGGGCGGCCTCGCACCTCGACCAGCATTGGCGGTCAGTACCGGCGGAGCACCGGCAGCAGCCGGTCGACCAGCGGACCGATCAGCACGACCACCAGCACCGTGCCGACCCCCAGCGTCGCGCCGCAGGCCCAGCCGGTGCCGGCCATCAGCACCTGCACGAGCGAGTAGCTCCACGGGAACGGCACCGGTGGGTCCCACGCCAGCGCCGCGGCCTCGGCGGGGCCGGCGCCGAGGTCGGTGGCCAGATAGCCAGCCACCCCGACCGCCAGCACCAGGAACCCGGCCACGAGCTCCACCCACCGCAGGGTCAGGGCGTCCGGCGCCGGGAGCGACGGCAGCACCCATCCCACGACGAGGCCCACGACCACCGGCTGCACGAGCGTGCCCAGGCCGGGCCGGCGGCCGCGCGCCCAGGCCATCAGCACAAGCGCGAGCCCGACGAGCACGTTGACGACGGCGAACTCCCAGCCCCCGGCGATCGAGAGCCCGCTCACGAACATCGAGTAGCCGTCCGAGCCGAGGCGGGCGTCCAGCAGGAGGCTCACCCCGAGGCCGAGCACCACGCAGGACAGGACGAGCCGCACCACCCGCTGCACCATGCGCTGCACCATGCGCTCTACCGGGGATCCCACGAGCCAAGTGTCGTGCACTGGCACGATGGGACGAGTGATCGACCCTCGGGAGCAGACGTTCCGGCTGCGAGAGATCGCGGTCGCGGCGTACGGCCCGACGGTCGTCAGCTCGATCGGGTACGGCGCCGTCACACCGATGATCGCGTTCCGGGCGCGCGACCTCGGGGCCGACGTGGGTACGGCGGCGCTCGTCGTGTCGCTCTTCGCCCTCGGGATGCTGGTGTCGTCGCTCCCGTCCGGGGCCGTCGTCGCGCGGCTCGGCGAGCGACGGACCCTGCTGCTGGGCGGCTTCGTGGACGCCGGCGCGATGCTGGCCGCCGCCCTGGCCACCTCGGTGGTCGCCTTCGGTGCCGCGCTCTTCGTCAGCGGGATGGCGTGGACGGCGTTCCTGATCGCCCGGCAGGGCTTCCTGATCGACGCCGTCCCGCCCACCCACCGGGCGCGGGCGATGTCGACGCTCGGCGGCACCTTCCGGGTGGGCATCTTCGTGGGACCGCTGCTGGGCGCCGGGTTGATCGCGGTCGCCGGCCTGGGCGCGGTCTTCCTGCTCTCCGGCGCCCTGTCGCTGGCGGCGGCGCTGCTCGCGCAGGTGATGCCCGACCTGGGCGCCGGCTCGCGTCAGGAACAGCGCGACTCGGGCTTCGCCTCGGTCTGGTCGGTCCTCCGCGCCCACCGGCGCACCCTGCTGACGCTCGGGGTGGCCGTGGTGGCCATCAGCGCCTCGCGCTCGGTGCGCACCGGCCTGCTGCCGCTGTGGGCCGACCACCTCGGCATCGGCGCCAGCACCACGTCCCTGATCTTCGCGGGGGCGGCCTTCGTCGACATCGTGATGTTCTACCCGGGCGGCTGGCTGATGGACCGCCGGGGACGCAGCATCGTCGCCGTGCCGATCGTGCTCGGCGTCGCCATCGCCTGCCTGCTGCTGCCTCTGACCTCGACCGCGACCGGGCTCGCGGCCATCCTGGTGCTGATCTCGTTCGCCAACGGGCTCGGGTCGGGGATCGTGATGACGATCGGTGCGGACACCGCCCCGCTGACCGGCCGCGCGCAGTACCTCGGGGGCTGGCGGCTCTGCGGCGACCTCGGCAACACCGGCGGACCGCTGGTGGTCGGCGCGGTCACCCTGGTCGCCCCCCTCGCGGCCGCGTGCGTCGTGGTGGGCGCACTGGGGCTGGTCGGGGCGGGCTGGGTCGGCTACTGGACCCGGCGGCTGGACACCGCGCTCGCGCGGGGAGAGCCGGTCGGCGTCAGCCGATCTGCACGATGATCTCGTTGGAGGTCGCGCCGGTGTCGGAGTCGGCCATCCGGAAGCGGTTCGCGCCGCCCTGGCTGGTCTGGATGTAGGTGGTGAAGGACCCGCCGCTCACCGACGCGGTGACGGGGAAGTCCTGCCACGCGCCGGCCTCGAAGCGCTGCACCTGGAGCACCGCGCCCTCGCCGCCGGCGTACGTGCCGGTCAGGTCGATCTGCTGCATCGGGGCCACCGCGGTCTGGCCGGCGGACAGCACGATGCCGGCAGTGGGCGGTGCGGGCGAGCCGGTGGATCCGGCGTCCTCGGTCTCACCCGGCAGCAGGCTCACCAGCGGCCCCGTGCTGACCGCAGTCTGCTCGGGCTTGGGGAGGTACATCGTCTGGGAGCCGCCACTCTGGGTGTCGATGGCGGTGCCGGCGTCGTCGCCGAGGCCGAGGCCCTGGGTGGCGAGCAGGGTGCCGAGACCGAGCAGCAGCCCGATCGTCACGCCCACCGCGACGAGCGCGACCAACCCCTGGAAGATCGGGTGCTCCCTGCGCGTGGTCACCGGCCCATTGTCCGCGACGACCGGCGACGGCACCAAACCGCACGCCCGGCAGGCGGCCATCCACAGGCACGAGTGACCCCGGTTTCGGCTCGTCGCGGGGCGTCCAACCTCTCCGCATGGACATCGACTTCACCCAGACCAGGCGGGCCACCACCCGGCTCGCGCAGCTGTACGACGACCTCGCGGCCCGCGCCGACGTCGGGGCGCCTGACACCGGCGACACACCCGAGCCCGGGCCGGGCCGCGAGGCCGGCGACCTCGTGACCGTGCGGCGGGACGCCCGGCGGCTCGCCGACCGGGTGGCCCGCCTCGGGGGTGCCCTCGCGGGCTTCTCCTCGGCCGCCCGCGACGCCGACGACGCGCACGCCCACCGCCTGGCCGCGCTCGCGTCCCGGGCCGAGGAGCGGTGATGGACGACCTGCGCACGTTCGAGGTGCCGGGCGACCCCGAGGCGTGCCGAGGCTCCGCGCAGCGGCTCGACGCGCTCGCCGGGGTCGGCGCCGACACGGCGCGGTTCCTGGACCGTCAACGCCAGGGCACCTGGGGGCTGGCAGGTCTCTCCGCCGACGCCTACCGGCGCCGGTGCGCGGTGCTCGGCGACGAGGCCGACGACCTGTCCCGTCGCACCGGGCTGTTGTCGACGGCCCTGACCGACCTGGCCGACGAGCTCGCCCGCGCCCAGGGGCTGATGGCCCGCGCGGAGCGGTGGGCGGCGGGCGCCGGGCTGGTCGTGGCCGGGACGCTGGTGCCGCCGAGCGGGCCACCGAGCTGGCCCCGGGCGGCGACGCGGCCGCCTGGACGGCGTGGACCCGGGCCCGGTCGCAGATCCGGCGGGCGCGCACGATCGAGCTGGCCGCGCAGCAGGCGTGGCGGCTGGCCCTGGACCGCTGGGCGACCCGGTCCCTGGAGCACGACCTGCCCGGTGCCGGGCAGCCGCCCATGACCCCGCCCGCGCCACCACCGGGGGGCTCGTGCCAGCCGACCGCGGGCGCGACTCCTCCGCCACCCCGGGAGCCGAGGCCCCGCGAGCTCCGACCCGGCGAACGGGAGCCCGTTCCCGATCTCGAGCCCTGGACCTGCGGCTTCACTCCGCCAGATCCCCCCGAGCCAGATTCGTTCTGCGGCACGCCGGACGACCTCTCCGTGACGGACGAGCCGCCCCGCCGGCCCGGCGTCAACCTGCCGGGCGTCGACCTGCCGGGGGTGCGTCGTGGCCGGTGAGGTGATCAGCCTGCCGCCCCGGTGGCGACGTCACACCGATCCCGAGCACGGCGTCGTTGCCGCCGCCCGGTGCCCGGTCGCGGGCCGCACCGGCGTCGTACCGTTGATCCGGCTCGAGGTCGCCCCCGTGCGCACCAGCCTGCAGCGCTGGCGCACCGACGACCTCGACGCGACCGCGGCCCGCCGGCAGGACTTCGAGGTCGACGACGAGGACGAGTTCGACCTCGACGGCCGGGAGGTCGCCTACCGTCGCTTCGGGTTCCGCCGTGGTGCCGACGACCTGCTGTGCGAGCAGTGGGCGTGGCTGGTGGACGGCCGGGGCTTCACGCTGACCTGCACGGTGGGGCGAGGCGACTACGCGGACTTCTGCGACCTGTTCGAGGCGGTGGCGGGGACCTTCGAACCCGACGTGGGGGCGGTCGCGTGATCAGGCGATCGTCTCGCCGGCGGCGCGACGCACCTCGCGCTCGGCCAGCGCGTGCTCGTCGGTGCGGGCGTCGTAGGACCAGAAGTCGCGCAGCCACACCGCGGTGAACGCGACGCCCGCGACGCACGCCACGCCGCCACTGACGATCGAGCCCCGGACCGTCCACAGGTCGGCGACGACGCCGGCCCGCACCTGTCCGCCCAGCGGGCCGAGCGAGTAGGACAGCATCTCGATCCCGGCCAGCCGGCCGCGCATCTGCTCCGGGATCGTCTGGTTCCACACGGTGCCGCGGAAGACGGCGGAGATCATGTCGGACGCCCCGGCCAGCATCAGGAAGAGCCCGACCAGCCAGATGCTCGGCATCAGACCGGCCAGCGCGATCATCGCGCCGTACGCCAGCGCGGCGACCACGATCGCCCGGCCGTGGTGGTGGACCCGCGAGGTCCAGCCGCTCAGAGCGGTCGCCACCAGGGCTCCGACGGTCTCCGCGGAGTAGAGCACGCCGAGCAGCTCGGGCCGGGCGAAGACCTCGTCGGCCAGCGCCGGGAAGAGCACCACCGGCATGGCCAGGAACATCGCCGCCAGGTCCACGAGGTAGGTGCCGAGCAGGTCCCGTCGGCGTAGGGCGTAGCGCATGCCGTCGGCGATGCCGGCCAACGAGGGTGGGGTGGTCTCGGCCTGGTGCGGGTAGGGCCGCATGGCGACGTACATCATGGTGGCCACGGCCAGCCCGACGATGTCGACGACGAAGCACCACCCGATGCCGACGTAGGCGACCAGCAGACCCCCGATGGCCGGGCCGATGAGCACGCCGATCTGCATGCCGAGGCTGGTGAGCGCCTGACCGGCCGTGATCTGGTCGTGCCGCACCATGCGCGGCATCAGCGCCTCGCGGGAGGGCCGCTGGAGCGCCGACGACGACGTGAGCAGGCCTGCGACCACGAAGATCAGCCACAGGCTCGGCCGGTCCCGGAACGCGTTGACCGCGAGGACCGCGGTGAACACCGCCTGGGCCACACCGGTCCAGATCAGCAGCCGGCGTCGGTCCACGTGGTCGGCCAGCGCGCCGCCGTACAGGCCGAAGGCGACGAGCGGCACGAGCTCGACGAGGCCGACCGCCCCGACGGCGAAGTTGGAGCCGGTCAGCCGGTAGATCTGGAACGGGATCGCGACGTAGCTGACCATCGCCCCGAGGTAGAAGACGGTGCCGGCCACGAAGAGCAGCCGGAAGTCGCGAGACTCCCGCAGCGGGGTCACGTCGATCCGCAGGGCGCGGCGACGTCCGGTCCAGGTCACGAGAACCGATGCTGGCAGGTCGGTCGAGCGTCAGTCGCCCCGCGGTCGTCGGAGGGCCTCGATCGAGACGATCTCGTGCCGGGGCACCGGGCTGTCCACCGAGGCGCGGCAGGTCAGGGCGAACGTCGCGTCACCGCCCGCGGAACGCACCCGGACGGCGTACTCCCCTCCGCCGACGTCGAAGCGGGCCACGGTCTCGCCGCCGACGCCGCGGTGGCCGAGGATCACGACTTCGTCGAGTCGGGGCTCGTCGAGGTGACGCCGGAGCGCGATCTCGGCGGCCTGCACGGGCATCGGCATCGACGACCGGCCGCGCAGGTGGTCGAGGTCGAGGCGGCCGTCGAGGTGGGCAGCAGCCATCTGCGGCGCGGACTCGGCGTCGAGCCGGCCGTAGTACAGCCCGTCGGGCAGCACAAGCACGTTGCCCGCAAACCGGTCACCGCCGATGTGGGAGCACTCCCAGGTGAGGCCCGGCTCCACCGTGGCGAGCGCGGCCGCGACCGGACGGCCGCGCTCGGCGCAGCAGGTGTCGTGCCGACCGTGCGTGCACACCAGGACCAGGGGGTCGTGGTGCCCTTCGAGGCCGAGGGAGCGGCCCGAAGCGAGTGCCGCCAGGTCGAGGTCGAGGGCGGCCTCGAGGTCCGGCAGCAGCGCGGTCTCGGTCCAGGGGTCCGGGCGGGTGGACACCACGAAGACCCGGACGCCGTCGCTGCCGGGCGACCGGCCCGGCCGCCGGACGAGCAGCGGCCGGACGCCGTGGGCCGCCGCGTGCCGCCGGAGCGCCGGACCGAGGGCAGCCGGCATCCGGCTGTCGCGGAGCGCGTCGACGCCCCACGGTCCGGGATGCTCCAGCAGAAGGAAGGCGCGCACCGTCGAGGCCGTCCCGGCCAGGTCGTCACCACGTTGCTCGGCCGAGACCGAGCAACGGAAGTCAGCCACTCACGACCTCGAGCAGCCCCTCGCGGACCAGTCGTCGACACAGCACGACCCGGTCCGCCGCGTCGAGGTGGTCGGCGAGGTCGGCAGGACTCAGCGTCGGCCTGGCCCGGACCTCCTCCAGCGCGGGCTGCAGCCGCGCTGGCACGTCGAGGTGGCGGTCGCCGAGCAGCACCCGCAGCCGGTCGTCGGTGTCGGGGTGGCGCACCAGCACGCAGGGGTGGCCGGCCCGGCGACGCAGCCGCGAGGTGTCGTCGAGCGTGCGGACGGCGAGCACGTCGCCCAGTCCACCGCGCAGCCGCGTCGGCCGGGTGGCGAGGAAGCGGGTCATCTCCTGCTCCACCACCCGGTCGGCGGGCACGGAGCGCAGGTCGGCGGCCAGCGCCTCCAGTCGCTGCGCCAGCCGCCCGGCCAGCAGGGACGGGTCGTCGAGGTAGCCGGCCGGCAGGTGCTCGTCGGGCACCGCGTCGACCACGCCGGCCACGGTGCGCCGGAGCAGGCCACGCCACGTGAGCTGGTTGATGCCGATCGTGACGTGCAGCGAGGCGCCCTCCTGGGCGCGGGCCGCGTGCGGGGTGCCGGTGGGGAGGTACATCGACAGGCCGGGCTCGAGCAGCACCTCCTCCGCACCGTCGGTGCCGTGCACCTCCCAGAGCTTGCTGCCGTGGGTCTGGAAGACGAAGACGTCATGGGTGTCGCGGTGCAAGGCGAAGCCCTGGGCGCCGGGCGGGGTGAGGTAGGCGTTGGCCTGGCACGGGTGGCCGAGCTCCAGCTCCAGCCCGGCGACCAGGTCGGTCAGCGGTGCCCAGTAGCGGTGCAAACCCTGGAGGACGACGGTCGCACCGCCGTCGTACAGGGCGAGGACGCGGCGGGCGTCGACCAGCCCGGTGAGCGGCCGGCCTGCCAGCGAGGCGCCGCGCGTGTACGTCGACTCGGGCAGCACCGCGCCGTCCTGGGCGATCCGGACGGCCGGGGTGCGGATCGCCGTCTCGGTGAGCAGGTGGTCGACGTCGTCGAGGGAGAGCACCCCGACCAAACCGTCCGGGTCGCCCGGGTCGGCCGGGTGCAGGTGGACACGGGACGCCCAGACCTTCGACAAGAAGGTCTGGGCGTCACCGCTCAGCAGGTCGAGAGCGCTCAGGACCGGACCTACGCGTCCGTGCTGTCGGCGTCGGCGTCACTGGCGTCCGCGTCGGCGCCGTCGGCGTCCGCGCCGTCCGCGTCGGCGTCACTCGCGTCCGCGTCGGCGTCGGTCCCGTCGGCGTCGGCGTCGGTCGCGTCGGCGTCGACGGTCCGGGTGGGCTGCGGCGCCGATCCGGTGGTCATCTCGTCGTCGCCCAGGGGCTCGTCGGGGGTGGTGGTCATCTGGGTCCTCCTCGGGACGCGGGGCGGCCTCTCCGCCCACTCATGCCAGCAGTCTGTCCACCCACGTCAAGCCCCTCCACACCCGGAGGGGTGACCGGGTGGTCGTGGTTCAGACCGAGACGGCGGCGGAGGCCGCCCGGGCCGCCCGACGGGGGAACTGCCAGGTCAGCCAGAGGCTGAGCGCGGTGTAGTAGACGAGGTAGCCGACGGACGCGGCGACCACCGGCCCGCTGGGGTCGGGCAGCCCGGCGACGATGACGGCGTACGCCGCGAACCAGAGCGCCGTGAGCACGAAGGTGAGCTGCCACATCGGCTCTGTGCGGGACGGGTAGACGTACTTGATGGGGACGAAGACCATGATCGTGAAGAAGACCAGGATCAGCGCGGTGGTGGTCGTGCCGAGGCTGGTGGCGATGACGTAGAACGCGACGACGTTCCAGTAGCTCGGGAAGCCGAGGAAGAAGTGGTCGTCGGTCTTCGCGTCGCTGCGGCAGAACTGGTAGCACGACGCCAGCAGCGGGATCGCCGCGAGGACCCCGCCGAGCGGTCCGTCCGGCAGGTAGCCGTTGCTCCAGAGCAGGACCATCGGGGCGAGCGTGTAGGTCATGTAGTCGACGATGTTGTCGAGCAGGGCGCCGTCGAAGTCGGGCATCACCTCCTTGACCCGGACCCGGCGCGCCAGGAAGCCGTCGGTGCCGTCGACGACCATCGCCGCGAGAAACAGCCAGAGCACCGTCTCGACGTCGCCGCGGTAGGAGTAGTGCACCATCAGCAGGGCGAGGACCGAACCGGTCGCGGTGTAGGCGTGCACAGCCGCGGCGAGGAGACGCTGACCGGCCGGCGCTCTCTCGGCCTCCATGGCAGCCAACACTAAGGGGTGCCGGTCCCGGGTGGCTCAATCCCGGGTCCGGTGGTCCTTCAGCCGAGAAGGTCGCGCCGCCGGGCGACGGCCGCCGCCTCGGTGCGCGACGAGGCACCGAGCTTGCCCAGGATGTTGGACACGTGGACCGAGACCGTCTTGGTGGAGATGAACAGCTGCTTGCCGATCTCGCCGTTGCTGCGGCCCTCCGCGACCAGGGCGAGGATCTCGCGCTCGCGGGGTGTGAGCACGTCGTGCGCCGGCGCCGCCCGGAGCGCCGTGGAGCCCTGGGCGGTGAGCTCGTCGAGGAGCGGCTGCGCGCCGAGCCCCCGGGCCGGCTCGAAGACGTGGCCGTAGCCGGCGAAGAGGCGCTCGGTCTCCCGCCACGCCTCGACCAGCTCGGACTCCGCGGGCGGGTCGACCTGGGCCCGCCAACGCCAGCGGAGCCACTCGGCGTCCAGGCGCTGGATCCAGGCGACCGCCTCCGGCCCGAAGCGGACCCCCTCCTCGCGGTGGAAGGCGTGCACGCGACGGCCGTCGTCCCACAGCCGGGCGGCGTCGGCGTGCCGGAGCAGACGCTCGTCGGTGCCGAGCCCCGCGGCCGCGGTGCCGAGGACACCGAGGGCGAGAGCGGCGAGCCGCAGGCGGGCCTGGAAGAGCTCTCGCCACGTCGCCGAGAGCCGCGCCACGACCAGGTCGTAGGACTCCAGGGCGGCCAGCTGATCGCCCCGCTGCTCGTGGAGCTCGAGGTCGGCGGAGCTGCTCCAGATCCCGACCAGGCCCTCGAGGTGCCACTGCGGGCGGAGCACCACGCAGAGCTCCTCGACCGACCGGTCTCCGCGGGCCGCGCGGATGTTGGCCTCGAGGGCCCGGAACATCGCCTCGTAGTCGTCGGGCGGAGCCTGACCCTCGATGCGCGCCAGCCGGACAGCTTCGTCCCAGCGCCCACAGGCGTGGGCGACCGCGGCCCCCATGAACCGGGACATGCCGGCGAAGGGCGCCCATGGGGTGCCGGCGGCGACCCCGCGGGCCACCCCTGCGGCGAAGGCCTCGATCGACTCGCCGTGGTCGGCCCGGTCCTGGTGGAGGCGCCCGAGCAGGTAGAGACCGCGGATCTCGGCGTTGACGGCTCCGGCCGCGCGGGCCTTGTCGATGACGTCGAGCAGGGCGTGCCGGATCTCGTCGGAGCGCTGCTCCTGGTCGAGGCCGACCAGCGTGGTGAGGATGTCGGTGACCAGGCGCGGCATGTCGTCGCGCTCGGCGAGGCCGAGCGCCTCGAGGCCGGCCTGCCGAGCGTCCTCGACGTCACCGAAGGCGGCCAGCACCCGGGCCTGGAGAGCGAGGACCTTCGCTCGCTGCGTGGTGAGGTGCTCGGGCAGCAGCGCCACCGCCTCGGCGACGAAGACCCGCGGGTCCTCCTTGGTGTCGAGGTGGATGACGGCGCTGGCCAGCGCGGCGAGGAGCTGGCCGCGGTCCGCGTCCGGCGCGTCGGGGGACAGCAGGTCGAGCTGCTCGCGGACGACGGCGGCCGCCTTCGCCACGTGGCCGGCGGCGATCAGCGCGTCGGAGGTGCGGGTCACCAGGAGTGGGAGGTCGAGGTCGTCGAGCGGGCCGACCGCAGGATCGGTGACCAGGGTGAGAGCCAGCCTGAAGTGCTGGGCGGCCTCCTCCGGGCCACCCACACGCATGGCGTCGTTGCCGGCCTCGACCGCGGCGAGCAGGGCGGTGCCGTGGTCCTGGCCGAGCCGCGCATGCCGGGCCAGCTCGGCGGCGGCGCCGGAGACCCGGCGGCTCTTGAGCACCTCGGCGTACGTCGCGTGGAGGCGCACCCGCTCTTCTCTCTCGGGTGATGAGGAGAGATTCCGTCCCTGAGGTAGGGCCGGACATCGGACGCGCGCCCTATCCCTGGCCGCCCGGCTACCTCAGATCGTCCGAGGTGGCTACCTCAGAGGGGTCTGCCACCTATCCAGACGCCCGCGGCCAGGGGTACGCCGGGGCGGTAGGCCAGGTGCACGTGGCTCGGGGCGTCGAGCAGGACGAGGTCGGCCCGCCCCCCGGGCACCAGGGCGCCGAGGTCGTCCCGGCCGAGCGCGTCGGCGCCGACGCGGGTGGCGGCGTGCACCGCCTCGGCGGGGCTCAGCCCCATCTCGCGCACGGCAAGCGCGATGCACAGCGGCATCGACGAGGTGAAGCTCGAGCCGGGGTTGCAGTCGCTGGCGAGCGCGACCCGGACGCCCCGGTCGAGCAGCGCCCGCGCGTCGGGGTAGGGCTGCCGGGTCGAGAACTCCACCCCCGGCAGCAGGGTCGCGATCGTGCCCGCGTCGCGGAGCGCGGCGACGTCGTCGTCGGACAGGTAGGTGCAGTGATCGACCGCCCGCAGCCCGAGCTCGGCGGCAAGGCGGACGCCGGGGCCCGGCCCGAGCTGGTTGGCGTGCAGCCGTCCCTCGAGCCCCGCGGCGCGACCCGCCTCGAGGACGGCGCGTGCCTGGTCGGCATCGAAGGCCCCGACCTCGCAGAACGCGTCGACCCACTTGGCGTACGGCGCGGCCGCGGCCAGCATCGGCCCGGTGACCAGGTCGACGTACGCCGCCGGATCGGTGTCGGCGGGGACCACGTGGGCGCCGAGGAAGGTCGTCTCCTCGGTGAACTGGCGGGCGATCGCGAGCGAGCGGGCCTCGTCGCGGACGGTGAGGCCGTAGCCGCTCTTGATCTCGACGGTGGTCGTGCCCTGCCGCTGCATCTCCTGCACGAGGTGGGCGACGTGGGCGGTGAGCTGCTCGTCGGTGGCGGCGCGCGTGGCGGCCACGGTCGTGCGGATCCCACCGGCGGTGTAGGGCTCCCCGGTCATCCGGGCGGCGAACTCGGCCGCTCGGTCGCCCGCGAAGACGAGGTGGCTGTGGGAGTCGACGAAGCCGGGCAGCACAGCCCGCGCGCCGGCGTCGACGTACGTGTCGGCCTGCGGCGCCTCGCTCGCCGGTCCGACCCACGCGACCCGGTCGCCCTCGATCACGAGCGCGGCATCCCGCAGCAGGCCGAGGAGGCCGTCGCGGGCGGGGTCGTTGGTGACCAGCTCGCCGATGTGGGTGATCAACGTGCTGGTCACCGCCAGAGCTCCTCGATCGCGGCGTCCAGCTCGCGGCCGATGTCGCCGCGGTCGCCTTCGTTGATCACGACGCGGCCGTCGACAATCACCCGGGTGACGTCGGCGGCGGTGGCCGCGAAGACCGCGGTGTTCTGGTCGGCGCCCGTGCCGGCGGTGCGCGGGCTCGCGGTGTCGATCGTGACCAGGTCCGCGCGGTGGCCGACCGCGATGGCGCCGGCGTCGGCGAACCCGAGGCTCCGCTGCCCGGTGGCCGTCGCGGCGCCCAGCAGCTCGGCCGCGGACCAGTGGCCGCGTGCGCGGGTGACCAGCCGCTCGTCGAGCTCGACGGCCCGCATCTCCTCGAAGAGGTCGATGACCGCGTGGCTGTCGGAGCCCAGCGTCAGCCGGGCCCCCGCCTCACGCAGGGCCCGGCTCGGGCCGACGCCGTCGGCCAGGTCGCGCTCGGTGGTTGGGCAGAAGCAGGCGTAGGTCTGGCTGGTGCCGAGGTGGGTGAGGTCGTCGCCGGTCAGGTGGGTCGCGTGCACGACGGTCGTGCGGTCGCCCAGGACGCCGTGGTCGGCCAGCAGCTGGGTCGGGGTGGCGCCGTACGCCGCGATGCAGGCGTCGTTCTCGGCCGTCTGCTCGGAGAGGTGCACGTGGAGCGGGGCGCCCCTGCGCTCCGCCCACCCCGCGACCGTCGGCAGCTGCTCGGCGGGGACGGCCCGCACCGAGTGGACCGCCGCTCCGACCACGACGTCTCCCCGGTGGTCGAGCGTGTCGAGACCACCGACACGCTCGGCCCAGCGCTCGGCGTCACCGTCGTCGAACCGCCGCTGCACCCCGGCCGGCGGCTCGCCGAACCCGGCGGCGAGGTAGCAGGTGTCGAGGAGCGCGATCCGGATCCCGGCCTCCCGGACCGCCTCGACCAACGCGTGGCCCATCGCGTTGGGATCGTCGTAGGGCGTGCCGTCGGGCTGGTGGTGCAGGTAGTGGAACTCCCCCACGCTGGTGATCCCGGCCGCGGCCATCTCCTTGAAGGTGGCGCAGGCGAGACGGTGGTAGGAGTCGGGGTCGAGGCGCGCGGCCACGGCGTACATCTGCTCCCGCCAGGTCCAGAACGTCCCCGCTCCGCGCTGGGTCCGGCCCCGCAGAGCCCGGTGG
>Ga0136611_10001472_pt1 | contig 16384 bp, 15 predicted proteins | sample AntDrymUQ2232306_2_FD_106645 | JGI IMG/M metagenome (GOLD analysis project Ga0136611, IMG submission 106645) | Polar desert sand microbial communities from Dry Valleys, Antarctica - metaG UQ223 (23.06) | ecosystem: Environmental > Terrestrial > Soil > Desert | place: Antarctica: Dry Valley...
AAGAGCTTTCAGAAAATAAAATTCCTGTTAATTTGCCATTTCTTGGGCCACATTGCTGAATTCTTCGCTTTTATCAGCCTTTTCGAATTTTCCGACAGGCCCAAGATATGTTCTGTACCGTACAGATGAGTTTGAGAATTATGGGCATTATTAATAGCGCAACTTTTAGAATGATTGAATAAGTAATTTTAAATAAGGAATATATTAAAAATGAAACTATCTAATTTATTATTGATATTGGCAATAGGTTTGTCTTTTTCAACTGCACATGCAACCGAAACATTACCTGAAAAAGGCGAAGCAACTAAAAATGAAATAAAACGCGATGCGAACTAAGCAGTAGACCGCGTAGACGAAGCAACTTGTACTGGTACTGATGTTGAATGCGCGAAGAAAAAAATTGATAATCGTGCGGAAGAAGGAAAAGACTTAATTAAAGACAAATCCTCGGAAATAAAGAATAAAATTGATTAGTTTAAATTTCAATACTATCTGAAATCGATAAAACTAAAAATAAACCCGCCCATGTGGCGCGTTTATTTATTGAAAATCCTATATCACTAGGATGGCAAATATTAGTCATCCAACTTGGCTATAAAATCATTCAAGCATGATGTGTATGTTGATATATTTGTTGGTGTAAATGAAAAAGCAACTATGAAAATCTATATTTAATGAGGCTTGTAAAACGAAGAGCGGCTGATACCATCTATGTCGACCTGGCAGCATCCTTCATGATCAATGCTAATTTGATTCGATCTGAAATATGTAATTTACGAAAAATTTTTGTTAAATGCGCTTTTACTGTTCGTTCGGTGATAACCAACTGTTGCGCAATTTTCTTGTTACTTTCTCCACGCCCAACCAACATGGCAATTTCATGCTCTCGACGAGTTAAATTCTCTAACAAATCATTAACAGCTTGCTCAATTCGATGTTTTTCATGAGTAACTTTAATCAGTTCATTCAGGATTTGATTGGTCAGCGTACGACGAATCCATAGTTCTCCCTGTAAAACCGCATTGATAACACGCCTTACCTGCTCGGGTTGCATATTGTTTTGGCAACAACCCTTTACACCTGCTTTAAATAATTTCCACTCAATCTCATTAGGCAACTCGGGACTAAACACTACGATCTTGATTTCTCTCCTCAAGTTTATTAATTCCAGAATGGATTGCTGATTTTTTAAACCTGGTAATTCATAGTCGAGTAAAAGAACTTCAAGTTTTAGTTTCACTAATTTTTCAGTTAAGGACACAAAACTATGAGAGGAATATATCGGAGAAAAACCAAATAAACCTTGCTCCCAGCGAGAAAGGATTTCTTTGCTGGAACTAGCTAGGAGAATCAAAACCAATCCCTGAAGATTCACAGCGAGATGCGGAAACTATCTCATGCATGATTTTCCCAGTCATCTTGCGCGACACCCAGGCTTCGCCTTGATCGACTGCTCTGACAATTTTAGAGAAATTGAGTGAATCCAGGTTATTCGATATAAAACCGCGTGCGCCGCTCGCCAACATTTTCAGAAGATAGTTTTCTTCTGCCATTGTTTCATCAATGATTAAAATGGCTTGAGTATCTGGGCATTGATACCGCAAAGCAAGTAACAAATCACAATACTCATCAATTGATTTATTTGCATTGACCAGTAAAACTCTTGGGTTTAAGCGCTTTATCCGGGCTATCGCATTATCAACCGGCGTAACACTATTACGTGATACAAATCTCCGTTCCACATGATTACCGTAATTCGACCGGGTATCCGTTAATAGCTCGACATTGGTTTGATTCTGACGTACAAATTTTTCTACCGGGATATGCTGATCCTGGTCAATTTCAACCACTGCTACAGTGATAGGTTGCATGCTTTCTCCTTATTGATACAGGTATACCATATAACACACTTCGCAGTTTTAATCCTTTGTGTCAATCACTCTTAGCTTCGGAAAATTCAGTGATAGTCCTGTCACAAATTGTTTGGCTCTAAACTAGCAGATTTGATCGGATAGTCCAGAGTCTGGTAAATTTAATCGTCATATCGCCTCGAATAGACATTCTTATCGCAATGCCCATCGACTATTTTTGATTATCTCCATAATCAGCATTAAAGAAATGTTCAACTTCCGCTAATTCCCGCGTGCGTTTCATCGGTGGTAAGCTTTGCCATATTTGTTTGCCATAGCCTTTAGTCGTTAAGCGCGGATCGCAAATCATCAATACACCCCGATCCGCCTCATCCCGGATCAAACGGCCGGCACCTTGCTTCAGATTAATGACAGCACGCGGCAATTGATATTCCATGAAGGCATTACGCCCCTCACTATTCATTTTCTCAATACGCGCTGAAAGTACTGGATCGTCAGGAGGCGCAAAAGGGAGTTTATCAATAATAACCAGTGACAATGCCTCACCACGCACGTCGACGCCTTCCCAGAAGGATTGACTGCCAATGAGAATGGCATTATCCAACTCGCGGAAACGCTCCAGCATATGAGAGCGCGACCCCTGTCCTTGTAATAACAAGGGAAAATCAAATTGTTCCGCTGCCAGCAATAATTCGTAAACAAGTTGCATCGCGCGCAAACTGGTACACAGAAAAAAAGCGCGCCCGCGACTGGCGCGTAGTACCGGAAGCGCTGCTTGTACGACCTGATCGGTATAGGTTTTATGGTGCGGTTCCGGTAGACCGGTTGGTACATACAGTAATGCTTGCTCAGCAAAATTAAATGGACTTTCCCAGCAAGCTGTTTGCGCTGCCGTCAATCCCATTTCGTCATTATAATGGGAGAAATCCCTTTTAACCGACAAGGTGGCAGAGGTAAAAATCCAGGCGCGCGGTGATGTGATCATCTGTTTCTGAAAAATTTCAGCGATTGACAGCGGGGTCGCATTCAATTGCAAGGCCTGGTTATAGACTTCAATCCAGCGCACATGGCCTTTCATCTCAGTTTCATCGCACCACTGGTGCATAAGGTGCAAATGATTGGTTGCACGCTGCCAGCAATTCTCTAATCCTTCAGATCGTTCTGCCTGGCTTTCCAGCAGTTTTGTGAGTGTCGTCAACTTTCTCAGCAAGTTATCTAACGCATCACTAAAACCTCTATTTTGCCTTATCGTCGCCAGTGACAACCGCGTGTTGTCTTCTACGATGGTCAAACGTAAATCACGTACCGCTTTTTCCGTTGCCGCAACAGCATCAGGCAACGCAATAAAGTCTCCGGCAGCCTGAATCGCCTCCACCTTGGCATCACGCACCAAATCCAGTAACTGACTGGTGCTGACGGATTCACCAAAAAATAAACTGGCTGTTTCCGGTAATTGGTGCGCTTCATCAAAAATGACTGTATTGCAGGCAGGTAACAGTTCTGATAAACCTTCATCACGCAGCATGACATCCGCAAAAAATAAATGATGATTAACCACCACTACGTCGGCTAACAGAGCCTGCTTACGTGCTTCCATAACAAAACATTTCTTGTAGCTGGGACATTCCACACCCAGGCAGCTATCGCGTGTCGAAGTGACGTGCTGCCAGATTGCTGCATTTTCAGGCACTTTACTGAGTTCGCTTTTGTCGCCACTTTTACTGATGTTGGCGTAGCGTTCTATCTGTTGCAGATATTGAATTTCATCGCGATTGATAAAACTGATCTGCGTGTCTTGTAAACTTCTTTCCAGATGATAATGACAGATATAGTTAGCACGGCCTTTTAACAGTGCAATAGTGACCGGCACTTTAAGCGCTGCCCGCACGTTTGGGATATCGCGCTTAAAAAGCTGATCCTGTAATGTTTTTGTTCCTGTGGAAATAATGACTTTGCCACCTGCCAGTAAAGCGGGTACCAAATAAGCCAGTGTTTTCCCCGTTCCCGTACCCGCCTCAGCGACTAAAACCTGATGTTTTGCGATGGTATCAGCAATCGCCTGGGCCATTTCCAGCTGCTGAGTGCGCGTGCGGAATCCGTTAATATGGCGAGACAGAACACCATCGGGGGAAAAAATTGACTGAATATCAAACATAAAATAAGGAAACCAAGGACCCAACCAGAGCTTATACTTAACTTTACCGGCACTTATATTTTCTGGCGTTGATCAGGAAAAGAGATGGCTATGGATCGTACACAGTAAAAATGGTAAATATTTTGCCATTATACGGGTGTCTATCAATAGGCTAGTCTTTTAACTGGAAAATAATACAGACTTCAATAGATTTGCCGAACTTCGGTGTGTTATTTCCCAGTTTTCTTAACATAAACACTTTTCCGATAGATAACCTGCTAAGAGAAATAGTATAATGCCCTATTTTTTTAAATAAATAATGCTTATCAAGTATTCGTATGATTCTATAATTATAGCTAAAAAAATGGAGCATTAATAATTGAGCCGACCTGATCCTTATCACTTTTATCCGTCACTCCGCTTTTGTTTCTTTATTTGAGCAGTTCCATGCAATTAATACAATCGATCAATTTGTAATCATGGGAATAGGAAAAGTACGTTTTGTTTAAGTTTTTTAATTCCCAGAATAATCATTTCATAATGAATATATCATTCGTTCGAATTATATTCATTTTGTTCTTATTGCTTGTTTTACCATTGACTGGATTGTGCGGTGAACTATCTACTCAACCAGAAAGCGAACAAAAATCAATAATCAAACCACAAAAAAAACCAGTATTCATTGAGGCTGATCGCATTACCGGCTATTACAAGCAGGAAATCGAAGCGACTGGCAATGCAGAATTGCATCATGGGGATAAGATATTGACCGCCGATCGCATGAAATATTTTCAAGTGACCGAAGACACTGAGTTAGAAGGAAATGCACGTTTAGAAAGGCCGAAAGATATTTTGAAGGGGAATGATCTTCGGTTCAATCTGCAAACTGAAGAAGGCCGTATGTCGGAGCCCCGCTATTATATCAAGGATGGAAAAGGACGTGGCGCCGGCAGTCTCTTGTTATTTGAAGGCAAAGATAACTATCGCTTACAAGAAGCTAATTACACCACTTGCCCTGAGGGTAACAACGACTGGTATATCCGTGCAAAAGAACTGGAAATCGATAACAAAAAAGAAGTGGGTACCGCACGTGGTGTCAGCGTTATGTTTAAAGATACGCCCATACTATATTCACCCTGGATAGATTTTTCCTATAGCGGCAAACGTAAATCAGGACTTCTCGCGCCTGTTGCGGGTTATAACGTGAAAACCGGATTCGATGTCTCGCTTCCGTTTTATCTAAATATTGCGCCTAACATTGATGCCACCATAGCACCACGCATTATGACCATGCGTGGTTTCTTGCTCAGTAACGAATTACGATATCTGGGTAATAACAACATGAATGGTCACCTGCTGTTCGACATTCTCCCCCATGACATCAATACCAATCAAACCCGTTGGGGTGTTTTATACACCCATACACAAAATATCGGTAAAGGCTGGCAGGGTTTTCTTAACTACAATCAAGTCTCTGATGATCGCTATTTTCGTGAGCTCACACCTAATCTTGCCCAGACTAGTTTAACCAATTTGTCACAGCAAGGTGGCGTTACCTATAACGGAAGATTAGGTGCAAATGGTACGCTCAGTTTTACCGGATTTGCACAACGTTTTCAAACCATTCAGGATCCCCTGGCATTGTTTGTTTCACCTTATGAACGGCTACCTCATTTCTCCATGAATGCTATTAAGCGCAATGTGGGCAAAATGGATTTTGAGCTTAACGGCAGCTGGACAAATTTTTATCATCCCACTCTCGTTGATGGCAAACGTCTGGTATTTTATCCCAGTGTCAGTGTGCCCTTTCGTAATGAATATGGCTACATCACACCCAGATTTGGATTGCATTACACAAACTATAGTTTGGCTGCACCTCCTGTAGGAAATGAGAGTAAAGGGGAAAACATTGACCGGACCATCCCGATTTTCAGCCTGGATAGCGGTATCGCATTTGACCGTCAACTGGAATTAGGAGATAGGAAATTTGTTCAAACGCTGGAACCGCGCGTATTTTATACCTATATTCCCTACCGGAATCAAAGCTATTTGCCTAATTTTGATTCCGCAGTCAATGATTTCAGTTTTGCACAAATGCTCACCGAAAACCGATTCAGTGGCGGTGATCGTATTAATGATGCCAATCGCGTTGTCGTCGCATTAACATCACGATTCGTTGAACAGGAAACAGGTATCGAACGTTTGCGGCTGGCAGTAGGCCAACAAGTCAATTTTACCGATCCCAGAGTACTGCTGCTCCCTCCCCAGGTTACCAGTGGAAAATCCGACTTTATTGCCGCCATATCCGGGCGTTTAACACCCCATATCAGTACGGACTCCAACATTCAAATGGACGAATCCAAACTGTGGATCGAGAAACTTCGTACCGGCATCAGTTATCAGCCGGATACTGGTAAAGTATTAAATCTCGGTTATCGGTTTACACGAGATGTTATAGAGCAAGTCGACACTTCACTCCAATGGCCAATTGCCGGAAACTGGCATGCTGTTACACGGGTAAATTATTCACTGAAAGATGACAAAATCCTGGCAGGGCTGGCAGGCCTTGAATATAACGCATGTTGCTGGGCTTTGCGAGTTGTATTGCAACAGCTGACAACGGCAACGCAAACCACCACCACCGCGTTTTTTGTGCAACTGGAGCTGAAAGGATTGATGGGAATCGGCAACAATCCATTGCAAGTACTCCAGCAAAGTATTCCCGGATACAACAGCATTCACTGATTATCAGCGCCATCTATCGTTATTCATCGAGTATTATCCATTTTATGCATAAACGAAATTATTCCTGCATTTTTCTACTGCTGATGACATTAATACCTGCGCATATCACAGCACAAGAAATGGAACTCATCCCCGCTGCAAAACCAATCGATCATATCGTGGCCATTGTCAATGAGGATGTCATCACCCGGCAGGAGCTTGATGAGGCTATCAAAACAGCCATTGATCGATTGCAATTACAAGGCATTCAATTGCCTGATCAACACACCTTACAAAACCAAGTGCTGGAATCGATTGTAACCAAACGAGTCCAGTTACAACACGCTAAAGAAGTCGGTTTGTCGGTTAGCGAAAGTGAGATCGATGAAACGGTCCATCGTATTGCTGAAGAAAATAAATTATCTTTACAAGAATTTTTTTCTCTACTCGAAAAAGATGGCATCAGTTTCAATAAATTTCGCGAGGAAATTCGTGGTGAAATGATTATGGCACGGCTCAAAGAACGAGAAATCAAGCATCAGGTTAATGTCACTGAAGGAGAAGTTGATAATTTTCTTCGTACGCAGGAAACATCCGCTGTGGGTAATGATGAATATCGTCTTGGTCATATATTGATACTGGTCACAGAGCACATGAATACCGGTCAAATCGAACAAAGAAGTGAGCGCGCTACTATGGCATTGGCAAAACTACAGCAAGGCGTGGAATTTTCTCAAGTCGCCGCTGAATTCTCAGACGCTGCCGATGCTTCAAAAGGAGGAATCATTGATTGGCGTCCTATCAGCCAAATGGGACCTAAATTTGCTGAATTGCTGGAACCACTCCAACCCGGAGAGTTAACGCCTATCGTACAAAGTCCGTCCGGTTTCCATATTTTCAAGCTACTCGGCCGGCGTACTCAAGAAACGCCCACAGTGATCATTGATCAAACACATGCACGCCATATACTGATTAAAATTAATGAATTGACTTCTGAAGGTGATGCCAAACTCAAAATTACCCAGCTTAAATCTCGGCTTGACCAAGGAGAAGTTTTTGAGGAGCTTGCCAGACTTTATTCTGAAGATACCAGTGCTACTTCAGGTGGAGATCTTGGCTGGCTTTCACCGGGCGACACCGTGCCTGCTTTTGAGCAAACCATGAATAAATTATTACCCGGACAGATCAGTGAACCCGTGCAATCACAATTTGGATGGCATGTGATCCAGGTGCTGGAGCGCCGTTCACAAGATATCAGTCTTGATCGGCGCAGACAGACGGCACGTCAAGCGATACGAACACGTAAGGCCGAAGTTGTTATCCAGGAGTGGTTACGACAATTACGCGACCAAGCCTATGTCGAATTGCGCCTGGATGATGAGCAATGAGCCATCATTTTATTCCCACACTGGCACTGACCGCTGGCGAACCTGCCGGAATCGGCCCCGATTTATGTGTACAAATGGCACAGCAGCCACTGCCATGTAATCTGGTGGTTATTGCGGATAATGATTTATTGCTGGCGCGTGCGCAGCAACTCAAGCTTCCGTTAAAGCTCATTGATATTTCTACGACCGCCCCAAGTCAACACCAAACAGGTAGCCTGCAAGTATTACCTATTCCATTAACTGAACCGGCCATACCTGGTGCATTGAATCCGGCAAATGCGCGTTATGTTCTGGCAACGCTGCAAAAAGCTGTTGAGGGCTGCAGATCAGGTCAGTTCGACGGCATGGTTACCGCACCGGTGCATAAAGGGGTGATTAATGATGCCGGCATTTCTTTTACCGGACATACGGAATATTTATCGGAATTGACGCAAAGTCCGGTTGTGATGATGCTGGTAGGAGGGAATATGCGGGTTACGCTGGCCACCACCCATTTACCACTCAAGGACGTTACAGCAGCAATCACAGCCGATAACATAGAAAACAAACTACGTATCATTCACCAGGACTTAATCACACATTTTATGCTGAACAAGCCACATATCGCTGTCACGGGCCTGAATCCACACGCGGGTGAATCCGGCCATCTGGGGCGTGAAGAAATCGACATCATTATTCCTGTACTCAATAAGCTGCGTGCCGAAGGCATGCATTTGACCGGCCCCGTTCCGGCGGATACTTTATTTAATCCTGCCCAACTCCAGCAAGTTGACTGTGTTTTTACCATGTATCATGACCAGGGGCTGCCGGTACTGAAACATGCCAGTTTTGGCGGCGGTGTTAACGTGACATTAGGATTGCCTATTATCCGCACCTCGGTAGATCATGGCACTGCGCTGGAACTGGCCGCAACAGGACGTGCACATGCGGGCAGTTTACTTGCCGCTATTGAAATGGCCATACAATTGACTAAGAACCAAGCATTATTCCTCCGTAATGCGCCATAATCCGCGTAAGCGTTTCGGTCAAAACTTTCTGATTGATCAACAGATCATTGCTCAAATTATTGCCGAGATTTACCCACAAAAGCATGATCAAATTATTGAAATTGGACCAGGTCTTGGCGCCTTAACAAGACCTCTGCTACAGGTGGTTGATCATCTTAATGTGGTAGAGATCGATCGCGACATTGTTGACAGACTGAACAAAGAATTTCCGCAAGAGAAATTGACCATTCATGCAACCGATGCACTGAAATTTAATTTTTCCACGCTTGGCAATAAACTCCGCATAGTCGGCAATTTACCGTACAACATTTCAACACCCCTATTGTTTCATCTGAGTCAATTTTCGGAACATATTCTGGATATGCATTTCATGTTGCAAAAAGAAGTTGTGGAACGTATGGTCGGAATGCCCGCAACATCGGATTATGGACGCCTTTCCGTCATGTTGCAGTACCGTTTTGATATGGAATATGTTTTCAGCGTTCCGGCAGAATCGTTTCGACCGATACCGCAGGTGGAATCGGCTATCGTCCATATGATTCCACGTCATCAATCCTCTATGAATGCTAACGATGAAGCATTATTTTCACAGATTGTTTTAGCAGCATTTTCACAACGCCGCAAAACACTGCGCAACACGTTGGATCATTATTTGAAAGCTGATGATTTTAGTGCTCTAGGTATTGATTCTGGACTGCGTGCCGAGAATTTATCAGTGGAAAATTTCGTTGCTATTGCAAATTTCTTAGGTGAGCGCTGAACAAACCACCACTCATCCTGAACTGACCATAAATTAATTATATTCTGCCATTACCATTTTTTATTAGAGAATCGTGTAGAATAATTGACTTTTTTCTATTTCCAATACTTTATGGGTCATTGATTCGTGGCATTCTACGTACAGAAATATGGTGGCACATCGGTTGGCAGTACCGAGCGAATAAAAAATGTAGCCCGAAGAGTGGCTAAATTTCATTTGCAAGGACACCAGATTATCGTTGTTGTTTCTGCCATGAGTGGTGAAACAAACCGGCTTATTGCTCTGGCACATGAAGTTCAGGAAAACCCCGATTCACGTGAATTGGATGTGATGGTTTCAACAGGTGAACAAGTATCCATTGCGCTGTTGTCTATGGCACTTATGGAGATTGATGTCAAAGCTAAAAGCTATACCGGATCACAAGTTAGAATTCTGACCGATAGCACACACACTAAAGCACGCATACTAAATATTGACGAAGCAAAAATCCGAGCGGACCTGGATGCTGGTTATGTAGTTGTCGTTGCCGGGTTTCAAGGTGTTGATGAAAAAGGCAGTATCACGACGCTTGGCCGTGGAGGATCCGATACGACAGGAGTCGCATTGGCAGCCGCCTTAAAAGCTGATGAATGTCAAATTTATACGGATGTTGATGGGATCTATACCACGGATCCACGAGTCGTCGCCGAAGCCAGAAGATTAAATACCATCACCTTCGAAGAAATGCTGGAAATGGCCAGCCTGGGTTCTAAGGTTTTACAATTAAGATCTGTTGAATTTGCGGGGAAATACAAAGTTAAGCTGAGAGTTCTATCCAGCTTTGAGGATGAGGGTCAAGGCACTCTGATTACTTTTGAGGAAGATGAAAATATGGAGCAAGCAGTCATTTCAGGTATTGCATTTAACCGTGATGAAGCGAAAATTACTGTTCTCGGTGTTCCTGATCATCCCGGCATTGCTTATCAGATTTTGGGACCGGTCGCTGATGCGAATATTGATGTGGATATGATCATCCAAAATGTGGGGCATGATGGCCTGACGGATTTTTCATTTACGGTCCATCGCAACGAATTCAAAAATACGATGAATATCCTAAGAGAAAAAATTCAACCGCATATTGGTGCACGCGATGTGCTCGGAGGTGATAGAATCGCGAAAGTTTCTGTTGTGGGTGTCGGTATGCGCTCACATGCAGGTATTGCCAGTAAAATGTTTCGTGTATTGGCAGAGGAAGGTATCAATATCCAAATGATCGCTACTTCTGAGATAAAAGTATCCGTAGTCGTTGATGAAAAATATATGGAATTAGCGGTCAGAGTGCTTCATAAAGCATTTGATTTAGAACAGTCATTTTGATTTTCTTTGGAAATCAAATAACTTATCAGGATAATGTAACTCGTTACCCTATCGTATCAAATACCGGAGAGATGGCCGAGTGGTCGAAGGCGCTCCCCTGCTAAGGGAGTATAGGCACAAAAAGCTTATCGAGGGTTCGAATCCCTCTCTCTCCGCCACAGATGTTCCCTGCAACACCCACTAACACCAATAAGACCCGCATAAATGATAAGTTTGGCGGGTTTTTTGCTATCCGTAGTCAATGATGTGAAACGTGAGTAACAAGAAGTATTTGTGAGTAAGATCGTGAGTAACTATAATATCACCTGAAAAGTTACTCACATACTCACACTAGCCAATGTTGCAGGGGATTTCATATGAAGCTAACAGACCCGATCATTAAAGCAGCAAAACTTAAAGATAAACCTTACTCACTCCCAGATGGTCATGGACTTGTTTTATTTGTACAACCTTCAGGTGCCAAGTGGTGGCGATATCGTTATCGATATACGGGGAAAGCTAATATGCTTTCTATGGGTGTTTACCCCGATGTAACTTTGAAAGAAGCGCGCAATCAGCAAGTACATTTCAAAGAATTATTGGCACAAGGCACCGATCCTTCACAACATCGCCAAGAACAAAAGCAACAAGAGGCACTGACGGCTGAAAACAGTTTTGAATCAGTTGCCCGCCTTTGGTGGTCACAATGGAGGGCAGCACGCAATCAGCGCCATGCCGATTACGTTATACGACGGCTTGAAGCGGATGTATTCCCCGTTATTGGTAGAAGGCCAATCACTGAATTAACTGCACCTATGCTGATAATGGTTATCAAAAAGATTGAAGCCAGAGGGGCATTAGATATTGCCAAGCGTGCATTAACCACCTGTGGGCAAATTATGCGCTATGCCGTGGCACACGGGCTGGCAGAACGTAACCCGGCGGCAGATATAAAGCCTTCTGATGTATTGAAGCCAACTAAGAAAACCAACTATGCAAGGCTGGGTGAAAAAGACTTGCCAGAGCTACTCCATAAGATAGATGTATACGACGGACAACCATTAACTAAACTGGCTTTGCATTTAATGGCGTTATCGTTTGTCCGTACCAGTGAATTGATCGGTGCAAGATGGGATGAAATAGAACTGGATAAAAAGCAGTGGCGCATACCAGCAGAACGTATGAAGATGAAAACTTCGCATATCGTGCCCTTATCCGAGCAGACTATTAATGTAGTGGATAAAATCAAGGATCTGGCAGCCGATCAAATCTTACTGTTTCCTAGTGAACGCAGGGACGGCAAAACAATGAGCAATAACACTATCCTGTACGCACTCTACCGACTGGGTTATCACTCACGCATGACCGGGCACGGATTCAGGGGGATAGCTTCTACGATCCTTCATGAGCGGGGGTATAACCATGACCATATTGAATTACAACTGGCGCACAGCAAACGTGATGCAGTTTCAGCAAGTTATAACCATGCCCTGTATTTGGAGCCACGGGCAAGAATGATGCAGGAATGGGCGGATTATCTGGAAGTGATAAAAACAGGTGCAGCGATATTGCCATTTAGGGCTGCATAATTATTTTAATCATCCTTAACCTGACGGAGCAAAAAGCGGATACTTTCATGGCCTGGGGTGATACTTTTTGAAGGGGTATACATGAAGGGGCATGGAGCATGAAAAATTATCTGGATAGACTTTCACCAGAAATAAGAGAAGAGCTGGAGAAATCGGAGAAACAACGCCAAGAATTATATAAATGTTTTAATGAAAAGCTTAAAGCAAATGCACATCATGAAAAAGCGGTGGAGATTTTGAAAAAAGCCATACAATCTGCTGTCGATGATCCCGCAATGACACAGGAAATCAAAGATATTGCTGATGGATTTATTGCGTTAATAGAAGGGAGGGAGTTTTTTCAATATGATTATTATGGATTTTTTAAGCCCTTAATTGAGCTTGAAAGAAAAGAAGGCAAATCCGAATCCGGAAGAAATGCAGCTCTTTCGCGACATGCCGAAAATTATGAGCTTCACGACAAAATTAAAGGCATTTGGGCAAGTGGTAAGTATTCTGATCGTGATAAATGCGCCGAAGATGAATATTCTGCATTAGGTTTTGGTTCGTTCAAGGCCGCTCGTAATTCGTTAAAAAATTCACCAGATCCATCGCCTTGGCCAGCTAAGAAAACAAAAAAGTAGCATTACATTAACCTGCCCTTTGCGCGCAGAGGGTGCCCGCTAGGCGCAGAGGGGCTTCAAAAGAATTATTTCATGTTTATTTAGTAGCCATCTTATAACTAAGGATGGCTACTATGACACAGAAACAGCAATTACCTACCCCTGAAACATTACCCGCCAACGGTAAAAGCAGGTTCTCACAATTCAAGAAATTCATTCCCGTAAGCCGTGAGAAGTTCAGACAATTATGCAAGGAAGGGCGAGCACCGCAGCCTGAACGCATGGGGATCAGATGCACCTTTTACGACAACCAAGAACTTCATAGATGGCTTACAGACCCCGTTAACTACAGAACGGAGGTATAGGCAATGTCTACAAATAAAATCGCTCCGCTCAAAGGTAAGGGCGCAATTGAGAATCCACAATTTGATTATGGTCGATTACATAATTTTGAAATACCAGTACTTAGATGTAAGATTTTACCATTTGCGTCAGTAGAATGGATCATTAATCGCGGAGGAAAACGCCATGATTGATTCACTATTAAGTCAACTGCACAATGTAAAACATACGGAGCATGCTCAATATATTGCAATCTGCCCTTCCCATAACGACAAGAACCCAAGCCTAGCGATTAGGGAGACGGATGACAGAAAAATTTTACTCAAGTGTTTTGCTGGCTGTTCGGCTCATGAAATCGTTTGCGCAATCGGGTTATCCTTAAATGATCTATTTCCTAAAGATTCAACTTACTCAAAACCAACAAAAAATCCTTTTCCAGCAGCTAGCGTGCTACGGTGTATTCAAACTGAGGCATTTATAGTAGTCACATCAGCGTGCAATGTTGCTAATGGTATGAAACTATCAAATGAAGATTTGCAACGCTTGGTAATAGCGGCTTCACGCATTGGAGCTTGTTATGAGTAATCAATTTAGAAATGAGAGCGCAATAAAAGGGGCTGAGTTTTTAGATAGGAAATCTTTAAATAAAATTAATATATCCAGCACTCCTAACACTTTTAACACTAGTAGAGCTTTCTGTGGGATACATCCAGCACTAATCCAGCACCTACCTAGCATTAAACCAGTGATTGACCGCGATTCATTGATTAATGTCGTTGAAAACGATAAAGGCACACGCTCTCGTTTACACATTGAATCAAAGGCTGCGGAGATATTAAAAGAATCTTTACAAGGTTTTCTTGCTCATGACATTAATGCACAAGCCTGGCATAGATTTATGGGCAGTCATTGGGAGCCTTTGGGATCATCTCAGTTAGCAGATGAAATACTGGTTTCTTTAATTTATGAAGGAGCTGGTGAACTTGGGTTTAGGTCGTCATATAAAAACGGGATTAAATCGCTTCTAACAGATGGCGCTATGCTTCCCATACCTAAAACTGTTCAGGATAGATTGCCATTCAAAAACGGATTATTGGATTTTAAAACCAAGCAATTAGAATCCATTACACCCGACAACGCTCAAACATGGTGCTTACCCTACGAATACAAGGCTGGTACTGATTGCCCAACAATAAGAGCTTGGCTATTAGAAGCAGTAGAAAAAGATAAAGAAACTGTTGAATTTTTACGCGCATGGATGGCAGCGGTTTTACACGGTCGAAATGATCTTCAAAAGTTTTTGCATATAAAAGGTAGCGGTGGTACTGGCAAAGGTACATTTATGCGATTAGTGACTGCGTTAGTAGGTGAAAATAATACTGCTATCACCAGCCTGGATCAACTTGAACAAAACCGTTTTGAAGCAGCGACGCTTTATAACAAGCGACTTGCTGTCATTTCGGACTCCGATAAATATGGCGGTTCAATTAACAATTTAAAGGCCATTACCGGTCAAGATCATATACGGCTAGAACGCAAGCATCAGCAACAAGCGGGTAGTTTTGTTTTTCAGGGATTGGTAATCATGGCCAGCAATGAATCATTGCAAGTTACCGATCATACAAGTGGATTAGATAGACGGCGAATAACAGTGATATTCGATCGCCGTGCAACTGATGAAGAAAAGCAATTATGGCAATCCCAAGGCGGTGAAGAAGTTGTTTTACATTCCGAGCTACCAGGAATGGTGAATTGGTTACTTGAATTGACTCAAGATGAAATATCCCAGATTGTCCGAAATCCACCGGAGCGTATTGCAACTGCCAATTTGGATGCCATGACCGCAAGTAATCCGATAGCAGACTGGTTAACAGAATGCTGCATATCAGATATAGGTGCTTGGACACAAATTGGTGACAGGCGGGAGATTAGAGAGATTGGGCGCGAAACAGAATATGAAAATGCTGATAAATGGCTATATGCGAATTTCATACAATGGTGTTTGCGTTCACACAAAACCCCATTCTCAAGCAGAAAATTTAAAGAATTATTACTTCAAACTTGCACAACGTTAAATATTAGTACCCATGAGTCAAGACGCAATAGCGGTGCTGGTATTAACGGGATAAGGATTAGATTAGATCATGAGCCAAGGTATAGCGAAAAGTGCAAAAATATTAGGATTTAGTGCTTGATTGCTGGATTGAGTGTTGGTTCGGTGCTGGATATAGCGGGCTGTAACACTCATCAGTGTTGATTGTGCATCAAGTGCTGAATTTTTAGTTAACTTTAGTTTAGTGGGAAATTAAATGGATGCCGGGAACAATCAACCGGAGCCAAGACACGAAAGGCAAAGCTAAAACAAGCCAAAATGCTTATAAGCATGGAATCAGCAAACTACAAAAAGAAATAATCCGTCTACTAAAGGAGCATAAGCAAGCAATAGAAAGGGTTAGCTAGCTTCTTAAAGAATTAACTGTCACTTTGCGGGTTATTGCCTTATTTAACTTAAATATTTACTTATTATCCACAAAACCTGTGGATAGCTATGTGGATAACATTGTATTTTATTATTAACTTATGGAGAGAAAAGATAATTTCTTAATTGATTAATAATGTTACAATTTTAATA
>Ga0136611_10001473_pt1 | contig 16372 bp, 15 predicted proteins | sample AntDrymUQ2232306_2_FD_106645 | JGI IMG/M metagenome (GOLD analysis project Ga0136611, IMG submission 106645) | Polar desert sand microbial communities from Dry Valleys, Antarctica - metaG UQ223 (23.06) | ecosystem: Environmental > Terrestrial > Soil > Desert | place: Antarctica: Dry Valley...
CCCCGAACCGGAGCCGGCAGCACCGCGGCCGCGCTCCGTGCTCGGCCCGGTGACGGTCAGCGTCGCCGCGCTGACCGCCGGCGCTCTGCTCGCGCTGCGCGAGCTCGGCGTCGACGGGATCACCGGCGCCCGGGTGATCGCCGCCGCTCTGCTGGTCGTCGGGGTCGGACTCGTGGTCGGCACGTGGCTGGGCCGGGCCCGCTGGCTGCTCGCCGTCGGGCTGGGCCTGGGGCTGCTGCTCCTGCCGGCGGCAGCGCTGGACGACGGGCTCCCCGAGGGCGCCGGCGAGCGGCTGTGGGTGCCGGCCGCGTCCGTCGACGAGCAGGAGTTCGGGCTCGGCGTGGGCGAGGCGATCCTCGATCTGCGCTCGCTCCGGCCGGGTGCCGTCGAGTCGATCCAGGCCGAGCTCGGCGTGGGCAGCCTCGCCGTGCTCGTCCCCGACGACCTTCGGGTCCGCCTGACGACCGGGGTGGTCCTCGGCGACGTCACCCACGTCGGGCCCGACCCCGGCCCGACCGACGGGGGCGTGAGCACGTCCGAGCTCGGCCCGGTGACCGGGCCGCTGCTCGAGGTCGACGTCCAGGTCGGCATCGGTGAGATCGAGGTGCGCCGTGTCGCCCGCTGAGCCCCGCCACGAGCGGGACGCCGTGTCGCTCATGGCCGGCCTGCTGCTGGTCCTCGTCGCCGGGCTGTTCCTGCTGAGCGACGCGACCGACGTTTCGGTGGACGGCCGGTGGGCGGTGCCCCTGGTGCTGATCGGGGTCGGCGCGGTCGGCCTGCTCAGCGCGCTGCGGTCCCGAGGGGGCGAGGAGCCGGAGGACTGACCCCCAGCCCGATGCTGGTGGAGCCTTCCCGGGACGACGCGCCAGCGTGTCGGCCGGGGAACGCTCCACCGGCGTCGTGCCGTCTGCGAGCGTGACCGTCGTGACCCCGTCCGGACCGGCCCGTCGTCTGCAAGCCCTCGTGAGCAGGCCCTCGTGAGCAGGCCCTCGTGAGCAGGGGCAGCCGACCTGCGGCCGGTGGTGGGCGCTGGGTGAGCACCTCGCCGGAGCGGCTGCAGCGCTGGCTGGACGGCTTCGCGTCCCGGCACGGCCCGGTGGTCCGCGAGCACGACGACCGGACCGTGCGGCTGCGGGCCGAGGACGGGGCGGTCGCCGAGGTCGAGGTGCCCTTCCCGCCGCTGACGGGAGGGCTGGTCGAGCACGTCCTGGCCGACCGCCGGGTGGGCGTGCTGCTCGTCCGGCTCGGCGGCAGCGCCTGCGGCGTCTTCGACGGCCCGCGCCTCGTGGTCTCGAAGGTGACGACCCGCCAGGTGCACGGCCGGTCGGCGGCGGGCGGTCAGTCCCAGCAGCGCTTCGCCCGCCGGCGCGAGGGGCAGGTGCGGGTCGCCCTCGACGCGTTCGCCGACACCGCGGCACGGGTCCTCGCGCCGGAGGCGCCGACCCTCGACGCGGTGGTCGTGGGCGGCGAGCGGACGGCGGTCGACGCCGTCCTGGCCGACCGCCGGCTGGCGGCCCTCGTGCCCCTCGTCACCGGACGGCTGCTCGACGGCCCGGACCCGCGGCTCGCGGTGCTGGAGCAGTCCTACGCGCAGCTGCGCGCGGTGTGGATCCGCGTCGTCGACCCGGTCTGACAGCTGTCAGCCGGTCGGCGGCTCGTCCTTGCCGGCCTCCTCGAGGCGGTCGGCCTCCCCCCTGGTCGTGTGCACCGCCCCGTCGGCGTGGTCGGGCGGCCCGTAGACGGTGTAGAGGACCAGCGGGTTCGGGCCGGTGTTGACGAAGTTGTGCGTGGTGCCCGCGGGCACCACCACGAGGTCCCCCGCGCCCACCTTCTTCTTCTTGCCCGAGACGGTCGCCTCGCCGGTCCCGCTGACGAAGGTGAGGATCTGGTCGTTCTCGTCGTGCTTCTCGACGCCGATCTCCCCGCCCACCGGGATGGTCATGATGACCAGCTGGGTGTGCTCGCCGGTCCACAGGACCCGTCGGAAGTCGGCGCTCTGCTCGGCCACGGTCGCGATCGTGAAGTGCTCCATAGGCCTCCGCCTGCCCCGATCGGGCGGTGCGCACTCCCCGACGGCTCAGCTGCCTCCGCCGGCCAGCCCGTACCGCACGGCCATCTCGGCCAGCCGGGCGCGCTTGGCGTTCTGCGGCAGGTGGTCGATGTCGAACCGGTGGAACAGCCCCCGCAGGTGGGCCTTCACGGCATCGACGCTGAGGAAGAGCTCCGCCGCGATCTCGGAGTTGGTGGCCGGTGTCGGGTAGCCCCGGCCGTCGAGGAAGGGCCGGCACAGCGCGCGGAGGACAGTGCGCTGCGCCGGCGTCAGCCGCTCGGGCGTGAGCAGCGGCTCGCCGACCAGCGTGTGGGCGGCGTCCGCCTCCGCCGGAGCGCAGAACGTCAGCACGGTCGCCCCCACGCGGAGCTCGTCGCGGTCGTGGAGCGGGCGCCGGCCGGTCACGCGGGCGCCGTTGACGTAGGTGCCGTTGAGGGACAGGCCGTTGTCGACCACCGTCCACCTCCCGGCGACGCACTCGATCAGCGTGTGGACGCGCGACACCATCGGGTCGTCGGGCAGCACCACGTCCACCTCGGGAGCGCGCCCCACCGTCACGACCTGGCCGTCGAGCACCCATCGGCGTGCCGGGGACGCCTCGTCACGGGACGCGTCGTCCGGGGACGCGTCGTCCCGCGCGGACGGCGTCCGGCGGGCGAGGTAGGGCGGCTCGGGGGCGCGCGCAGGCGGCGCTGCGACGACACCCGGCCGGTCGTCCATCCTGCCTCCTGCCCCCGCATACGAAGCATCGGCGCTCGCCCTCCGGCCCGTCAAGGCCCAGGTGGCGCCACACGACACCTGGGGTGCCTTGCCGACGCCACCGGTGAGGTCCAGCCTCGGGCGTACGGGCGGTGCCGCCGTCCGTCCCGAGCTGAGGAGGACGTCATGCGCAGGTGGCTGAGAGTGGTGCTGGTGCTCGTCGCTACCGTGGTCGTGGCGCTCGGGATGGCCGTCCCGTCCGGCAGCGCGAACGCGGGCCGGCGGGCGGCGGGGCCGTACTGCGGTCTCCACTGGGGGTCGCTGCCGGAGAGCGGCATGAGGATGACGACCGCGCCGGTGGTGGACGTGCGCGCAGGCCGGCACGCCTGCTTCGACCGGCTGGTCGTCGACCTGGGACCCGGGCCGGTGCCGCACGACGCCTACGACGTGCGCTACGTGCCGGTCGTGCGGGCCGACGGGTCGGGACAGGCAGTGCCGGTGCGGGGCGCGGCCGACCTGCAGGTGGTCGTGCGCGCCGCGGCGTACGACCGGGACACCGGTGCACCCACGTACTCCTTCGTGAACGGTGGTGAGCTCGTGCCCGTCGGCGGCTACGGCACCCTGCGGCAGGTGGCGTGGGCGGGCAGCTTCGAGGGCCAGACGACCCTCGCCGTCGGGGTGCGGGCGCGGCTGCCCTTCCGGGTCTTCGCCCTCAGCGGACCGGGCTCCGGCTCGCGGCTCGTCGTGGACGTCGCGCACCGCTGGTGACCTGCCGAGGAGGGTCGCTGGTGCCAGGGACCCTCCTCGGCGACGATCAGTTCCAGAGGACGCGCGTCGCTCCGGTCCGGGCGTCCCACACCACTGCTCCGCCTTGGAAGTTGGTACGACGACCGCCCGGCACGTCGAACTCGCCGCTCGTCGGGAAGCCGAGACGGCCGGCCTCCCAGCCCAGCGTGCCCCACTGGTTCCGGATGGCTCCGCGGACCTCCTGGGCTCCCGTCGCAGGCGACCAGTACACGGAACCGTGCTGGAAGTGGTTGAAGCGACCGCCGCCGACCACCGTGGGAAGCTCGTCGGTGACGGGGTAGCCGAGCGCGCTCCGTTCCCAGCCCAGGCTCGCCCAGCGGTCAAGGATCGCGCCGCGGACCTCGCGCGCACCGGTAGCGGCCGTCCAGTAGACCGAGCCGACCTGGAAGTGGTTGAAGCGGCCGCGACCGTCCGGGGTCGGGAGCTCATCGGTGCGGGGGTAGCCGAGCGCGCTCCGCTCCCAGCCCAGACCCGCCCAGCGGTCACGGATCGCGCCGCGGACCTCGCGGGCCCCGGTCCCAGGTGTCCAGTAGACCGAGCCGCCCTCGAAGTGGTTGAAGCGGCCGACGCGGTCGGGTGTGCCGACCTCTCCCGTCGTCGGGAAGCCCAGCCCGCTGCGCTCCGCGCCGAGGCGCTTCCAGGTCGCCCTGATCGCACCGTAGACCTCGCGAGCACCGGTCCCAGCGGTCCAGTAGACCGAGCCGCCCTCGAAGTCGTTGAGGCGACCGCCGTTGATGGTGAAGAGCTCGTCGGTCGCTGGGAAGCCGAGCGGACCGGCCACACCGCCCATCGACGTCCACCGCTCACTGATGGAGCCGTGGACCTCGTGGGCTCCGGTCTGCGCGCGCCAGTAGATCGAGCCGGAGCGGTAGTCGGTGAAGCGCCCGTCACGGACGGTGGCCTCGGGGGCGAGCGGTGTCCCGAGGAACCCCAGAGAGCCGCCGAGGGAGGCGTACTTCGTCTCTACAGGTGTGGCCGTGTCTCCCGCCTGGACGGTGACCTCGACAGGAGCGGACGCCGGTGAGGCGCCGATCCCGTTGAAGGCCTTGACCGTGAACCGGTACGTGGCACCGGGCGTCAGGCCCGGGAAGGTCACCGAGGTCGTCGGGGCGTTGACCCGGACGGTCGCACCGGGCGACGGGGTGACCTGGTAGTGCGTGACGGGCGTGCCGCCGTTGTCGACCGGGGCGGTCCAGCGGATCGTAGCCGACCCGGCCCCCGACGCTGCCGAGACGCCGGACGGCGACACCGGGACCATGCGGGCCTGCCAACCCATGTCGGAGAACATCCCGAGAGCGATCGGACCCGGGCTGTGGATCGCCTCACCGGGTCCGATCTGGGGGGTCATGAGCGAGTTGGGATCACCGGCGGGATAACGGGCCTCGTCCAGGTGCGAGTAGCTGCTGCCCTGCTCCCAGGGGTTCGGGGCGTAGAGCCGCGGCGCCGGGCCGCCCGACCCGCGCTGCGTGTCCGGTCCCACGAACTGGAGCTTGCCCCCCTCGAGCTGGGTGCGGAGCTCGAGCGAGCCACTTGGGAGTTCCAGCAGGGGCCGGTTGCTCGTGTTGCTGGTGAACAGGTCGTAGACGGCCGGGGCAGCCCCGAACTGCCACTTGCCCACCCCGCCGTCGACGTACATGCCGCCGGCGAAGCCGAGCCCGTGCCAGATCTCGTGGAGCACCACGCTCTTGAAGTCCCACTGGCCGACGGGGGGCTTGCCGTCGGTCCCGTAGTACCAGGCGTTGAAGTCGCTGTTGAAGGACGCCGCGACCTCGGGGCAACCGGTGACCGTCGCCCCTGCGGGCGTCGGCTTGCAGCTGTCACCGGTCCAGGAGAACCCTTCGGTGCTGTCGATGTCGAGGTTGTCCATGTCGTTGGCGAGCGCGCCGGGTACGACGACCTCGTAGCCCGTGTTGTCGACGAAACCCCAGGCGTGGCCGGGTCCCGCGGACCCCAGCACGCCGTACCCCAGCGGCGCGAAGTCCGCGTCGATCCGGATCGGCACCGGCGTGGTGATCAGGGTCTTGACGATGTCGACCGCCGACTGGAAGGCCAGCTGGGCCTGCGGTGTGAAGCCCCGGTAGTTGACCTGGATGTTCGCCGTGACGGGCAGCCCCGTCACCGAGGACCGCCCGGGCTGCGAGGGGCCCGTCAGCACAGGTGCGGTCACGAGGCTGCGGCCGCGGTCGGGGCCGGCCTTGAGCTCGACGCGCGGACGGTCGGTCGAAGGACCGCCCGGCAGCCGGCTGAGGTCCGGGCGCTCATCCGCGGCGCGGTCCGCTCCGGTGTCGGACGCGGCGACAGCCCGCTCCAGACCCGGGGCCGCGGGGGACGCGCCGGCGACCGGCACCCCCAGGGTCCCGGCGAACAGGGCGCCCAGCGCCACCAGCGAGACAGCAGACTTCGTACGCAACGCAACTCCCGACCCTGGTGGACGGGCCGGCCCGCGTCCTTGGACGCAGCATCGTCGGAACTGGGTAGGCGCTGTAGTCACATCCAGCAGAACCACCCGAAGGGACTACTCCGGCACCCCTCGGAAGGACCAGCAGCGCAGGTCAGGTGAGCGCGTCCTCGATGCCCGCGGTGGCCATGCCCGACCAGGTGCCCTCCACGAGGTGCGCCAGCACGACGAGGTCGTGCAGCTCCCCGGACTTGTCCCGCACGTGGTCCCGCAGCAGCGCCTCCGGCTCGAAGCCGAGCGCCTCGAACATGCCGATCGCGGGCACGGCGTCGACGACCACCTCGACGACGATCTTCGCCAGCTGCATGTCCAGCGCAGCGAGCAAGCCGTGCCGCGCGAGCGCCCGGCCGACCCCCTTGCCCCGGGCAGCGGGGTCCACGACGACGCGCAGGCTCCCGACATGGGCGGACCAGCCGACCAGCGGCAGCACCGCGCCGTAGCCGAGCACGGAGCCGTCCGCCACCGCGACGAAGCGGCACGGGCGCTCGTCGCGCAGCCAGCTCTCCACGATGCCCGGCTGCATCACGTCCTCGGCGAAGCTGTTGTGGTCCGACTCCGGCACACGCGCGAAGAACTGCTCGAGCGGGCCGGTCAGCTCGGCGGTCAGCGGCAGGACGTCCATCAGGCGCCTCTCTCGTCGGTGCGGTCCTCGTCGGTGCGGTCGTTGCTCGCGGTGTCGGCCTCGCTGCTGTGCTCGCGCAGGAAGGCGAACATGCCGGGGAGCGTCGTCGTGGCGGCTGCCCGGCCCATCACGAGCCCCACGTGGCCGGCCGGCAGCTCCAGCGTGCGCGCCGACGGCGACCCGACCAGCTCGCAGACCGGCAGCGCCGCCCCCGACGGGACGATGTGGTCGCGGGAGGCGACCACGTTGAGCAGCGGCCACCGGACATCCCGCAGCGAGACCCGCCGCCCGCCGACCCGGACCCGGTCCTGCATGAGCGCATCGTCCTGCATGAGGGCCACGGTCTCGCGGAAGGCCTGGCCGGGGAAGGGGATGTGGTCCCGGGTCCACTGCCCCATGACCTGGAAGCCCTCCATCTGCTTGTCGTCCCAGAGCTTCTCCCACAGCACGGCGTACTGGGCGACGTCAGCCGTGGGCTTGAGCACCCGGAACGCGTTGCGGATGATCTCCGGCGGCACGTTGCCCGTCTCGTCCACCACGTCGTCGGGGGTCATCCGGCTGGCCTGGAAGACCCGGCTCATCATGCCCATCTCCGAGAAGTCGACCGGCGTGGCCATCGTGATCAACGAGGACACCGGCAGATCGGGATGCGCGGCGCCCAGCAGCAGCGACAGCAGACCGCCGTAGCAGTAGCCGATCACGTTGACCTGTTCGGCGTCACTCGCCTCGAGCACCTGCTCGACCGCCGCCGGGAGCAGCTCGTCGACGTAGGTGGACAGGCCGTTCCCGGCGTCCCGCTCGTCCGGGATCCCCCAGTCGAGCAGGTACGGGTCGAAGCCGTCGTCGATGAGCGCCTGGACGAAGCTCATGCCCGGGTAGAGGTCGAGGATGTAGCTGCGGCTGATCAGGCTCATGACAATCAGCACCGGCGTGCCGACCGTCACCGAGTCGCTGCGGTAGCGCCACAGCTCGGCCTTGCCCCGCTGCCAGACGACGTCCTTGGGGGTCTGGCCGACCTCAGGCCGGTCGATCCCCGCGACGTACTTGACCCCGTTCCGTGCCCGGAGCAGGTTGCGACCGACGTCGCGGCGCAGCCGTCCCACCAGGTCGGCCGGGTCCGTCGTGAGCGCCATCGCCACCTCCTCGTCGTGTGCTGTCGGCCGAGCGGCCGGTCGTCGTGCTCCGGCGGACGGTCTCGTCGAGCTGCCGGACGGAACGCTCCACGGCGCTGACCTGCTCTCGCAGCCGGGCCACGTCGCTCGCCGTCGGCAGGTTGAAGCGGTGCAGCGCCCGGCGGCTGGTCCGCTCCACGCGACGCGAGAGGCCGCCGCGGGCGTGGACCAGCAGCCCGGCCAGCTCGACGAAGACGTCGGTCTGGACCGCCTGCTCGAGCCGACTCCCGATCGGCCGCTCCACGCTGTCGAACGCCTTGCGCCACAACGGCTTGTCCGCCACGAGCCACCTCCGTCCCAGGGGAGCACTACCCTTCCGCCCTCAGCATGCACCTCACCCCGCCGTACGGTGTGACGGGGCTCTCATCGGGGGCAGTACCTGCCCGAGAGAGTGATCCCGTGCCGACCAGGAGGTGGTGACCGATGACGACCACGGCGCAGCGCACCGGACCAGCAAGCGCGGCCGCCGACGGGTCGCCGCTCGACGTCATGCTCACCGATGCCGCGCTCGGGCCGGTGCGGCGGATGCTCCCCGGCCGGGCGGGGCTCAAGCTGTGGGCCCGGCTCGCCGGGAGACCGGTCGAGACCACACGGCTCGGGGTGGAGACGGTCGTCGAGCTGGGCAAGATCGCCGTCGGGTCCTCCGACGTCGCGCCGGGACCGCGCGACAAGCGCTTCGCCGACGAGGCGTGGCGCAAGAACCCTGTCCTGCGCCGGCTCTGCCAGGCCTACCTCGTCAGCGGGTCGGCGCTCGAGCGCGCCGTCGACGAGGCCGACCTCGACTGGCGCAGTGAGCAGCAGATGCGCTTCGTCGTGCAGATGGTGGTGGACGCCCTCGCACCGTCCAACTCGCCGCTGCTCAACCCCACCGCCCTCAAGCGGGTCATCGACACCGGGGGCCTGAGCTACGTGCAGGGCACCCGGCAGCTGGTGACGGACATGGCGACCCGGCCGCGCATCCCGTCCATGGTCGACGCCCGAGGGTTCGCCGTCGGCGGCAACCTCGCCGTCACCCGCGGCGCCGTGGTGCTGCGGACTCCGGTCCTCGAGCTCCTGCAGTACGCACCGCGGACCGAGCGGGTGCGCGAGGTGCCGCTGCTCGTCGTCCCACCGATGATCAACAAGTTCTACGTCGCGGACCTCGCGCCAGGTCGCAGCATGATCGAGCACTGGGTCGACTCCGGGCAGCAGGTCTTCGCGATCTCCTGGCGCAACCCGCGGGCCGAGCACCGCGACTGGGACCTCGACGCCTACGTCGGGGCCGTGGTGGAGGCGCTCGACGCCGTCGAGGAGATCACCGGCAGCCCCCGCAGCCACGTGCTCGGACTCTGCGCCGGGGGCATCGTCTCGACCACCGCCGTCGCCCACCTCGCCGCCAGCGGCCGCCTGGACCGGATCGCCGGGCTGACGCTCGGGGTCACCCTGCTCGACCAGTCTCGCGGGGGCACCGTCGGAGCGATGGTCGACGAGGGCACCGCCTCGCTCGCCGTCGCGCAGTCCCAGCGCAAGGGCTACCTCGACGGCAAGGCGCTCGCCGGCGTCTTCGCCTGGTTGCGGCCCAACGACCTGATCTGGAACTACTGGGTCAACAACTACCTGCTCGGCAAGCGACCCCCCGCGTTCGACGTCCTCGTCTGGAACTCCGACACGACGCGGATGCCAGCCGCCCTCCACCGCGACTTCATCCACATGAGCCTCGGCAACTCCCTCACGCACCCCGGCTCGCTGACCGCCCTCGGGACGCCGATCGACCTCGCGGCGGTCGACGTGGACTCCTACGTCGTCGCCGGCAGCAACGACCACATCTGCCCCTGGGACAGCTGCTACCGCAGTGCTTCCCTGCTCGGCGGCGACACCCGCTTCGTGCTGTCCACCGCCGGTCACATCGCCGCGCTCGTCAACCCGCCGACCAACGCCAAGAGCAGCTTCCGGGTCAACGACGCCCTGCCGGAGTCCGCAGCGGAGTGGGAGGCCGGCGCCGAGAAGCAGCCGGGCAGCTGGTGGGACGACCACGTGGCCTGGCTCGCGGACCGGTCGGGCGACGTGCGGTCCGCACCTGAGGAGCTCGGCAGCGAGGAGCACCCACCCCTCGGCCGGGCTCCCGGCACGTACGTCCTGGAGCACTGAGGATGAGCCTCGTGCGGGTCGGCCGTGGAGCGAGCGCGGCCCGGCTCCACGTCGAGCGGGAGGGCAGCGGGGAGCCGCTGCTGTGGATCACCGGCTTCGCGATCAGCAGCGAGATCTTCTCGCCGGTGATCTCGACCTACGCCGCGGGCTACGACTGCATCCGCTACGACAACCGGGGCGCGGGGCGCTCCCCCGCTCCGTGGCGGGTGACCTCGATCCCGGAGCTGGCGGGCGACGCGGTGCGGCTGCTCGACGCGCTGGGCCTCGCGAGCGCCCACGTCTACGGCCTGTCGATGGGCGGCATGGTCGCCCAGGAGATGGCGATCCGCTTCCCGGACCGGGTGCGCGCCCTCGTCCTCGGCGGCACGACCCACGGCGGGCCCCGGGCGGTGCTGCCGTCGCCCCGCGTCGCCGCAGCGCTGACCAGCCGGAGCGCCCCGGCCGCGGTGCGGGCCGAGCTGGTCGGGCGGGCGCTGTTCAGCGAGTCCTTCCGGCTGCGGGAGCCGCAGCTGGCCCGCACGTACCTCGGGCTGCTCGCCCAGCACCGCACGTCGGCCCGCGGCCTGGTCAGCCACCTCACTGCCTCGGCCTACCACGACACCCGCGCCAGGCTGGGGCGCATCTCGGCGCCCACCTTGGTCCTGCACGGAGGCGAGGACGCGCTGACACCGGTCGGCAACGCGCGCCAGCTGGCTCGGGCGATCCCGGACGCCTCCCTGGTCGTGCTGCCGGGCGCCGGTCACGGCTACCTGCTGGAGCGGCCGGACGAGGCCCACCGCGCGTTCGACTCCTGGCTCGGCTCCCGCTCCCCCGTCCCGGCCGGACCGCCGCTGAGCGGCCTCGCCGCGACAGCGGAGCCGGTCACCCGGCACCTCGGGCTGCAGGTCGGGATGCTGCGCACCGCGCGGAGCCTCACGGCCGTACGCCCCCGTCGCTGACCACCCCGACCGCTAGGAGACCGGATGCGCGCTGAGGACGTACGACGTCAGCTGACCACCCCGATCGGCGCGCCCGCCTTCCCGCCCGGCGGGCCGTACCGCTTCACCGACCGCGAGTACCTCAACATCACCTACCGGACCGACCCGGAGGCGATGCAGGCGATCGTGCCTGAGCCGCTGACCGTCGGCGACCCGCTCGTCACCTTCGAGGTGATGAAGATGCCCGACGTGACGGGACTCGGCGCGTTCACCGAGTCGGGGCAGGTCCTTCACGTCGAGCACGAGGGCGAGCCGGCTGCCTACCTGCACGCGATGTACGTCGACAACCTCGCCTCGATCACCAGCGGCCGCGAGATCAGCGCCTTCCCGAAGAAGTTCGGCAACGCCCGGCTGGCGCTCGACGTCGACACCCTCGTGGGAACGCTCGACTACCGCACGCTGCGCGTCGCGACGGCGACCATGGGCTATAAGCACCACCCGCTCGACGAGGAGCTCGCCCGCGCCGAGATCACCCGGCCGACGTACGCCCTGAAGCTCCTGCCGGGCTACGACCGCACGCCGCGGATCTGCGAGCTGGTCGTCAGCCGGATCAGCGACCTCACGATCAAGGGGGCGTGGACCGGTCCGGCTCGGCTGCAGCTGTTCGAGCACGCCCTCGCCCCGCTCGCCGACCTGCCGGTGCGCGAGATCGTGTCGGCCTCCCACATCCTGTGCGACCTCAGCCTGGGGCGGCCCAGCCTCGTCCTCGACTACCTGAGCGGAGATGCCCCATGACCGGTCCCGAGAGTCCCGTCCTGTACGAGGTGGACGGGCACGTCGCGACGCTCACCCTCAACCGGCCGGACCAGCGCAACGCGGTCAGCCCGGAGCTGACGACCGCGATGGACGAGGCGCTGCGCCGCATGGAGGACGACCCGGAGGTGTGGGTCGGGATCCTCACCGCCGCCGGGCCGAACTTCTGCGCCGGAGCCGACCTCAAGGCGATCGGAGCCGGGCGGTCCGCCGAGCTCGCCACGGAGGCAGGTGGTTTCGCTGGCCTGGTCCGCTACCCGCGCACGAAACCCCTCATCGCCGCGGTGCGCGGGTTCGCCCTCGCCGGCGGCACGGAGCTGGTACTGGCGTGCGACATGGTCGTCGCCGCGCGCGACGCGTCGTTCGGCCTGCCCGAGGTGACCCGCGGCATCGTCGCCGCAGCCGGCGGGCTGTTCCGGCTGCCCCGGGTGATCGGCTCGGCGCGGGCGATCGAGCTGATCCTCACCGCCGACCGGATGGGAGCCGAGGAGGCCCACTCCCGCGGGATGGTCAACGCCCTGACCGACGCGGACGGGGTGCTCGACGCCGCGCGCGAGCTGGCTGAGCGGATCTGCCGCAACGCCCCGCTGGCCGTCCGAGAGAGCCTCGCCATCGCCCGGGACGCGATGCGCATCGACGACGACGAGGCCTGGGCGCGCAGCGTCACGGCGATGCAGCGGGTGCGCGACAGCGAGGACGCCAAGGAGGGCGTGACGGCGTTCGTCGAGAAGCGGCCAGCCCGCTGGAGCGGTCGATGACCCGGCCGCTCGACGGTGTGCGCGTCGTCGAGGTCGCCGGCTGGATGGCCGCGCCGGGCGCCGCCGCGATGATGGCCGACCTGGGGGCCGACGTGGTCAAGGTCGAGCCGGTGCGGGGCGACCCGATGCGCGGGGTCATCCGCCAGCCGGAGGGCGCGGACCCGGAGCTGGACCCGCCCTTCCAGCTGGACAACCGGGGCAAGCGGGGGATCGCCGTGGCACTCGACCGGCCCGAGGGGCAGGAGCTCGTGCGCCGCCTCGCCGACGGCGCCGACGTCTTCCTCAACAACCTGCTCGGCCGTCGACAGGCGAAGTTCGGCCTCGACGCGGACGCCCTGCTCACCCGCAACCCGCGGCTGGTGCACGCGACGCTCACGGGCTACGGCCTCGACGGGCCCGACGCCGCCCGTCCGGGCTTCGACATCACGGCGTTCTTCGGCCGCGGCGGCATCACCCACTCGATCACCGAGCCGGGGAGCCAGGCGCCACGGGCCCGGCCGGCGCAGGGCGACCATGCAGCAGCGCTCGCCATGCTCGCCGCCGTGCTCTCCGCCCTGCGGCTCGTCGAGCGCACCGGCGAGGGGCAGGTCATCGACGTCAACCTGCTGGCCACCGCCTCCTGGACGATGGCCGCCGACCTGTCCTCGACCCTCGTCGACGGGATCGACCCGCCGGTGCCGGGACGCCGGGGCCGGCGCCACGCGCTCCAGGACAGCTTCCGGACCGCCGACGGGCGCTGGCTCCTGCTGTTCATGCCCGAGCCCCACTGGTGGCCGCGCTTCTGCGAGGCGGTCGGTCGGCCGGAGTGGCTCGAGGACCCGCGCTTCGAGACGGTCGCGAGCCGCTTCGAGACCATGCCGGCGATCACCGACCTCATGGACGAGCTGTTCGCCGAGCGGACGCTCGCCGAGTGGGGGGCGCTGTTCGACGGGGCCGGCTTCACGTGGGCGCCGGCGGCCACGATCCGGGAGGTCGCGGCCGATCCCCACGCCGCGGCCGTCGGCACCTTCCCGGAGGTCGTCCACCCGCGGGCCGGCGCCTTCCGGACCGTCGCGATGCCGATGCGGCTGCGCGGTCAGGACCTCACCCCACGCGGCCCGGCGCCGGGGCTGGGCGAGCACAGCCGAGAGGTGCTGGCCGGGCTCGGGCTCACGTCGACCGAGCTCGACGCGCTGGTGGCCGACGGCACCGTGCTGGACGGCAGCGCCCAGGAGACTCCTGAACAACCTGGGCGGCCATCCTGGTCATGATCAACGCCGGCTCGGTCGCGAACATTCGCGCTGAGAACGCGACGAACACGGCGTTGATCAAGCGCAGGCACCCTGGGGGTGCGCCCTCGTTCAGGAGTCCCCTAGCAGCCCGGATCCTGCTCTTTGGGCAGGGGGACTCAGCCGTCAGGCCCCGGCCTCGCGGCGGGCCTGCTCGCGGGCCGCGAGGACCGCGAGCTGCGCCCGGTCACGGTCCTCGGTCCGCTGCTCGTAGGACCGGTCAGCGAAGCGCTGCTCGGTCGCGGTGCTGATCCGCTCCACCACCTCGTCGGTGAGCTCGGGCTGCCCGAGGTCCTTCCACCGCTTCACCATCCCGGGGCCGAGGTGCTCGAGCAGATGCCGGATGCCCTCCGGCCCGCCTCCCAGGTGATAGCTCTCGAAGGGCCCGGCGGTCGCCCAGCGCACCCCCACCGACTCGGTCACCACCCGGTCGAGCTCCTCGGGGGTCACGACGCCCGACAGCACGAGGTGGACGCTCTCCCGGAACAGCGCGGACTGCAGCCGGTTGGCGACGAAGCCGCCGATCTCCTTGCGCAGCACCACCGGCACCTTGCCGAGCGAGCGGTAGAGCTCGGCGGCGGCCTCAGCGATCTCGGGCGGCGTCGCCGAGCCGGCGACGACCTCGACCAGGGGCACGACGTGCGGCGGGTTGAAGGGGTGGCCGACGACGACGCGGCCCGGCTCGCGGAGGGTGGCGCCCATGTCGCTCGGCATGAGACCCGAGGTCGACGACAGCAGGAGGGCCCACGGCGGCGCCGCCGCCTCGGCTCGCGCGAAGGTGTCCTGCTTGAAGGCGAGGTCCTCCGGGCCGTTCTCCTGCACGACGTCGACGCCGTCGACGGCCTCCTCGAGACTGGCCGCGATCGTGATCCGGCTGAGCAGCTCGTCGGCGTCCCGCGCCCCGCCGGGGAGGGTCTGCGCGAACTGCCGGACGGTCCGGTCCAGCACCTCGGCGAGGTCCGGCCGCGGGTCGTGGACCCTCACGGCCATCCCGTGGGCTGCGAACAGCGTCGCCCAGGACAGCCCGATCGTGCCGGCGCCGAGGACCGCCGCCGTGCGGGTCATCGGGGCGCCAGCGTCGTCGCGATCTCGCGGTAGGCGTGGCGGTTGAACGCCAGCCCGATGTGGCTCCCGGTCACCTCGACGCACCGGGCGTACGGCACGACGCAGGCCCGCCATCGCACGACGCCGTCCCCCTTGGAGTAGAGCGAGGTGAGCGGCACCGACTCGGGGAACGGAGCGCGGTAGTCCTGGCTGTACCGGCACAGGCAGGTGTGGGTGAAGCACCCCTGGGCGGCTCGGACCGGGTCGCGGCGATGGACGACCCGGCGCACGCCCTCGACGGCCAGCCGGGTCGGCTCGGAGATGTCGAACGGCTCGTCGAGACCTGACCCCATCGAGATGACCTGCGACACCTGCTGCGGGTAGCGGGTGGCGAGGGCCTTGGCGAAGTGGCCGCCGCGGCTGTGCCCGACGAGCGCCACCGGCCGGCCCGTCGACAGGTGCACGTGGTGCAGCACCCGCTCCAGCCGGTCGAGAGCCGTGTCGGAGCACCGCACGTTGAACGAGATCCCGGCGCGGCGCGGCGCGTGCCCGAGCCGCCGGAGCCAGGCGGCCATGACCGACAGCGACTGGTCACCCGCCAGGAAGCCGGGGATGAGCAGCACGGGACCGCCGTCGCCCCGCGGCAGCCCGACACCGCGCCAGACCGGGTCGGCCAGCAGTCGGGCGAGCTCGGCCTGCCAGCGCATCTCGCGCAGGTGACCACCCCACCACTTCGGCTCCAGCACCGTCGCGGCGGCCGCTGCGGTCGCTGTGGCGACCACGGCCTCGGCGGTCGCCGCCACCCCTTGCTCCTGCACTGGCTCGGTCACGGTGCACTCCTCCACGGACGACCCCCTGGCCTCCAGTGTGCACTCCGTCACGAAGGCCGGCTGAGCTCCGCCCACGCATCGACCAGGGGCTGGATCCCCGGCTTGAGGCGCTCCTGGTGCTGGGCGGCTTGCCAGCCCTCCCAGCGCACGGTGCCGGTCGCCGAGCCACCGCGGCCGGCGTCGACCACGAGGCCCACCTGCTCGACGGCGAAGGCCACCGGGCGGCCGTCCACCGGCATCACCGCGGTGCGCGTGCTGGGGTCACCGAGCGCGAGCATCGACCACGGCAGCCGGAGGTGGAGCACGTTGCCCTCGAGCCGCCAGGTGGACCGCGAGTCCGCGTCCGGCGAGCGGACGTCCCAGACGCCCTCCCGGAGGTGGCCGACGTCGAGGAACTCCGCGGGGACGAGCGTGCCGTCGAGCAGGTACGGCCGGTTGGTGGTCATGCGCTGGAGGACCCAGCCGTCGGGGCCCGGCGCCGGCACGGACTCGGCCGGGATGTCGTCGAGCTGCACCGGGTCGAGGTCGGCGCGGATGCTGGCCGTGGCCGTCCCCTCCTCCGGGTCGACGACGACGGCGACGTCGGAATCGGCCGGGCCTCCCCCGCCAGGGAGCGCGAGACCTCCTGGCAGCAGGTCGAACCCGAGCCGGACGGGCTCGACCGGAGCCTGCTCGAGCTGCACCGTCACGTGCAGGAACGACGCATCGTGGTCGACCGCCAGCTGCTGCACCCCGGTACGGGACTCGGACAGCACCCGCCTGCCGACCGGAGCCGGATCCTCGGCGTTCAGCCCGAACCACTGCTCA
>Ga0136611_10001474_pt1 | contig 16369 bp, 16 predicted proteins | sample AntDrymUQ2232306_2_FD_106645 | JGI IMG/M metagenome (GOLD analysis project Ga0136611, IMG submission 106645) | Polar desert sand microbial communities from Dry Valleys, Antarctica - metaG UQ223 (23.06) | ecosystem: Environmental > Terrestrial > Soil > Desert | place: Antarctica: Dry Valley...
CCCATTGGAGCGCATCCGCACGCCCGGTCAATGAGTGAACTGGCGCAGTCCTTCGATGCAACCGTTGCCGCCGGAGTAGTGGAATCAGGCGAGAACGCCTTCCGCAACGCCCTCGTCGTCTGGGACGAAGGCGGCAACATCAGTGATCGCTACGACAAGATTCTGCGGGTGCCGTTCGGCGAATACATACCGGGGCGCTCTTTTGTGGAACGCGTGGCCGATGTTTCGGCCGTTCCCAATGACGCGGTTGCCGGGACCGGCCCTCGCGTTGTTGAGGTGGCGGGCCGTCGGGCCGGCGTTCTCATCTCATACGAGGGTTTGTTCGCCACACTCGGGCGCCAAGGCGTGCGTCAGGGTGGGGACCTTCTCCTTGTGCCAACCAACGCTTCGTCATACCGGTCATCGAAGGTGTCGCGCATCCAGGTTGACTCAGCCCGCTTGCGTGCTCTCGAAACCCGGCGTTGGGTGGTACAGGCCGCACCCACCGGCAAGAGTGTCATCGTTGATGACCGAGGCCGCATCCGTCAACAGTCCGCCATCGGCCCGGGCGCAGTCCTGCAGGAAACAGTGCACCTGTCGAGCACCGCTACTCCATACGTGCGCTGGGGAGACGCACCAACCGTCACGATCTCGCTGCTCATCCTCACGCTCATTTGCCTTCGCACCCTGACATCCCGCCGCAAGCAACGCTCCCGATCAGCGCAGCAAGCGCCCACTGACCGCCGACGGGGTGGTTGAACGCGGCGGGCAGCCCACGGCTTCTATCGCGAGGTGTTCGGTTGGAATACCCGGGAGCAGGCGGGGGTGGCATACGCCCTACTGGGACATCTACGTCGGTGATGCGGTAAAGGCCGGAATGATGCCGAACCCGAATCCCGATTTCACGGCAATCAAACCGCTGGAGCAATCGGTCGATGACATAGAAGCGGCGGAACGTAAGGCGGTGCTTGCCCCCATGTCCATCGGGTCAGGACGCATCGCAGTCGCTCAGGACCTAGGGGGCGCCGACTTCGCGCTGGCCGAGGGCCGCACCGACGGCTGAACACAGTCCGTTGCGGTGACTTCCCGCGCGTCGGATTACGCAAACGCCGCAGTCTGTGTGGGGATACTGGGCTTGCGGCAACTCAGGGCGACAGCCCAAATGTCGGCCGTCCGACCGTTCACGGTACGGCGTCGTGGCTCGGCCGTGACGTTACGAGGGCTGACCCAACCCGGTGCTCAAACGATTTAGGGACGATCGAACATGAGTTGGCCGTCGCCCGGTTGGCCGTCGCCCGGTTGGCCGTCGCCCGGTTGGCCGTCGCCCGGATCGCCATGGGGCCCAGATTGCGCAGCGCCGGCTGCACCAGTCTCAGCTGGTCGGGTTGCTGTCTCAGCATCGCCTGGTGCCAGCCATTGTCGATGACCCGGCTCGCCAACAAGTCGATAGCCGCGATGGGTCTTGCCTCTGTGGTGCCACCGGCAGAGCAACACGAGATTTTCGATCTCCGTTGGATTGCCGAGCGCGTAATCCTGCACGTGGTCGATCTCTATCGGAGCAGGGTCAAGGCAACTGGGTACCTGACATCGTTCATCTCGAAACTCGAGGGCAGCTCGAACAACTGAGGGAATGGCGCGCGTCGAGGAGGTGACCGTCTTCACATCGCGGCCCTTGGTTACGAGTAATCGAAAGAACGAATCCGATAACAGCTCTCGTGCTGATTTCACCGAGATGGAACCGACCCCGGGAATCTCACAACGCTCGCCTGGTTCTCGGTAACCCCGCTTGAGGGCATCGAAGTCGACAATCACATGCACCTGCGCTTTTGGAGCTCGTGGCGAGTCTTCAACACCGCCCGGCCCTGATCGAGGACCGGCTGATCGAGGACCGGCTGATCGCCCCACGATGGCCATCAGGGCATCGGCACTGTATTGGTTGGCCGGCTCTCGACGACCGGAGCGTTGAGCAGAACGAAAGACCCGGTTGCGTTCGCCTTGATGAAGAGCTTTGAGTTCTGCACCTTCTTGAGGAAGCAGAAGGGCATACAGCGACACCATGCCGTCGGGCTCATCTCTCAAGCGGCACATGCGCCGGCGCCGTTGTTTCTCATCACGTTCGGCCTCTGCCTGAGCGGAGCCTGCGGCGACAAAGCGACGTGAGCGCTGTTTCAGAACGTCAGTTGAATCTCGTGACGCCACTCGAAGTAACTCGGCCTCAGCACCAGGTGCTGCTTCTGCGGCACGGGCGACTTCGGAGGCCTGGGCAAGATTGATCTCACCCGATCGCAGAGCCTGGTCGGTAGCGGGCAACGATTCCAGACACCGGGCCGTCGCCAATGTGCCCAGGGCCTCGGAACGACCCACACCGGTCTCTGACGCGATCAACGAGGCAGCATCTCGATGGCCGGAACCAACATGGACGTTGGTGGCTTCTACTCGGCGAGCAGCAAGAGTTCGCCCCGCTGTACAGGAGCGAACGCCTTCATCGAATACCCGCAACAACGCAGCAGCATCAGCGCCATGAAGCAACTCAGGCTCGAAAGCCTTTGTCTGCTCAACGACTATCGCAATTGCTCGCCGTAGTTCCTCTGCACTGAACACAGGAACAATCTAATGAGAGGGTGCGACAAGCTCCGGGGGGTGCGACCGACACCAATTTGGCTGTCATATTGAGTGAATTGTCGACCGGCCCGAGAGCCCACCGGCGTCAGTCGTCGGGCGAGTGACCTAAGAGGAGCTTTGTCAAACACCTTGTGTGCAATCCGGGGGCGCAATCCGCCGAGCCAGGATGTTCGCTGCGAAGGCCGCAGGCGAGGAAGCTGGCGAGGGCCAGCGACGAGCCGAGAACGCCCGCAGCGGGCATCGTGGCAGGCGGATTAGGTGGGGAGGCCGGAGCGGCCGTCAAGTGCGGGTTCGAGGTCCTGCTCGTGATGGGCGAAGAGGATCTTGTTCATCACCACGTACTTCACGATCCATAGGACCCCGTAGGCGAAGATCGATGAGCCGACCACAATGAAGGTCTTGGCCAGATGGCTGACGTCGTCGGCGGCGGCGGCGGCCAGGATTGAAGCCAGAGTCGCAAAGCCGAGACCAATGGCGAACATGACCCAAAAGGGCAGTACTTCCTTGAGGAAGTGGGACCGGCTCGAGGCACCCCACACCCAGCGGCGATTCAGGACGTAGGAGGGCACCGCAGCCACCGCTGATGCGATGACGGCCGACCAGCCAGCGGGAACATGGAACAACCCGAGGCAGATGGTCTGGGTGATAGCGGTAACGAGTACCGCAACTACGGAAACGGCGCTGTACTTGACGAATTTCTTCGTTCCGGGCCGGGCAATGCGATCGCGAACTTCTAGGACGAGGGAAGACATTATCTGCCCAGGATACCCGCCAGGCTCCGAATTCCAATACGCGGAACCATGAGATTCTACGAGGACCCGTGAAAGTATGGCTGCCGTGACCGCTTTGCTCGACCTGCTGGACCTTCGCCAGATCGATGACGCCGACTTCGAGGGCCGGGCATCACATGAGCGCCACGTTCGTGCTTTTGGAGGCCAAGTCGCGGCGCAGGCTCTGGTCGCGGCAGGAAGGACCGTTGAATCCGCCCGCCCTGTGAACTCGCTGCACGTCTACTTTCTCCGCCCTGGCCAGCCAAGCGAGCCGATCCTTTATCGGGTGGCGCGGCTGAGGGACGGCCGGTCCTTCACGACGCGATTGGTGGAGGGTATCCAGGATGACCGTGTCATATTTCAAATGTCGGCCTCCTTTCACATCAATGAATCGGGCGTCGCTCACTCGGAATCGATGCCGGCAGCGCCGTCTCCAAACGAGCTGAGGACCTTTGAGGACCGCTTTGCCGGGCGCGACGAGAGCGACATGGAACGATGGTTCAGCCGGGTGGAACCCTTTGACATTCGCTACGTCAACACCACGCCTTTCGACCCGCCCGCGGGCGAACATCCGTCGCGTCAGCAAGTTTGGATCAAGACGAAAGCAGGGCTCTCCGACGATACGCTTCTGCACAGATGCATCACCGCATACGCATCTGATCTGACCCTGCTCGACGCGGTGCTGCTCAAACACGGGATGCAATGGACGGATCGGTCGATGATGGGTGCCAGCCTGGACCACGCAATGTGGTTCCACCAGCCATTCAGGGTCGACGAGTGGCTTCTCTTCGATCAAGCCAGCCCGATAGCCACAGGCGGGCGCGGTTTGGCCAGCGCAGAAGTATGGACTGAGGACGGTCGACTGGTCGTAAGCATTGTGCAAGAAGCGCTGCTCCGGCCTCCAGGTGCCGGCCGGCGTGAAGCACCAACCACATGAGAGAACCAATCAAATGAAAGTCGTGACAATCCATGCTCGATGACACGCCGGCCAAGACGCACGCCTCAACGATCAACCCGAAGCGCCGGCAACCATTACGGCCCGCCGTGTCGGCGGTCGTGGTTCTCACTCTGGCCGTTCTGACCGGCTGCGCGGAAAAGAAGGTCCCTCAGTCGGCGCCGGTGATCACAGTTCCAGCGACATCCACCACGACCGTTCTTCCCGTGGGCGCACCGCCACCTTTAAAGCTCACGCCGATAGCTGCGCTGGATGCGCCGATCACGATGGCCCAGCGCACCGGCGATGACGCGCTTTACGTTGTTGAGAAGGGTGGCCGCATTCGCGTCATTCGCAATGGGATCGTTGACACAAACCCTGTGCTCGACATTGTCAACACGGTGAGCACAGGTAGCGAACAGGGCCTGTTGGGGTTGGCCTTCGCTCCCGGTAAGCCTCAGTTCTACGTCAACTACACCGACAAGAACGGCGACACGCACATCGTTGAATACACGTTGGGAGCAGACGGCCTGGCTGACATCGGAACGCGTCGCGAACTCATCTTCCAAAAGCAGCCCGCTTCGAATCACAACGGTGGGCAATTGGCGTTCGGGCCTGACGGGCAGCTCTACATCGGCCTTGGTGACGGCGGAGGTTCGGGTGATCCGAAGAAGAACGGCCAGAACCTGAGTGTGCTCCTCGGCAAGATTCTTCGCATCAATCCGACACGGTCAAATGAACTCCCATACACAATTCCGGCCGACAATCCCTTCAGCAAGCGGGCCGGTGCACGCGGAGAGATTTGGGCCTACGGGCTTCGTAATCCCTGGCGCTTCTCATTCGATCGTGATGACAAGAGCATGTGGATAGCCGACGTTGGTCAAGTGAAGTGGGAAGAGATCAACCGGGTGGAAGCGGATCCGAGGGGCGGCAAGAACTTCGGGTGGCCCCTACGCGAGGGGTTGCACCAGTTCGACGGCAACAATCCGAAGGACGCAGTCGAACCAGTACACGAATACAACCACGACGCCGGTAGATGTTCAATCACTGGCGGTTACGTCTATCGCGGCACAGGCATCCCTGACATGGCGGGCCGTTATCTGTTCGGTGACTATTGCAGCGGAGATGTTTGGTCACTCACCAAACGCGGCACTGCTTGGGCGGCCGACGAACTGAGCTTCAAGGTTCCACAACTCGCCAGCTTCGGCGAGGACCGCGACGGGAACGTCTATGTACTCAGTCAAAAGGGACAGGTCAGCCGGATCGACCCAGCGGGGCCGCAATGACACAGGGCAACGACGAACGCATTGGATACTGGAACGACCCGGCCGTCGCTGCCGATCTCAAAGCTGCCTCACCGGGCGTCAGTGAGTTCGCCAGAGAGGTCGAAGCCCGGCTTCCCCGCCATTGCCGTGTGCTCGAATTGGGGTGCGGCCCCGGCGACGATGCTTCCTACTTTGCCGAACAGGGACACCTGGTACTCGGTCTCGACTTCTCAGAACCACTCATCGCCATGGCGGCGCAACGTTTCGCCGACCAACCCGAGCTCGAATTCCGTCGGGCCGATATAACGCAGCCGTTACACATTGGGGCTGAGAGTTGCGACGCCGTCTACGCCCGTTTGTCGTTGCAATACTTCGACTTCACCACCACCGAACGAATTTTTGGAGAGGTCTTCTGGGTACTCCGGCCGGCAGGATCGTTCTACTTCCTGTGTCGCTCGACCAGCGACCCGTTCTACGGCAAGGGTACAGAGGTGGCCGCCGACACCTACGACTACGAAGGCTCGGTGCGGCACTTCTTCAGTCGGGATTACTCACTCGACCTCATGGAGGACGCCGGATTCACCGATGTGGAAATTCGCATGGGCACCGACCGCTTCTACGGTCGTCCGTCGGCCTACGTTCTGTGTTCGGGTCGCAAACCTTGAACAACGTCGTCAGCGCTGAGCCATGGGTGCGTAGTCGCGCACGCCTTCGCCAACGTAGAGCTGACGGGGGCGGGCAATCTTGTTTTCCTGTCCAACCAACTCGCCCCAGTGCGCAAGCCAACCGGCCGTACGAGGGATGGCGAACAATACGGTGAACATGTTGGGGGGAAACCCCATTGCCTGGTAGATGAGGCCCGAGTAGAAGTCGACGTTGGGGTAGAGCTTGCGGGAAATGAAGTACTCGTCCGACAACGCAACCTCCTCCAGTTTCAAAGCAATATCAAGTAGTGGGTTGCGCCCCGTGACCTCGAATACCTTCTCGGCCTGCTCCTTGATCACAGTGGCGCGAGGGTCATAGTTCTTGTAAACGCGGTGCCCAAAACCTTGGAGACGGCGCTTGCCCGCCTTGACCTCGTCAATCACCGAGCCGACGTTGTCGTAGCTGCCGATCTCGTTGAGCGTGGTGAGAACGGCTTCGTTCGCACCACCGTGACGAGGGCCGTAGAGAGCGGCGGCGGCGGCGGCCGTAGACACGTACGGGTCGGCCAGCGACGAAGCGACCGTGCGCATTGCCGTAGTTGAACAGTTCTGCTCGTGATCGGCATGAAGGATGAACAGAACGTCGAGGGCGCGCGCCAACACTGGCTCCGGCTCGTACTTGGGCTCGGCCAGTCTCCACATCATTGAGAGGAAGTTTTCTGCGAAGCCCAGATTGTTGTCGGGATACACCACCGGCATGCCCACGCTGTAGCGGTAGGCAAGGGCAGCGAGTGTGGGCACTTTGGCAATAAGTCGCACAACCTGGCGCCGGCGCGTATCGACATCGCCGACGTTCTTCGACTCCGGGTAGAAGGTCGACAACGCAGCCACCATCGATGTGAAGATGCCCATGGGGTGCGCGTCGTAGTGAAACCCCTCCACGATCTTCTTCGCATTTTCGTGGATAAATGTGTGATGCGTTATTTCCTCCACCCATTGCGCGTACTCCGAGACCGACGGCAGGCTGCCGTTGACGAGTAGGTAGGCAACCTCGAGATACGACGACTTCTCGGCCAGCTGCTCGATGGGGTAGCCCTGGTAGCGAAGGATGCCGTTGACGCCGTCGAGATCGGTGATTCGACTTTCGCACGCAGCTGTCGTCATGAATCCGTTGTCGTAGAACCAAGTTCCCGGGAGCACCTTGCGCCAGGCCTCCGCGTCTACGCCACCGTTGGTGATAGGTGCTTCGACTGACTCCCCAGTTTGATTGTTGGTGATGGTGACGGTGTCAGCCATGACTCCCTCTCGTGGACTTGGACCCGTTGTCCTCGTCGCTGTAGCGGTAGACGTTGGTTTCACGTGGGCGAAATCCAACCCGTTGGTAAAGACGATTCGCAGCCTCGCGAGTCGGGCGGGAGGTGAGATCGACCGTGCGGGCACCTGCTCCGGTGGCGCGCTCGATTGCGGCGCGAGTCAGGCGCTCGCCAATGCGTTGACCTCGCGCACCCTCGTCGACGACGACGTCCTCTATCCACGCTCGCATTCCGGTGGGAATACGGAATATGGCGAGAGTGAGGGACCCGACAATTGGTGCACCGGGGCTCAGTCGAGCGATGAACAAGACGGTGGCCGGGGACTCGACGATCTCGCTGAGAACGGTGTCGGTCACGTTCGGTGCTGACTTCGAGAGCTGAGGCGATAACGTCGACCAAGCTTCCACCAGCTCAGGCGTCACTTTTGTGACCTCTTCGATGAAAGCGTCCGCGTTGGCCATTACGTGGTGGCAGTGTAGTGAGACATGCGACTCAATGACCGCACAGCGATAGTTACGGGCGCCTCCATGGGAATTGGGGCCGCCACCGCCGTCAGCCTGGCAAAAAAGGGGGTGACGGTCTGGGCCGTGGCCCGCAATGCCGAGCGCCTGGAGAAATTGGCGGCGGAACACTCCCGCATCAAGACCGTCGTGGCCGATGTCACCCTTGACGAGGATCGAGCCCGCTTGATCGCCGCCACCGGGCCGGTCGACATCCTCGTCAACAATGCCGGGCTCGGCACCTTCGGCATGGTGGAGCACATGGGCCAGGCCGACGTGCGCCATCTCTTCGAGGTGAATGTGCTCGGGCTAATCGATCTCACCCAGCGGGTGCTGCCGGAAATGCTCGAACGCAGCAGCGGTCACATCTGCAACATCGGGTCATCGATCAGTTATATTTCCGGCCCGCCGCTCACTGTCTACGGCGCCACCAAATTCGCCGTGCACGGCTTCAGCGACGGTCTACGTCGGGAGGTGTGGCACCGGGGAGTGGGTGTGTCGCTGATCCAGCCCGGCCCCGTGAGTACGGGTTTCTGGGATCGAGCGATAAGTGGTGACCGGCTGGAAGTCCCCGACAAGAGCGGCGCTGGTGTTCCTGCTCAATGGGTGGCCAACGCCATCGTCAAGGCGATCCGCTACGACAACATCCCCGGTTACGCGACGGTAGCTGTGCCCCGGCCCCTCGGTCTGGGGCGCCTACTCGATCTACCCCTTATCAGTTACGGGTTCGACCTGTTGTCGACACGGCGCGTCCCCTCGACCGGTGGAGCGACATCGGTGGATTCGGGGGAGAACGACGCCGATGTGATCCTGCTCCGGCCCGACGACACGTCAGACAAGCCCAAGTAGCACCGGGAACGATTCGGGCCCGCTCGGGACTACCAGTCCGGACTATCGGCCCAGTGCCGAACGGGCCCGGCCAACGTGGTTGAGGGTCGAGCGGACAGTCGAACGAAGTCGAGGATTCCCGAGAATGATTCGTATAGCGGTACGCCCGGGGGCCTTCTGCGCTCGACGCATCACGGCGGCAAGCACTTTTCGCTCTACCCAACCCTCAGCTACGTGATCGTCGTGAGTCTTGAATGACTCCTTGTAGTCAGCCTCGCCCTCGCCAAGTTCGAGTCGGGAGTAACCCTCGTCACCGGCGGCCCGGATGAGCGAAACCATGCTGGCCATGCCCGGTGAGTAGGGAGCCACCTCGGGCGAAGGATTGTAAGTAGGGAACCAACCGGTCAACACGTTGTTGGCCTGCAGCGAGAGGTAGAGCGCAACGGTCTCATCGCCGGCATCGAGACGCGACAAACGTAGCGAGAAGGTGTCGGTACGGGTGTCGAAGAGATCGGTGACGAAATCACAGAACCACTTATTGGCGAACCGATTGCCGCGCCCGGTGCGAACGTATTGCTCGCCCTTCCACCGCATCAATTGTTCGAGGTCGTCATGGGAGTGCGAGTCGAACTCGAACGACAGCTTTCCCAATTCACGTTCGAGTTTGCGGTGTTTCTGCAACACCTTCTTGATGCGACCCTGGGAGTGCTTGGCCTGGGCCAGCCAGCCCTCGTAACCATTGGTGAGATCGATGACCGGGGCCGGTGCAAGCTTCAGGTGTCGAGCCCTCAGCTGCCTGCTCTGGTGCGGCACCCAATGGTCGAACTCGAAAACCGCCATGCCACAGGCCGTCATCATGGCCGGCGCGTCCCATTCAAGATCATCAGGGCTGATAAGAGCTTGCACGTCGGATAGGTCATAAGCCAGCGAGCGGCCCACCTTGGTGCCGTGGCGCTGGAAGGGGAGGAAGCCAACCGTCTCGCCTGCATTCTGAAGCACGGCGACCCTGGCGGCTGAATTGTGGCGACCGAATACAACAGCGAACTCAGGACTGAGGAATGGACTGCTCAGGCGCTCGTCAGCTCGTTGCCAGGACCGCCAAAGTTCGAGATCGAGATCAGTCAGGTCGCCCGGGCGCCGAACGCTGACCTCGATACCTCTGCCGATACCGATGGCCTCCGACGCTGGGTCCTCCTCCAAGGGCAGTTGTGTCATCTGGTACCGGTGCTGTGCATGAACTTGCTCCTGAGGCTGCGCTGGTCGGCACCTACGAATACTTGTGCCGACTTGTAGTGGTAGCGCCAATTGATCATCAACTACAAATGCTGTGCACTTAGCACCAGTTGTTTGCCGGTCAGGCGAGCTGTCCGAGCGGGTTGTCTGCCGGTCAGGCGAGCTGTCCGAGCGGGTTGTCTGCCGGTCAGGCGAGCTGTCCGAGCGGGTTGTCTGCCGGTCAGGCGAGCTGTCCGAGCGGGGTTAGTCGCCGCCACCGCCGTCTCCGCCACCGCCACCACTGTCTCCGCCGCCGTAGGATCCACCGCTGTCTGCTCCGCCCCCGTAGTCGGTTCGGTCGGCAGCGTCGCCCCCATTGGCATAGTGGGTGCCGACATAGGTGCCCGAGTCACCACCGCTGCTGTCGGTTCCATGGCCACCCTTCCGCCGAGAGGTGAACAGCGCCACGGTGAGAAGCATCACGATCAGGACGACGATGACGACAAGGACAATCTCCATATGCTGCAGAGTAACGGCCGGCTCGCCTCGAGCGGTGGCTCAGGCGGCGTCAGGCTTGCCGGCAAGAAGCTCGCCGACGACCTCATCCAGCACATCATCGAGCTCGGAGAGGAAGGATTGCGCACGATCGCGCTCATTGCGCGCCGCTTTGGTGCGGGCTTCGGCTTCTTCTACTGCACGGTAGTGAAACGCCGGAACGTTGCTCATCTTCTCCCCTTTCCTCAAACAGCTGGACGGATACAAGGGGTACATCGGCAGAACAACTGCAAGGGTTGAGCGGGTTTTGGCCCGTAAACGCGGGCTGCAACCAGCCTGACCAGCACTTTCGCTGGTCCGAGCAATTAGTGGGCGCCGGCTCAGGCTAAGAGCGCTGGCAATTTGGGCACCAATAGACCTCGCGGGCCTGGACACCGAGGCGCGCACATTTGATCGGGGTACCACAGCGCCGGCAGGGTCGACGGGTGCGACCGTAGACGCTCGACGAGTTTGGGCCGCCGGCCTCGAGGTTCCGACCCCGGTCACCGGAAGCGCCGACATTGGCTTTCATAAGGCGTGCCGCTGTCAGGACAACGTGCTCCAAGGCGGTGCCTGACACCTCCGCCAACGGCTTCCACGGGTTGATGCGGTCCACGAAAAGGGATTCACACCGGTAGATGTTGCCGATCCCGGACACCACCCGCTGATCAAGCAACAGCTCACCTATGAGCGTGTCGCCGGGTTGAAGTGAGGCACGCCGCCGCACCTCGGGGATATCCAGGTCAGCCAGCACGTCGGGCCCCAGGCCGTTTAGCGACACATGCGCACGCTCCTCGGAGGGGGTCAACATCTCGACAACGGGCGCGTTGAAGCAGACTGCAACTCGGTCGCCCGACTCCAACACGACCTTGGCCATATACGCAGGTTTGCGCCAACGCTCGCCCGCCCGGTAGAGGTGCCATGAGCCGGTCATGCGCATGTGGCTGTGCAACGTGAGCCCGTTCGAGAAGCGGATCAACAGATGCTTGGCCTTCGGCGTAACCTCGGCCACAGTTAAACCGACCAGTCGGTCGACGCCCAGACCAAGCACGGTTGTTCGCGCGCTCGTTATCTCTCGACGATCCATCCACCTTCGCAGGGTGGTCGCCGTGCGAAAGATGGTGTCGCCCTCAGGCATACTTCACCAGGCCCTTGGGCGTCGGCACGAAATCGTGCTCCTTCATCAGGACCAAGAGCTCATCGGGGAGATTCTCGAAGGCCAATCGCTTGCGGCCGTCACCCAACAGCGTCAGTAGCGCCTGCACAGCACTTCTCTCCCACTGACCATCGAACGGCCGCATGGCCCGAAGCCCCTTGGCGCCTCGTTCGACGTAAAGCGACAGCACACCCTCGATGATGACTACGTAGGCACCCGCCACCCGCTGAGGGCCCTTCTCCGGCCAGGGAAGAGACACTCCGAACGGATTCGCCGGGTCGGTAGCGGCCAGCAGAACCGTCGACGGGAGACCGGCAGGCGTGGCGTCACGAAAGTTGCGTAAACGGTCGACGGCGCCGGGCAAGGCGAACTGGGCACCACCCAAACCGGCAACGAAGTAGCCACGGCGAATGTTGCCGCTCTCCTCCATGGCTTTGAGCACGGGATAGACGGCCGAGAACCCGCCCGGTATGCCTTCCCCCCGCACCGATTCGCGAGTGAGAACACCATGGCGCTCCAGGAGTGTGTTCGCCAGCGTGGTCGAGGCGCGGGTTACATCGACAGCGCGTATTCCCCGCACCAGCGACCACCGCCCTTGTGCCTCGGGCGGACCGAGCGCGGTTACATGGCCCAGACGAGGCCGCCTCCGGCCCCTCGATGAAGATCCACTACCGCTCGATCCCCTGGACCGGCGGGAAGAACCGTTGCCAGTGAAAGCCCGCACGGGACTAAAGCTGTCGTTCGACACTTCACCGGCCCAGACGAGATCCCACAGGGCCTCGAGCGTTGCCCGCTCGCTGCCACCGACGGTCAACTCGCGGAAGAAACATGCCCCTCGTTCGAGGAGGAATTCACGAATACGGTCGTGCTCAGGTTCCGACGGCGGTTCCCCACTGGGAGTACCGACGCGCGACAACAACAAGTCCGCTTGATGACGCAACAGCAGACGGATTCGGCCGTCGTTGCGACCCAGGGCGCCAGCGCCTACCCACATGACCTCACCGGCGGCCATCAGATCATCGAGCAGGCGTTCGGAGTAATTGCGCACTCGCGCTGACAGCACATCGCGCTCCAACACTGACGCCGGAATAGCCACACCCTGCAAAGACGATACGGCATCGAACACCCGATCGATACCGGCAGTATCGCTTCCTACACCCTGCCAGGCAGGCAGGAACCGCACCATCGCAGCAACCTCAGTGGGCTCGATCTCCTTGCGTAACAAGGCGAGCGAGCGTTGGCGCAAGAGGCGCAGCACCTCGGCATCGCACCACTCGCGCTCCACGCCCGCCGGTCGAAACTCGCCGCGCGTCAAACGGCCGTCACTTTCGATGTTCTCGAGTATCTCGCCGGTCAACGCCGGCGGTAGGCCGAAGCGTTGAGCAGGCTCAGCGGTCACGAACGGCCCATGAGTGCGGGCGTAGCGGCGTAGCAACTGCGTAACGGCGTCGGGGGTGTGTTCAAGGAAGGCTTCGGGGATGCCAACGGGAAGGCCGACGCCGAGAGCGTCGCGATACCGGCCGGCATCCTCTATGGCAATCAGGCGCTCCTCCCCGCCCATGCGCACGACCACAGCCCGACGGGCGTGCACCAGCTGGTCGGCAAACGTTTGGGTCGTCCTGGCCGCCAGCTCGACGTGGGATAGATCCCCGATGCGCCTCAGCAAGTCGTGAGCATGATCGAGTGTCGTAGCCTGGCGCGACTCGTCGAGTCCTTGCATCTCAAACTCGAGCTGGGTGAGCACTCCTTCGTCGATGAGATCACGAAGCTCGTCACCACCCACAAGCTCGGCCAGCATGCGGCGATCCAGGCTCAGCGCTTGAGCGCGACGCTCGGCAATTGGTGCGTCGCCTTCGTACATGAAGCTGGCTACATAACTGAAAGCCAACGAACTGGCAAAGGGCGAGGGAGTTTCGGTGTCGACAGAGACTATTCGCAGAGATCGCGAACGAATGCCGTTCATGACTTCGCCCAACGCGGGCAGATCGAACACATCACTCAGGCACTCGCGATACGTCTCGAGGACTATGGGAAAGTCGTTGTAACGCGTGGCAATCGACAGCAGATCAGATGCCCGCTGGCGCATCTGCCATAGCGGCGTGCGCGAACCCGGGCGCCGCCTGGGTAACAGCAACGCACGCGCCGCGTTCTCACGAAAACGCGAGGCGAACACGCCGCTGTTGGCCACCTGGCCGACAACAAGGTCGTCGACCTCATCGGGATCCAGCAGGATGGACTCGACGGGAGGCACCTCGTCGGCCTCTGGCAGTCGAACAACGATGCCGTCGTCGCTCCAAATCGCTTGGACTTCCAGACCGGTGCGGTCCCGAACCTTGGCTTCGATGGCCAAGGCCCAAGGGGCGTGCACCCGAGCGCCAAAGGGAGACAAGAGACAGATGCGCCAATCACCCAGCTCGTCACGAAAGCGTTCGACCACCAACTGTTTGTCAGTGGGCACCAGGCCACCCGTAGCCTGCTTCTCCTCCGCCACGTACTGACGAAGGTTTTTGATGGCCAGCGCATCGAGCCCGTTGACCTCGGCCAGTTGCGCGTCGGTCATGTCGTCGAGAAGTCGAAGGAATTCACCCACCGCCTTGCCAAGCTCATAGGGCCGGCCAATGGCATCCCCGTGCCAGAAGGGCATCTTTCCGATCTCACCGGGCGCCGGCACGACCACGACTCGGTCTCGCGTGATCTCGATGATCTTCCACGTGGTGGCGCCGAGAAGGAAGGTCTCGCCGACGCGACTTTCATAAACCATTTCCTCGTCGAGCTCACCTACGCGCCCACCCTCAGGAGTGAACACACCAAACAGGCCGCGATCGGGAATGGTGCCACCGCTGGTAACTGCCAGCATCTGCGCGCCGGCGCGGGGTGTGAGTTGTTGACTCACGCGATCCCAGATAAGGCGAGGGCGCAGCTCGGCGAACTCGTCGCTCGGATAACGACCGGCCAGCATGTCGAGCACGTTCTCGAGCGCCCGGCGGGTCAACTCGGAAAACGGGTACGCTCCGGCCGCCATATCCACGATGTCATCGACAGTTAAAGGCGCGGCTGCGTAGGGAACAGCGACGGCGGCAACGATCTGTTGGGCGAGAACATCCAGCGGATTGCGAGGCACTCGCGTGTGCTCGATCAGGCCGCTCTGCATACGACCACTGGTGACGGCGGCAACCACGAGGTCACCGCGGAACTTCGGGAAGATGGTGCCCTTCGATGGTGAGCCGACTTGATGGCCGGCGCGACCAATGCGTTGCAGGCCGCTCGCCACCGACGTAGGTGCCTCGACCTGAATCACGAGATCGATGGCACCCATGTCGATGCCAAGCTCGAGGCTGGAAGTCGCTACCAGGGCCGGCAGTTTGCCTGCTTTCAAGGCGTCCTCTATCTCGAGGCGCTGCTCGCGCGAGATGGAACCGTGATGCGCTCGGACCAGTTCGGGCGGCGGGGCGGCGGCGGGCACGTCGTCACCACCTTGATCGGCTGCCAGCTCCACCGCCAGCTCGTTCAATTTGTTGGAAAGGCGCTCGGCCAAACGGCGCGAGTTCACGAAGATAAGTGTGGAGGTATGTGCGTGAATGAGCTCGAGCAGTTTGGGATACATCGCCGGCCAGATCGAAGTACGAACCTCGGGTGCCCCGGCTGCCGGTCCGCTCATGATGATCTCTTCGTCGCGCTGGACGGGCTTACCCAGCTCGCCCATATCCTCGACGGGCACCACCACTTGGAGATCGAGCTGCTTGCGAACACCGGCGTCCACTATCGCTACCGGCCGTTCACGCCATTCGCCATCGCCGCCACGGGCACGGCCACCCAGGAAACGGGCGACCTCATCAAGCGGGCGCTGCGTAGCTGACAGTCCAATGCGCTGCACCGTGCGTCCGGGGTCGTCAGGGTGACTGAGCCGGACGAGGCGTTCCAGGCGTTCGAGTGAGAGCGCCAGGTGGGCGCCACGTTTGGTGCCGGCCATGACATGTATCTCATCGATCACGACGGCTTCCACCGAACTGAGAACGCTGTGCGCCGCCGACGTAAGCATGAGGTAGAGAGACTCGGGCGTGGTGATCAGAACGTCGGGTGGATGCCGTGCGATGTTGCGTCGCTCGACCTGAGCTGTGTCGCCGGTTCGGGTGGCTACTCGAATCGGTGTCAACGAAATGCCCTGGCGCTCGGCCTCGAGCCCGATGCCGGTCAGCGGTGCGCGAAGGTTGCGCTCGACGTCATAGGTGAGTGATTTGAGTGGTGACACATAGAGCACCCGGAGCCGGTTCGACTCGTCCTCGGGGGCGGGCGAAGTCATCAGGCGATCGATCGCCCAGAGAAAGGCAGCCAGAGTCTTGCCCGAGCCGGTGGGAGCAAGGATGAGCGTGTGATCACCCCGGCTGATGGCGTCCCATCCCTGCTTCTGCGGCGCCGTTGCCTCGAGGAAGGTGTTCTCGAACCACGAGCGCGTGGCTGGGGAAAAAGCCCTGAGTTCGCTGGTCACACCGCCAGGCTAGGGCGTTGGTGGGACAAGTTTTCCTCGCCGCCAAGCTATGTCCGACGCAGCGATTAACTTGGCACCAGTGAGTGCGCTGATTCTCAACGAGGACATTCCTCTTCCGACCGAGCC